>Ga0181529_10000139_pt1 | contig 98794 bp, 85 predicted proteins | sample PEATcosm2014_Bin_36_FD_119763 | JGI IMG/M metagenome (GOLD analysis project Ga0181529, IMG submission 119763) | Peatland microbial communities from MTU Mesocosm Facility, Houghton, MI, USA - PEATcosm2014_Bin10_30_metaG | ecosystem: Environmental > Terrestrial > Soil > Wetlands > Peat | place...
CATGCCCGGTTACATCATCACTGTGGCCAAGGACGGCCTGAAGCTGACTCCGGCCAAAGACCCCGACGCGCCGTTCGCTTTCCACGGAGAACAGGACAAGTCCACGCCCGCCGGCTACACCCTCAACTGCACCTCCGAGACGATGGCGCAGTTGGTGAAGAATTACGGCGGCATCTTCCCCCGCCTCCTCGTCGACCAGACCGGCCTCACCAAGTCCTACGACTTCACCATGCACATCAGCTTTGGCCAGATACGCACCCGCGACGACTTCATCCGCATGTACACCGACGTGTTCAAACAGCTTGGCCTCATCGTCACTCAGGGCGACGTACCCCAGGACGCCATCGTCATCGACTCCGTCGACCGCCCCTCGCCCACCCCGCCCGACATCGCCAAACTCATTCCCACCCTGCCCGACCTGGAGTTTGAGGTCGCCACCATCAAGCCGGCAGCAGCCGGTGAGCCGCAGGACCAGGTCATGCCTCGAGGCTCGCAGATCACCTTCAGCGCTTTCAATATGCAGGGCCTGCTCACCCGCGCGTTTCAGTTGAAGACCGGCGCCATGCTGGGCGACGCCCTTCCAAATCTTCAGACTCCGCGATACACCATCCTGGTGAAACTGCCGCCTGAGGTCGATGCGCGCGCCGCCTTCCAGGACCAGGACCAGGTCGACAACATGTTGCAGAAGCTGCTCGTCGACCGCTTTCATCTGAAGTACCACTGGGGCACGCAGACCCGCGACGGATATGTCCTGTTGCCCGGCACGCCGAAGATGAAGAAAGCCGACCCCAACTCCCGTAGCTTCTGCAAATACGGCCCACCCCCCAGCGAGAAGGACATCCGCTCCAGCCCGGACTCGCCCTATGACAACGAGTCCTATTGCCAGAACGTCACCATGGACCAGTTCGCCGACATGACGCAGGCCGTCGCCGGCGTCGAGGTCAAGAACCGCGTGGCCAACAAAACAGGCCTCGCCGGCTCCTACGACTTCACCCTCTACTTCACCAGCGGCCGCAAACTCAGGACCGATGCGGCAGCCGCGGACGCCGCCGCCAAAGAGGCCGGAGCAGAGACTACGGCCGCTCCGGCCGGCGGTCTCAGTGTGCAGGATGCCTTCCGCAAACAGCTCGGCATTCAGCTAGGCATACAGCCCGGCACCTACCCCACCCTCATCCTCGACCACATCGACCAGACCCCCACCGACAACTGATCTCGCGGCCTACGTCTCGGACCGAACCTCGAACCTTGAACCTCGAACTTGCCCTTAGTACACATCCCGCTCATACCGCCTCTGCTTCTTCATCGCCGCCAGATACTCCATCGCGTGCTCCAGCGTTCCCTGCGACCCCGCCATGATCGCGTCCAGCAGCGCCTGCTCCACCGACTTCGCCATCCTCGCCGCATCGCCGCAAACGTAGAAGTACGCCCCGCGTTCGAGCCAGTCGTACAGCTCCGCCGCATTCTCCTGCATGCGGTCCTGCACGTAGATCTTCTCCGCCTGGTCGCGCGAGAAAGCGGTATCCATCCGCGTCAGCGTGCCGTCCTTGATCATCGCGGCCCACTGCCGCTCATAGAGAAAATCCGTCCCCTTGCGCTGGTCGCCGAAGAAGAGCCAGTTGTCCCCGCTCGCGCCCCGCGCCTGCCGCTCTTCCAGGAACGCCCGGAACGGCGCCACGCCCGTTCCCGGTCCCACCATAATCACCGGCGCCGAGTCGTCCTCCGGCAGCTTGAAATTCTGGTTCGACGCCAGAAAAATCGGCAGCACTCCGCCCACGTGCGCGCGCTCTCCCAGTTGCCCGCTCGCCACTCCCTGCCGGTCGCGCCCATGCGCGTCATAACGCACCACGCGCACGCTCGTCTCCGCCCGGTCCGGATGCACCCGCTGGCTGGACGCAATCGAATACAGCCGCGGCACCAGCCGCTGCAGCACGTTGAACAGCTCCTGCGGATGCTTCACCGCGCCGGGAAAATCCGTCAGCAGATCGATCAACTCCCGCCCCCAGCAGTATTCCTCCGCGCGCGCCTTGTTGTCCGGTCCGCACAGCGCCTTCAGCGCGTCGTATCCGCGCCCGCCCACCCCCGCCGCTCCTGGCAGCTTGGCATACTGCCCGATCGCCCCCCGCGCCAGCTTGCCGATCGTCAGCCGCGTGCGCAGCGCCTCTTCAAAGCCGATCTCCACCTTGTAGTGGTCCAGCACCCGCTCGTCGCCCGTAAATCCCAGCGCCTCCAGCACCTCCGCCACGGCCTCGGCACGGTTCTCCGGAAGCACGCCAATGGCGTCCCCCGGCGCATACGCCATCCCCTCTTCCAGCGCGAACGCCAGATGCCGCGTCTCCTTCTCCGAGTCGCTGCCGGTGAGAAGGTAGTTCTCCACCACCGTCGAAAAATAGGGATTGTTCCGCGTGTACTTCGGTTCCGTCGGCCTCTCTTCGGCGCCAACCGCCGGCTGTACAACCTCGCTCATAGCACCATTGTAGCGTGCACCCAACGCGCCCCGCTCCGCCGCCAGCCACCACCTCCTGGCTACCGGCTACCGGCTACCGGCTATTGGCCACCGGCTACCGGCTAGAATATACAAGTGCCCACCGCCTCCTCCACCCTCGCTGACATCCGCGCCAAGGTAGCCGCTCGCGAGCGCATCACGCCCGAAGACGCCCTCACCCTCTGGCGCGAAGCCAGCGACGCCGATCTCCGCTCGCTCGCCTCCCAGGTCCGCGCCCGCTACCATGCGCCCGACTCCTGCACCTACATGTTGATGCGCATCATCAACTACACCAACGTCTGCGTCGCCCAGTGCGACTACTGCGCCTTCTATAAACTCCCCGGCCAGGAGGGCGGATACGTCCTCACCCACGACCAGGTCTTCGCCAAGATCGACGAACTGCTCGCCCTCGGCGGCGACCTCGTCGGCTTCAACGGCGGCTTCAACCCCCACCTCCCGCTCAACTACTACTGCGACCTCTTCGCCGCCATCCGCGCCCGCTACGGCGACCGCATGGAGTTCTACGCCCTCACCATCGCCGAGTTCCTCTACCTCGCCGACCACGCCGGCCTCCCCTACCACGCCGCCGCCGACCGCCTCCAACAGTCCGGCGTCCGCTGGATCACCGGCGGCGGCTCCGAGATCCTCACCGAAGACTTCCGCGCGCGCCACAGCAAGTTCAAATACACCGTCGCCGAATATTTCGCCGCCCAGCGCGCCCTTGTCGAATCCGGCCTGCGCACCTCCGCCACCATGGTCATCGGCTTCGACGAAACCATCGAGGAGCGCATCGAACATCTCGAACGCACCCGCGCCTTCCAGGATCAAGTCCTCGCGTCCGCCCACCCCGAGGCTCTCGCCAGCTTCCTCTGCTGGACCTTCAAGCCCTACTTCACCCAGCTCGGCGGCATCGAAATCTCCACCGCCGAATACCTCCGCCACCTCGCCCTCAGCCGCATCTACCTCGACAACATCCCCCGCATCCGCACCTCCGTCCTCACCCAGAACGAGCGCGCCCTCCAAGGCCTTCTCTACGGCGCCGACGACTTCGACCTCCCCATCGAAGACGAAGTCACCCAACTCGCCGGCGCCACCATCAGCCTCAACTTCGACAAACTCCTCGCCACCGCCCGCACCCTCGGCTTCACCCCCACCTACCGCCACGTCGCCCCCGGCTGGAACACACCACGACCCGAACAAAAAATACCGTCATAACATAGAAATGTCGTCATTCTGACTCGCAGAGTCAGAATCTCCGTCGTTGCTCTTACGCTTGTCATTCTGAGCGCAGCGAAGAATCCCCGCATTTGCCTTTTTGTTTGTCATTCAAGATTTGTTTGTCATTCCCGAAGGGAATCTGCTTTTGTTTTCGGATTAGCAGCGCGCTTTAGCGCGCGGTAAAGTACCACCCAAACACGCGGGGTTTAGCCCGGGCCTCCCCTACAGCGTGCGCCCGCTCCAGCGATCCAACGGCCACCACAACACCAAGGGCCAAAGGCCCGATATATACCAGCCTAGGCCGCAGGCCTAGGTATGCTAGCCAAAGAAAATCAGAGGGCTGAAAGCCCGACATAAACGCGACTACCGCATCAAATCTGCTTGTTTGCCACAAGGCGGCGATAATGTTCGCCGAGCACCGTAAGCTTGCAGGGTTTGCTGTTCATGGCGGCGTGCCACATATGCGGAGCGTCTACGGGGATCAGCAAATTCACGCGGTTGTACTTCTGCAGAATCGCAAATGTGCGGGTGTTTTCGATGATCGGCGGCGGGACGCCATTAGCTATGTCTCCCGCTGTTCGCTCAGGCTCGAAGGAGGGATCGAGGCGAAACTCGGCACCAGGCCCCGGAAAGAACTCCGTTATCCGTTGCAAATCAGCGAGCGCTATCGGCGGCTGGACCTTGCGAAGCGATATAAAATTTTTGACGTTCGTCTTGAATACTGGGCGCTGCTCCCAGGGCCCAAGCGATTGATCGATGTGGGCGTAGACACTCCCAGGGGTGACCTCGCCAACAAGGTTGGCCGCGGCTCCGCTCAAGGCATCTACGAAAAGAGCGGTGAAAACACCGCTGCCGTTTTGTTCGGTTGCATACTGCGCCGCGGTCGATGCCGTAAGGATAGTTAGCCCCTGCGACAGTTCGGCGCTGTTGGGTGTAAGCGAACGATCCCCGGCAACTCCAGAAAAACAGCTATCGAGTACGATCACCTTGTTCTTCGCTTTGGACCCATTTGCCATTGTTAAAATTTCGGCGAGAGCGAGGCCATCGTCTCCATTATGCGTATCGGATGTACACAGAAATCCGCCAGTATCGTCGATATGACCGTGTCCGGCGAAGTAGAAAAGTGCCACCTCGCTATCATCGGCAAAGAGTTCTCGCACCGCGTTCCTCAATTCGGTACGAGTTACCGTATCGGTTGCGCCAGTGCCAGATAGGAACCTGACTCCAAAATTGACGGTGCCGTCGCTGTTTCTTTCGAGAACGCTCTTCACGCTGTGTGCGTCGTTCACACACCCGTAAAGCGGATTGATCTTTTCGTAATAGTCGATACCGACAACCAGGGCCTTATGCATTGAGTCCTCGAGAAGGCCTATAGGCCGTCGATAAACTTGGTGATACCATCCCACGTCCAAAGGTGGGTTGTAACGCCAGGAATGGAGGTCCTATCGTCTGTGTACGCCCAGATAGAGTAGACGGGCTTTTTCTCTTCTGCGGCGCAAGTGATTTCCCACTTCTGCCCCGACGACTTGAGAGAGTTGGCACTGGCAAGCACGATGACGCCGTCAGACCGGCGGATGCGGGTGCGTACTTTGGATTTCCAGTCTTCGGTGTAAGCCTCCTTGACGGAATAATCGATGAACTCGATCGGACACTTAGCGTTTAGCGAGTGGCCCTTGAGAAAGTCTCTTTGGCGCTCATCTTCGATAGCGAACGCTACGAATATAGTCTTCTTATCAGCCATTACGTTCCTCTCCAGTCGTGTGGTTGAATCAACCTCAATCTGGCACTCAGAATACACCAAAGGCGAAGAAAAAGGGTAAACCGTCCTCATCGTCATCATGCGGCCGTCCAACTCCCACAAACCAAAGAGTCAACCCCGCCTTTCCCACAGCGAAAACAGCGAAAAGCTTGACACCCCAATTAGAATTAAGAGTAGGGCAAAGAAGCGTCGTGCGCTCGCGCAGGACCTTCCCTTTCGCCCCAGCTTCAACCCGGACCCAGGTCCACACAGCCATCTTTGACATCCCGGCCTGCCCCAAAGTCCAGACCCACCGAGACCCGTTCCACACATATTCCGCGCCAAGTCCAGACCTAACCCATTTAGACGGTGCGCCTTAGGACTTAGATAAGGGGGGAGGGGGGATACCCCACCACCCCCCTTGCACCTACGCAACCATGTCGAGCACGATCCGGCCGTCGATCTGTCCTTCATGCATCCGATGAAAGATTCCGTTGATATTCTCCAGCTTGTCGGCGGTTACCGTCGCTTTGACTTTGCCGGCACGAGCCAGTTCCAGCGAATCACGCAGATCGCTGCGTGTGCCTACGATGGATCCGCGAACTGTAATTGCATTCAAGACGACGTCGAAGATGTTCAGTGGAAAGGTTCCCGGGGGCAGGCCGTTCAAGGCAACCGTGCCTCCGCGCCGCACCATTCCAATCGCCTGTTCAAATGCCTTTGGAGAAACCGCGGTGACCAACACGCCATGGGCCCCGCCAATTTCTTTCTTCATGAAAGCGATGGGGTCCTCGGTTCGCGCGTTCACGGCGATCGATGCGCCAAGACGTTTGGCCAACTCCAGCTTCTTGTCGTCCACATCCACCGCCGCTACGTTGAAGCCCATTGCCTTTGCGTACTGCACAGCCATGTGGCCCAGACCGCCGATACCGGAGATCACGACCCACTGTCCCGGCTTGGCATCCGTCATCTTGAGGCCTTTGTAGACCGTGACCCCGGCGCACAGGATGGGAGCGATCTCCACGAAGTCGGCGCCATCCGGAACATGGCCGACGAAATTGGGATCCGCCAATGCGTATTCGGCAAAGCCGCCGTTCACCGAATACCCGGTGTTTTGTTGGGTCGCACACAGAGTCTCCCACCCGGATGTGCAGTAATCGCATTTTCCGCAGGCGGTGTGCAGCCACGGGACGCCTACCCTGTCTCCTTCTTTGACTTCCTTCACTCCACCCCCGAGAGCGGAAACATAGCCCACGCCCTCATGCCCAGGGATGAAAGGCGGCGTCGGCTTAAACGGCCAGTCCCCTTCGGCTGCGTGCAGGTCGGTGTGACAGACCCCACAGGCTTGAATCTTAACTTGAATCTGCCCCTCACCCGGTTCGGGAATCGGGGTTTCCTTAATCACCAGAGGCTTACCAAATTCCTCCACAAATGCAGCTTTCATCATTTTCGCCATCACTCCACCACCTTCTCTGCGCAAGATAGAATTCAGGCCCGGCACAACCGCCCCTTTGTCGGGGCGTACACATATACAGACGCAGCCCAGCTAAGTCAACTGCGTTCGAAACATATTCCTAACTCCAATCAGTGCTTCACCGTGCCGTGCGTCCCCGCCTCAAAGCTCCTTCTATCCAGCCTTGGCAACCCTCGCGCCACCTTATCCGGAAACAGCGCGTAATGCCGCGCCGCAATCAGCAACTCGGGCACGCACCACACGTCCTCCTCCGAAGTCATCCACCCCTGCCCATCCAGCCGCGCCAGATTCACCGGCCCCGAGTAGTTCCGCAAAGTCCGCTCGCCGCGCAGATTGTAGTAATTTTCAAAGTAGCTCAGCGCCAGCTCCCGCAGCGTGCGATACACCGGCGCGCGGAATCGCAGCCCCGCATAGTTGGACTTCGCAATCCCTCCCCAAAGCCCGCGCTCCCGATACAGAGCCACCACGTGGTCGTCGTCCCGCACCGCCTCCAGGTCCATCAGCAGCGGCGGCCGGCCCTGAATCCGCAGCGCAGCCGCGGCCACCAGCGCACCCTCCAGGCAATGTCCCTTGCCCTCGCGCAATGCCCGCCGCGGAGACCACGCCGTGTCCGCATACTGGTACGTCAACCCATCCAGAAACTTCTGTATCTTCGCCGGCGTATTCAACGCCCGCAGCGTGCGCAGGTCCTTCGCCGCCAAGCCGAAGCTCTCGCCCCCGCCTCGCCGAACCCCGTCCCTCGCCACTTCCTTCCGCATCGGATGACCCTTGCCAATTCTCACTCGCGTCCGCCGGCGCTCCCTGCTCGCCGGGGTACTGTGCGCCCTGCCTCAGTCCGGCGCCCCGCGGTTGATCTCCTTCAGCCACTCCAGGCTGTAGCGCTCGATCGCCACCCGCACCAGTTGGCTCCGCGTCCGGACCCCCGCTTTGCTGAACAGCTCCTGGATGCTGGCCTTCACCGACGTCTCCGACACCTGCATCCGCGCTGCAATCTCCTTGTTCGTCAGACCGTCCAGGATGCTGCGCAGCACCAGCCGTTGCCTGTCCGTCAGCGATCTCACGTTGGTCGGCGATCTGCCCTCGTCCTTGCCTGCCGCGGCACTGTGCAGAATGCCGGGGTCCCACCAGGTCTCGCCGCCCGACACCCTGTGGATGGCCTCAATCAAGAAGCGCGGGTCGCTATGCTTCAGCACAATGCCGGTGACGCCGGCGTCCACGCAGTTCAGGGTCGCCCCCGCGCCCATTCCCGCGGTCACCATAATCACCTTGGTGTCGCTGCCTTTGAATCCCAGCCGCGCCAGCAGATCGGTGCCGATCTCATCGCCCAGGTCGTAATCCAGCAGCACCACGTCTACGGGCATTGCCAGCAGCGCCTGGCGGCCCTCCGCGACCGTGGAGCAGCGGGCAACCACTTCAAAGTCCCGCTCCGTCTCCAGCAGCCGCACCAGGCTCTCGCGAAACAGCATGTGGTCGTCGATCAGCAATATGCGAATGCGTTCGATCATGGGTTCCCGTTCCGCTCAGCGCACCGGCGCAAGTTCAACCACGAAGCACGCGCTGCCCGGCAGTGGCAGATAGCGTAGATCGCCGCCGAAGGAGCGCGCAAACGCCCGCGCCAGATAGAGACCCAGGCCAGTGTTCCGCGCCCCCGTCTGAAAGGGACGAAAAAGTTCCGCCGGCTGGGCCACCCCGCCGCCATTGTCCAGAAACTCCACGGTGACACGCCGGCCTTCGTTCTTGGCCCAGATGGTCAGCGACCTCTCCGAGTCCTTTTCCGCGAGCGTGCGAATGCTGTTCGTCGTCAGGTTCAGAAACACCTGCATCAGGTTTGCGCCATCGGCCCACACCAGCGGCAGGTCCGTATCCAGCTTCCAGGCGCACTCAATACCATTGTCCTGCAGCGATGGCGCGATCACAATCCGCAGGTCATCCAGCAGAGCCAGCAGGTCAACCTCCATCGCCTGGTCGGGATACGGGCGCAGGTCTACCGCCGCGATCCGCTCCAGCGCCACAGTCAGGTTTCCCAGCGCTTCGAAGTCCTTGTCCTGCGCCAGTTCGTCGTTGCGCGAAAGGTTCCGGTGCACTACCGCGATCGCGCCGCACACGTTCCGGATCTCGTGCGACACCGCGCCCACCGCGATGCGCGACCCCGCCAGCATCTGGTGCAGGCTCGACTCCTCGCGCGTGCGAAACTCCTCCGACGAATCCAGAATCATCGCCGCCAGCCGCGATCCGGAGCGAGTCTGGTAAGTCGAAAAACAAATCTCGGCAAGAAACCCTTCCCCATCCTCGCGCTGTCCCCGCGACTGCATGACCGTGCGAAACAGGCTCTCGCTCGTCTCTCGCCCCGAAACCTTCGCCAGCGACGGAAAATAGCGATGAATGGACCGCCCCAGCAGCGCCGGCGGCTTCACCGCCAGCATCCGGTGCGCGGCTTCGTTCGCCATTAGCACCGTCCCATCCGCGTCCGCGGTAATGATTGCAGCCGGGCTGCTTTCAATCAGGACGATCAACTGCCCTTCCGCCTCACGCCGCGCTTCACTCTGTTTCTCGATCTCATGCAGTTGCCGCAGGATAATCTGCCGGTGGCGCATGGTCTCGTACACAAACACGCCGATGGAAAAGAACGCCATAAAGTAAAGTACGTCGCGCTGCAGCCCAGTCCGCAGGTTCCATGCGTATTGGTCGAACTCCTCCGTCAGGAATGTGCATAGCCCGGCGGCCAGCGCGGTCTGCCATGGTCGCAGTACCCGGCCCAGCATCAGCATGGGCAGCAGGTACAGAAACCCCAGGGGCACATCCTCGACCACACGCCAGTCGGCCACCGCAATCAAAGCAATCAAGGCGCCCGACCAGACCAGGGTAGAGCGCCTGCTGCCGCGAAAAAACGAAGAAAACATATCGCTCACTTGAATCCGAAAAACTCCTGCGCGGTCCCAGAGGTAAAACCCGGCGCCGAAAAAGCCTTCCCGCTGAATATAACGATTATCGACCCGGTTCGGGGTAGGTTGCCGAAACGCCCTCGTTGCTACCCTGCCCAGCTAGAACGTGAACGAGAGCCCGCCCTGCACCGTCCGCGCAGACTGCGCCAAAAACAGCGTCCGTCCATCCGCCGACAAGAACGGCTGATATCCCTCAGCCAGCAGGTTGGTCACATCCACCGTGGCCTCGAGCCCCGGTGGCAGTCTGTCGCCCCAGCGCAAGGCTTGCCGCACATAGAAACTGAAGTAGGCGGGGTCTTCCGCCGCCTCATACGGGTCGACTCCCGTCACCAGATGCTGCGGCTGCCAGCGGTACGATGCACGCAGTCTGGTCCCGCTGCGCAGCACCTCGCCCTTCAACTCCGCCATCGCCATCTCCGCCGTCTCCGGATGCAGACCCGCCGCCACGCCCGGCAGTTCTTCCGCACTCGCACCGCTCATCGACAGCGCTTCGCCGCTTGCAACCTCCAGCGTCGCCCACAGACTCGAGGTCAACGGCTCCGACACCGCAACGCTCATCCCGTTCGCCGTGTAGCCCGCGCCGAGAAACCGGAAACTCCCGGTCGCGGTATCCACTAACACTCCACTCGTTCCAGCGCCCCCAGCCAGGTCCGCCGCACTCATCGCACCCGTCCCGCCAACCGCCGGCCGGCCGATGGCGTCGTGGTACATCGCAACCTCCACCAGTCCGCGCCCCGCGTTCCGGCTTACCCCAATCTCCTGATGGTTGCCGCTCTCTGCGCATAGACGTCCGCCGCTCATAGCTGCCACCGGCAGGTCCGAGGCAATCGAATCCAGCCCATCGAATCCTTGCACGTCGCGCGACGTTGCCAGCCTGTACCGCACAGCCCATACTTCGCCAGGATGCACCGTCACCTTCAGAAACGGCTGGGTCGTCAGCGCGGTCCCGCCGGTATGGATCGCATACACCGTGCCTCCGGCTTCCACGTCCACCGCGTCGCCCAATTGGAGCTTCCGCGCGCTGGCTATCCGCATCGTCTGCACGCCCGCCCCATCGCCGCTTCCCACTAGCTCAGGGTGCGACGCAAGACTTACCACCAACCGCGACGCCCCCATAAATGCCGCCGCGCTTTGATAGCCCGCATCCAATTCTGTCGCTTGTCCACCGCCCGGCCCCGCCGCAACCCCACCCCGCACCACCAGGTCCGACCCGTCCTTCACCCGGTCCAGCGTAACCACATTGCGCACACCGCCCTCGCCAAACCCTCCGTCGCCGCCTATCGCGGAAACGCGCGCCCGAACCTGCGCACCGCTCGACCCCTCCGATGGCGCCGAAACCGACACCACCTCTCCGTCCCCCAGCATTCGCAGGATCGGCCGGTTGGCCGCCGACCGCAGCGTCCATCTCCAGTCGTCGCCAGGCTCATCCGGCTTGCGCCGTTCCGCGGGCAGCCAGGCCGCCGGATCGGATAGCATGCTCAACGTCAGGTTCACGGTGGCCCGCATCCCGGTCCTCAGTTGCAGGTTGCCTCGCGTCGCCGGAACAAACAGCGCGGCCGTCGCCCGCACCTGGTACCTGCCTGGAACCAGGTTGGCAATCCGGTAGCGCCCATACATGTCTGTAAATGCGGTGGCTACGGTGGCCGAGCCCGCGGCCAGCACCTGCACCATCGCGCCCATCTGCGCCACGCCCTGCGTATCCCGCACTACGCCGGAGACGACGGCGGACGATGCCGCAGCGCTCGCCCCCGATGCCAGCAAAAGCATCAGTGCGCCAACCGCCAAATCTACTCGAAATCGTATGCAGCTACGTTGCACAGTCAGCATCACCCTGTGCGTCGGTGGCCTTCTCCACAATTTGACGCGCCGGAAAAAGATGGCCCGCCACGACGTCCCGCGCCGGCCGCCGATCATCGCCATTCCATCCGCGTAATCGTGTCGCCTCAAAACCGCGCATCCGCCCTCAAATTGTCCTCGGCCGAGCGCCTCTATCTGCAGCGCTTCGACCTCACTTTATCCTAGCCCCAAAATCAGTTCACGGAAAACTTCTCGGTCGCTTCCGTCTCCTGCTTGGTCACACCGTCGTTCACCTTGATGCTTACCCGGTACTGCCCTGGCTGCAGGCCTGCCAGCGGCATGCTCTTCTCCAGGGTCAACTGCTCCGCGTTCGGGCTCAACTTCTCGCTCGACTCCTTCGCGTCCAAAACCTGCTTGTTCGTGTCCAGATTCGTAATCTCATATTCGATGGTCGCGTCGTTCTGCTTGCTCTTCTCGTCGATGCCCAGGTTGTACACCTGCATCCAGAAGTTCAGGCTCTGCGCGCGGCTGAACTTGGGCAGCACCGTCGGCCCTCCCGATCCCACCCGCGGCCGCACATGCGTGTCCCCGATCACGAAACTCCCGGTGCCGATCTCCTTCGACGGCACACGATACATCTCGTCCGCCAGGATCAGCGAGGAATGCCCCAGCGTGTCGTCGTCGAACTTGGGCACGTTGATCGCCGCCGTCCATCGCCCGACGTGGTCGGGATTGTTCACGTCCTTCACCACCATGTCGACCTTGTACAACCCCGGGCGCAACGCCAGCGCCCACTGATGCACCGAAACCCCCTTCTGCTTCGCCGCCAGAAGTTCACTCGGGGTGTCCACCTGCAGCGGGTCGCCGAAATTCTGGAGAATCTTGTGCGTCATGTTCGACACCCGGCCCTGGATCTCCACCTTCCCGATCGACACCCCATCCTTGGTGTCGAACGTAATGTCCGAGTTCTTGATCTGGACCGTGATCGGAACGATCACCGTGTCGTTGGTCACCTTCACGTAATCCGTGCGCACATCGAACAAAAACGGCGGTCCCGTCAGGATCTTCGAGCTCGCCATGAACTGTTCCAGGTCCTGGAACTTGATCGGCGGCGGCGCCATGATCTTCGCCGCCATGTCGAGCCGTTCGAACTGCTTGTTCTGGTTCTGCTGGCTGAACGGCCCCGCGCCAAGCTCCTCAAAGCCTCCAGCGCCGGAGAACCGGTCCTTCTTGTCCGACTGCCCTTCTTCCTCGGCCATCGTCAATCCCGCGCCAGGCACGTGCTTCAGGGCGTCTTTCTCCGACCGGTCGATGGTGTAGTGGTAGTCGCCGCACTGGCAGGTATCCACAAACTCCAGGTCGATGTTGTCCCCGATCCCTTCGATATACCGGTAATGCCAAATCTCAAACGGGAAAGTCGACGTGTTGCCTCCGCCCTCTTCCATCGGACGATCGTAGCTGCCGCCGCTCGGGTGCGAATCGATATCGTCCGGCTTGCCGTACGCAATGTAGATATGTCCGCGGTCCGTCATCCATCCCGGCTTGCCTGCCGCGAAGTGCTCGTTCGCGTACGCAATGCGCGCATAAACCTCGTCCCGGAACTCGTTGTCCGGCGAATCCGGGTTCGGGTTCCTCCGCTGCCAGAAGTTCTCGATAAACGCGTCGCGCTCTTCATCGTTCGTCAGGTGCTTGAACGCCGACGCTTCGGTTTCCGTGATCAGCCAGCGCACGTCCTGCTCCAGCCATGTCTTGTAGACCCCGTGCAGCTCTTGCTTCAGGTCCTTCTGCTGCTGGATCTTTTCCTTGTCCGTCAGCCTGCGCTTCAGCGGATTCGGCTTCTCCACCGTAGGCGGCGCCTGGGTGACTCCATCGGGAGCCGTCGTGTCCTGCCCTCGCGCGGGACCCCACCCCGCCAATATCGGAAACAACATTGCGACCAGTATCAGTCGACCCGGTTTTCTCATAGCCTGTGATACCTCTGCTTCAGCAACTTCTACCGCCCAATTCCGTCGCGTCCGCCCGTTGCCCGTCGCGCTTCCGCACCTGTCCGCACGGACTTCTCGCTTGCGCTCTATTGTAGTGCGCCAACCCCCACGTTACAAGCCGATGAAGCCGCCTCCCCGCCTGATATCATCGACTCCAGGAGCACGGTCAAGGATTACCCCCGAAATCGGTCGGAGGCAACCCGATCCTGCTCGCAAACGCAACGGAACCGGCGCCCCTTGTTTCGCGTATCTTGCCTCAGGTTCCTGCCGCGTCCCAGCGCACTGCCGCACTCCGAGAGCAACTGCCGCCGGCGCGAGATGCCCGCGAAGATGGGAAGAAAGTTCGAATGAGCAAGAAAAAGATCGTCATCCTCGTCGTCGTCCTGGTCCTGTTGGCCATTCCCACTGGCATCGGCATGTACCTGTACCACCAGGCCAGTTTCACCAAGGTCGCCACCGGCAAAGTCGTCCGCCAGGACCTCGTTGCCGCCGTCAGCGGCACTGGCCAGATCAAGCCCAAGACCTACGTCAACGTCGGCGCCACCTCCTTCGGCCGCATCACGCATCTCTATGTAAAAGAGGGCGACCACGTCAAGCAGGGGGCCATCCTCGCCAAGGTGGAGAGCGTCCAGCCCGAGGCCACCGTCGACGCCCAGCAGGCCGCCATCGCCTCCTCCAAAACCGACATCGCCTCCTACATCGCCGCCGAAAACACCGCCCAGGCCAACATCGACGAGGCCAAAGCCGATCTCGAACAGAAGAAGTTCGACTTCGACCGCGCCCAGGCCCTCTACACCGGCCAGCTCATCGCCAAGCAGGACTTCGACGCTAAAAAAGCCGCCTACGACGTCTCCGTCGCCACCCTCGCCCAGCGTCAGGCCGCTCTCGCCCAGGCCAAGGCCCAGACCGAATCCCAGCGCGCCCATCTCGACCAGGCCATGGCCAGCCAGCGCGCCAACTACGATGCCCTCGACAAGACCATCAGCCGCGCCCCCTTCGACGGCCTCGTCACCAACGTCCCCGTCCGCGAGGGCGAAACCGTCGTCGTCGGTATTCAGAACTCCGAGGGCTCCACTCTCATGACCCTCGCCGACATGTCCGTCATTACCGCCGAGGTCAAGGTCGACGAGACCGACATCGTCAACATCAAGATGAACCAGGTCGCCGACGTCACCGTCGATGCCCTGCCCGGCCGCATCTTCAAGGGCCACGTCACCGAGGTCGGCGACCAGGCCCTGCTCCGCACCACCGGCATCGCCACCTCGCAGTCCACCACCGGCACCGAAGAGGCCAAGGACTTCAAAGTCGTCGTCACCCTCGACCAGACGCCGGACAACCACCTCGACGAGCTCCGCCCCGGTCTCTCCACCACCGCCAAGATCACCGTCGCGCAGAAGCCCAGCGTCCTCACCATCCCCATCCAGGCCCTGGTCCAGCGCGACCCCGCGGTCGAAAAGACCCTCTTTGACAACCGCGGCAAAATGCCCGCCACGGTCGTCTCCGCCGCCACCGCATCCAACAAGCCCGCGCCCACCCAGGGCATCTACATCCTCACCACCGTCGGCGGAGAGCTCCGCGTCGACTTCGTCTCCGTTACCACCGGAGTCGCCGGGGCCACCGACATCGAAGTGCTCTCCGGCCTCAAGGAGGGCGACGAGATCGTCACCGGCCGCTACCAGGTCCTGCGCAACCTCAAGAGCGGTACCCTCGTCAAACGCGACAACTCCGCCCCCACCGCCGTCGACACGTCGTCATCGTCCTGATTGTTCTAAGCTGATAGCTGATCGTCCCAATGGTTTTGGCTGATAGCTCACAGCTCTTAAACTCATAGCTCTAGATTCGAAAACGATCTGTTCGTACCACCCCGGAGAACCGGATGGCACCCGAAACCGCAACCACCGAACCCGGCACCACCACCGCCGCCGAAGGTCCTCATCCCGGCGAGGTCATCGTCACCCAAGGCCTCTGGAAGACCTACGAGATGGGCGACCAGGAAGTCAACGCCCTCTGCGGAGTCAACCTCCGTGTGCGGCATAACGAGTACGTCGCCATCATGGGCCCCTCCGGCTCCGGCAAGTCCACGCTGATGAACCTCATCGGCTGCCTCGATTCACCCTCCCGCGGCCGCTACTGGCTCAACGGCCACGACGTCTCTTCGCTCAACGACGACGAGCTCGCACGCATCCGCAACAAGGAGATCGGCTTCGTCTTCCAGACCTTCAACCTGCTCGCCCGTGCTACCGCCCTGCACAACGTCGAGCTGCCCCTCATCTACAACGGCACTCCCGCCGACGAACGCATCGCCCGTGCCAAAGAGGTCCTCGAGTCCGTCAACCTCGGCGCCCGCATGATGCACAAGCCCAACGAGCTCTCCGGCGGACAGCGCCAGCGCGTCGCCATCGCCCGCGCCCTCGTCAATCACCCCTCCATCATCCTCGCCGACGAGCCCACCGGAAACCTCGACTCCAAAACCGGCGACGAGATCATGGCCCTCTTCGACCACCTTCACGAGCAGGGCAACACCATCGTCGTCGTCACCCACGAGCCCGACATCGCCGAATTCGCCCACCGCATCGTCACCATCCGCGACGGCGCCATCTACTCCGACCACCCCTCCAGCCGCCACGCCGACTCCCCCCGCGCCGCCTCCAAACAAACCCATCCCTGACTTCGTGTGCCCCGAATCCGACCGGGAGATGGAGATGTAGATGGACATCGCCCATCTGCGGAGCAAAGTGAATGACCGAAACTCCCCCAAAAAGCAGAAAGTTCAGGCGGTGACCCGGATGCTCCCGAATGAGCTTGCGCCCGAAAAGGAAACGCCGCCGGGCTCCCGCGCCGACTTGCGACGCGCAAGGCAGGCCTGGGCGCTCAGCATGGAAGCCGCGTCGGCGGCGGGTACCGGCCGGCTGAAGTAATAGCCCTGAATCTCATCGCACTTGTGTTCCCGCAGGAAAGACATTTGCTCTTCGGTCTCCACGCCTTCCGCAATCACGTTGAGACGCAGGTTCTTGGCCATGCTGATTATCGCGGTGGTAATGGCGGCGTCATCCGAATCCACAGCAATATCTCGAATGAATGTGCGGTCGATCTTGAGCTTGTCCACAGGAAACCGTTTCAAGTAGCTCAGGCTGGAATAGCCTGTGCCGAAGTCGTCAATGGCAAGCTGCAGGCCCATTTCCTTCAGGTCCTGAAGGGTCGCGAACACCAGGTCCACATTCGATAGCAACAGACTTTCCGTCAGCTCGAGCTCAAGCGATCCAGCCGAGAGCCCAGTCTCCGTCAACACTCTTCTGACCAGAGCGGTGAAGCCCTCCTGGCGAAACTGGACCGCGGAAACATTCACTGCCACGGGGACTGCGGCAAGTCCGGCGTCCTGCCATCTCCTGGCCTGTGCGCACGCAGTTCTAAGAACCCATTCGCCGATTGGCACGATCAGGCCATTGTTTTCCGCAATCGATATGAACCTGTCCGGCGGGACGAGACCCAATTCCGGGTGCTGCCAGCGAATCAGGGCCTCAAACCCGGTGATCCTTCCGGTTTCAATCTCAACCTGTGGCTGATACACCAGAAAAAATTCTTCTCGATCCAGCGCCAGGCGCAGATTCTTGTCCATGGTCAGGCGTTCCAGAGCTTCTGCATTCATCTCGTTGGTAAAGAACCGAACCTTGTTGCGCCCGTCGCTTTTGGCGCGATACGTCGCCGCATCGGCATTCCGGATCAACGTTTCGCTATCGGCGCCGTGCTCAGGGAACATGCTGATGCCAATACTGCAACTCACGTTCAGCGATTGCCCCTGGATAACGAAGTTCTCGTTCAACCTGGCCATCACCCGTCCCGCCGCAATCGCTGCGTCGGCTGGGTCTTTCGCACTGCTCAACAAGACGACGAATTCGTCGCCGCCTACCCTGGCCACAGTATCCTGTCCCCGGCCGCCATCCTGAATCCGCCTTGCGACCTCCCTCAACAGAATGTCCCCGAACGAATGGCCAAAGGAGTCGTTGATCGCCTTGAACTGGTCCAGATCGATAAACATCACCGCGACCTTCTCGCCTCTCCGGCGAGCGTCGGCCAAGGCAATCTCCATGCGGTCCTGCAGCAGCGCCCGATGCGGCAGTTCCGTCAGCGCGTCGTAATAGGCCAGGAACTGTATCCGCTCCTCGGCGGCTTTGCGTTCGGTGATATCCCGGTGGTACCAGATCCTGCCCCGATACCTCCCTGTTGAATCAACCAGGGGCGCAGAGTACCGGTCGAAGATCTTCCCATTCTTGAGCCTGAGTTCGTCGCTGCTCTTTTCATTCCGGTGGCTATTGAGATACTTGATCTTCTCAATGAAGGCCTCGGGGCCCTGAATTGTTCCCATTACGTGTGCGCGCAGGACAGCATCGTCGCCTTGGCTCAGGACTTCATCCGGTATATCGAAACAGATCTGGAATTGCTTATTGGCAAGGATGATGCAATCGGAGTCGTCGACGGCGAGAATGCCGTCGATCGTGGACTCGGCTTGTGCCTCCAGCAGCGCGGTTTTGAATAACAGCGCTTCCTCGGCATTCTTGCGCTCGGTCATATCGCGCACCGTGGCTAGAAACACAGGTCGCCCGCTCATGGTCAATCGTGTCAGGCATACCTCGGCGGGGAAAACTTCGCCATTCTTGCGCTGGTGCAGCCACTCGAAACGTTCCTTGCCATTCAGAAGCACTAAGGCGATCTTCTGTTTTGCTGCCGTATCGGAAGCCGTTCCATCGGATTGGTTCGGCGGCGACATATCGTAGGGTTTCGGTATGGTTTCGCTTGCACTGTATCCGAACATCTGACGCGCCGCCGAATTGCAGTCCAGAACATCCTCTTCGTCCATCAGCCAGTGCGCGTCGCCGGAGCCCTCGAACAGGACCCGGTATTTGTTCATGCTGTCCTGCTGCACCTCCTCCGCTCGCTTCCGCGCAGTAATGTCGTACGCCGACACCATCATGGCTTCGATTCCCTGGAAGTCCAGGGAATGGCATACAATCTCAACGTCGATCAGTTCCCCGTTTTTCCTGCGGTGCTTCCAGAACCCGCGCTCCTGCAGCCCGGCGCGGCTAGTTGCCAGGTCCGCCAGCACGTTGGCAAAGTCCTCCTCGGGGCGTATTTCGAGTATCGTCTTCGCCAGAAACTCCTGCCGGGTGTAGCCGTATTGCCAGATTGCCGCTTCGTTCACCGCGAGAAAGCGAAGGGTCCTGCGGTCGAAGACCCACATCGGGATCGGGTTGCATTCGAACAACAGCCGATAATGCTCGTCCGCCTGCGGCGCGGCGGCTTCGGGCTGCTTCTCGCCAGCGATATCGCGCGCAAGAGTCGCCGCCCCGCCAAGATTTGCCATCGGGTTCGCGATTGGCAATGGCGCGAGATCGACTGTGTCCTGCGGGCCATCGTTGCGCCAACTGGGCGCCTCCACGGCACTGCCCGATCGTGATCGCCGTCCTGCAAGCAGCTTCCGCGACGCTGGGGATGCCAGACTCATTCAATATCTCGATCGGCCGACACCACTCCGGATGAACGTAGCAGGAATCCGGAAGAACCAGGCACGAAGAACGTTCCCAAATATGGGAATCTCGATAATCATAAGATTCCAAAACGGACATTCAGAATCCCACCATAGTCGCATAAGAGAAAGTGACGTAGCTCACAGACGCTGCGGTTGCCGAAGTCGTTCAGGCCCGGCCTCTGACCCAAACCCTCATGCTGCTGTGGAAAAACATGAGACCGAACCCTTCGGGCGGCTGTAACCCGCCCTTCGAACGGAGTTAACCCGGCGCCCCGAGGCGCAAATTTATTGCAATCGAATTAATTATGTCGGAGCCCTGACATTCCGCTTGACAAGCAAAAATTGCCAGGCCTATAACCTTGGTCGCGTCAAGAAACGATTTCCGACTAGAAACGAAGACTTGATCGCCTTCAGACCCCGCTCCACCATCTCCTCCCACATAACGTCGGTACGCGTTCGACAGTAAAACTCAACACTGAGGATTTCCAGGAGTTCATCGAGACTCGCAGGTTAGCTGGAATCTTGCGCCTAGTTGGTCCGCGCAACCCCGCGGATATCAGTAACTTCGAACGAACTTACGTTCTCACGACCCAACCGGACTTCCATCTAGAGCGATTGCAAGCTTGTCTCAAATAACCGTCCCGGAATGACCGTGTGGCCGGCAGCGGCCAATAACGGTTCCAGGACCATCCTCAACACGACGCCACGGGGCTCGCCATCCCGGCTAGGAGTTCTCGTGCGTCAAAATCCACCTAAGAAAGGGTGACTAATGAAGCTGAATTCGGCATATGCAAAACTCGCAATCGACAGAATGCTTGCTCCAATAGTGCTAATCGTCGGCTTGTTTGCGTGCTGCGCAGGCGCGGCCAAGGCGCAACTCGTCAACAATCGGACCTACATCATCACCAGCGTTCACAGCGGCTTGGCCATTACCGATCCCGGCGCTTCGAACACCAACAGCGTAGTCCTGGAGCAGCAGACCGTGACCAACGCCCCCGACCAGCAATGGATCGTGACCAACCAGGGCCTTAACGGCGACGCTCCAGGCTCAGCCGGCTACTTCACGCTGACCAACGCATCGAGCGGCCAGATGGTGGACGTCACCGGGGCCTCCCATGCGAACAGTGCCCTGGTCGATCAATATCCCGCCAACGGCAACCCCAACCAGAACTGGGAGGCCATCCACCTGAGCGGCAACACATACGAAGTCCTCAGCCAAAACAGCGGCCTGGCACTCGACGTCGATGGCGGAGGGACAGCCAATGGCGAGGAGATCGATCAATATACCTACGGCGGCCATACGTGGCAGCAATGGATATTCACCCCAGTGCCCGTGCCCGCCAACCAGATCAACTATGGTTGCATCGGCGCCTGCCTGACTGATGGCGAGGCAGAAGGCTTCGACGGGCCTCCGCCGACGCAGGGCGCTCCAGGGACCACGACCTTCCAACTGACCGCGATCGCTTCCGGCAACTGGAACTCAGCCGGCGTCCACACGGTCGGGAACTACCAGATCGGCCATTCCAACCAGCTTCCCGACCAGCAGGTCTCCTACTTCGAGTTCAACTTGTCGTCGGTCCAGGGAAGGACGGTCCAGGCTTCCTTCGTCCTGATTCCGGGCTCGACCGACTATGACATCGACATCGTCTATCCCACGCGCTGCAACCCACCCACCCCCTCCACCGGACCATGTTTCAAGGTTGGGATGCGGCCGCTGCAGGGCTTGGGCTACAGCGTGGCGGATGTTGTCAGCGGCGCCAACAACGCCACCGAGGCGGCTGCGTTGATCGGCAACCAGAATGAGGACAATGGATATGAGTGGGTCGAAAACGGCCTGCATCTGGGCACGGAGTTCGGCAACTGGACCTACAACTTCGACCTCCTGCAAGATGAGGTCTCCGCCGGCGGGGACGAAGTAGTTCTCGGAGCGGACGACGACGACACCACCGACGGGGCCAACCTGGCCTCCACTTGCGCTGCATGCCCAGGCGGCTACGAGAACTACATCTGGGGCAGCACCGGCTACAACACCGGCATCATCTGGTTGCTGACGGTGCAGGGCGGAGAGGCTTCGCTCCCGATCGTTCCCAACGGCACGTATGAAGTGAAGAACCTGAACAACGGCGGGGCGCTTGAGGTTGCCGGCAAGACTGCAATCGAGGAGCATCTCGACTTGGCGGCCTATGGCGGCGTCGGCAACCAGACGTGGAAGGTCACCCGGCTTGCGGATGGCAACTACTCCATCCGCAACGCAGGCACGGGCAGCCTTTTGCAGGCCACCGAGGAGTGGGCAATCATTCCCTATACCGACGGCAACTACACCCTGAAGTCGGTGAAGACGGGGAAGATGCTGGATGTCGCGGGTCGCGGGTCGCTGATGGGCCAGAGCGTCGTCCAGATGCCCGCAAAGCCAGGCTACGCCAGCCAGCAGTGGTCGTTCCAACCCGCCACGGGCAAGCTACAGGCCTCTCTCGACTCCAGCAGAGGAGTCGCCGCCAGCAAGTAATTGGCCGAGCACCGAAGCGCTCGCCCGTGCGGCGACGTCTTCATCGATACCCCTCCTCGCCTGACGGTGAGGAGGGGCGTCGTTCGCGGGTAGTGAGCAACGGCGTTCCGATGCACCCGCCGGCCTTTGATTTCGCCAGCTTCCACCCTCATGGGCAGCCTGTCAGCCCGTCCTGCCCCGTTTTTCCACCGCCCACCCTGTCAAGAAAAATCGCGCAACCAGTTCCGTATGAACCACATACACACGTCACGCGATCTCAGCCGTCGCGTAGAATAGAAATAGGGCTCGGATCGCTGGCCGGTGGCGATGCAATCCGAACCCGAAGCCCCAAAAGCTCAGCCTTAAGCCGACGGAAAGCTCAGGTCACCCGTGTATATACAGCGCCATAACTCCAATCAAATCAGTAACCATTTGTATATACAGAACCGTAACCCCAATCGCATCAACAAATCGTGTGTATATACAAGGGGGGGTGGGGTACCAACAAGGAAGCATTGCCGAAAATCTGCTACACTCAGCCTCGTCTCAGCCGTGCCTGAGACCGCCAACTCCATCTCGCCAGAGGTGCTCCTTGAACTTGCAGACACCCGCCAGCCTTACCTTTGCCCTGCTCGCTGCTCTCCTCGCTGCCCAGCCCGCTGCCGCTCAAAAGGAATTTACCCCTCCCCAGGGCAAAGGTCGCATCGTCCTGGTCGCCTCCGGCATGTCCGGCCCATCTCACTATGAGGTCGTCTCCAAGGAGATCGCCGCCCTCGGCTACGACGTCATGCTCTTCGACGGCAACGCCATGGAGAACACCAACGGCGAAGGCCTCCGCACCGCCGTCGACCAGGCCATGCAGGCGCCCCACGGACTGCCCGGCAAGATCGCCATCGTCGGCTTCTCCCTCGGCGGAGGCATGGCCCTCTACTATGGCGTTCAACTGCCGGACAAAGTTGCCGGCGTCATCGCCTGGTATCCCGCCAACGCCTTCATCAAGAACGTCCCCGGCTGGGTCGACAAGGTCAAGGTCCCGGTGCTGATGTTCGCCGGCGAGAAAGACAACTTCCGCGATGGCTGCTGCACCGCCGCAAAGGGCCACATCCTGGAAGACGCGGCCAAGTCCGGCAGCAATAAAGTCGAACTGTTCACCTACCCCAAGACCGACCACGACTTTGTGAAGGACGGCGCTCACTACAACGCCAGCGCCTACGCCGACGCCTTCCAGCACACCGCCGCCCGGCTGAAGGAGCTGCTCGGCGACCCCAGCGCGGCCCCCGCCGCCGGCCAGTAACTACAGCCGTTTCAGATAGGCCTTCGCCGCATCCAGTTCCGGAAACAGGCGCTCTTCCTCCTGGAACGCCTTCGAGTGAACGCACCGCCGCCCCGCCTTCACCCGCACCGGATGTTTCAGGTGCAGCATCTCGTGGTACAGCAAATACTCGACGGCGCAGCGCGGCGTGTCTGCCCGGTCGAACACGCGGCTCACCATGATGGTGTTGTGCGCGGCATCGTAGTGGCCCAGCATCCGCCGCGCGTGGTGCGCGCTCCACGTCAGCAGCGGCCGCCCCAGCAACCCGTGGAAGAACCGCGCATTCAGGCTCTCGAACACCTCGTCCAGATCGTAGTAGCGCCCCTTCGCCGTAAGGATCGTCTTCCGCCCCCGCGTCTGGCGAATATGTTCCGCCTGCCGCGCCACCGCCTCCGACGACACGTAGCGCCGATAGCGGTCCGCATGCGCCCGTGCGATCGGCAGCTTCTTGTACAGCTTCGCCAGCAGGATATGCGCGATCGCGCGGTGCACCGATTCCGGCGCGTGTTCCAGCAGGTCCGAGAGCCGCACATGCAGCCGCCCCTCGCGCAGCCGGATCGTCGTATTCAGCGACGTGAACCGCCGGAAGCGAATGTCGAGCACTGGAATCGGCGCCCGCGGACGAAGCTCGCGGTATTCCTGCTCAAAGATTTCGGTCAGGGCTATTGGCACGCTCAAGTTCAAATTAAACCAGTTCTTCCGCCCGCGCGAAAGATCGCGAGTTCACGTGCAAGTTGAAAACTCCAACCGGAGAACGGATCAGTTGGGCGTGGTTGGCGGAGTCGCGGGCGGAGTGGCTGGTGAATCCGATCGCCGCTTCAACGTCGGCGGCGCCGTGTTCGCCGGCTCGGGCGGAGCTGCACTCGTACCCGACACCGGGACCGAGACTGCGGGCGTACCCGTCCCCGCAGAGGCTGGCGCGGTCGCGGTACCGTCCGTTCCGGTCGGCGTGAAGCCCGGAGCCGCTGTCGTAGTCACTGCCGGAAGCGGCGCCAGCGGCTCAAGCCGCGCGACCGCCGCCACCGGAATCTCGACCGCGCCAACCCTGTCCGACACCATGTCGTGGATGGCTGTGCGCAGATAATGCTCGCCTTTGACGGGAACGCTGACCTGCTGGTGGAACGCCATCCCGCCCGACAGCAACTTCGCATAATCCGCGGCGGTCAGTCCCCTGTAGATGCGGTTGCCGACCGTCACCAGCAATTGCCCGTCGCGGTCATAAACGTAGGTCCAGACCTCAATCGCGCAATGCCGGATGCCATCGGAGCCTTCGCGGCAACTGACGGCCCGCGGATCGGGCACCAGGTCGACCCCGTACTGCTTGTACGGTCCTTCAACCCTTACCTTCGGATCGGGATTCGTCTTATTGGTCTTCAACGGCGCGGGCTCGGGAGGAGTGTCCGCCGGGCGGATGCGCACTTTGAACAGTATCTCCGCCGGGTCCGGGCCGCCGTGCATCATGGCAGTCGTCATCGTCGCCGGTTGTTGCGCCAGGGTCGCCGCATCCTGCGCGTTCAGCTTGTTCCTGTCATTGGGATCGACCGCGTAATAGCCGTTGCGATAGCTCAGCTTTACGCCTGGCAGGTCCACCTTCACCTTGATCGACCGGAATCGCGCGTCCCAGACCGTGTCGCTTGGAGAGTAGGTCAGCGTGTAGTAGTTCGAGCCATTCCGGATCGCCTTCTGCACCGCCTGGGTCAGTCCGTTGGTATTGTAGTACGGCGTCCCCCCAGTATCCTCCGCCATCGCCTCCATCGTCTCATGTTCCTGCGCAACCTCGGTCAGGTAGGCCATGTTCGCATTGGACGCGGCAGCGCCGGCGCCTGTGCCTACACTCCCCAGGGTGTCGACATTCGCCATGGTGTTCATAACACTTTGCGAAGGGTCGGTCATCAGTCCGCGCGCGTCCACCGGATACACCGCCACCTGCGCACGCGTCAGCAGGTTGTCGGTCTTGCGCACTTCCTCGTCATTGCGCACAACCGAGGCGCTGGGATTGTCGCTGTTTGCGTCCGGCTCCACATCCAACGGGAAACCGCCGGAGAACCAGATCACGTTCTTCCGCCCCGGAATGCCGATCAGGTATCGGGCCAGCATGTCAAACGCATTCAACGTGTACTTCGCGATCATGTCCTGCTGAAACGAGGTTGCCAGGTCCTGAAACGTGGTGATGGCATCGACATCCTCCTGCGTCAGCATCCCAGCGATCGCACTGCCGGTTGAGAAGGAGTCGGACAGCGTGGTGTCGCTGATCGGCCCGCCGTTGACCGGATCCGACAGAATATCCGACGCTTGCGGCGCGCCCTTCTTCGACGACAGCGCCGCCTTCAACACCGTCATATCCGACGTGAAGCCCTGCAACATCACTAGCCGCGTGGTCAGGCCGAAGATGGCAATGCGCGTGCCCGGCGGCGCGTGATCCAGGTAATCGAGCAGTTGCTTGCGCGCATAGGGCTGAGAGGCCAATGGCGTGTTCAGATAGTCGAGCAGCAGCACGTTCACCGGGCCGTTCACCGGCGCCGGAGATTTGTTGGTGAACAAGCCGGGCGGCAGCTTCGGCGCCGGAGCGATCTTGACATCCAAAGCCGGCACTTCGCTGTGCTCCTCGAAATGCCTGACGGTCTGCAGTTTGTTGTTCTCCAACAAATTGAAGTCCGACGCCTTCAATCCGTGGATCGGGTTTCCCTGCGAGTCGTTGACGACAACGTCAAGTACCACCAGATTGGTGTAGGTGCGGATCGTGGTGATCTGGCTGGCGTCCGGCTGGTTGTCTGAGCGGAGGCCGCCTGGATTCATCCGCGCCGCCGCCACGGCTGGAGAAACAACCGTCTGGCCGTGAACGAGCGGCACAAAACACGCTGCGGCAAGCACTATTACGGCAACTGACTGGAGCGAATTAGCCTGGCGTAGGCGGTCCACTGGGCCCTCCTGCTGCGTCGCCTTAAGGATACACTCCATTCGATGCCGCAGACTGCATCTTCGTTACTTCGGCCGGCTCCGCCTTTGGCCCATTCTTGCCTGCAAACTGCCGCTATTCCGTGGACTTGACCGGGGTGGCGCCAGCCCCATCGGAAGCCGGTTGCCGAGGCTCTTCCACTGGGTGGGCGATGTGGCCGACCTGCAGTTTCACCAGTTCGGGCTGCGCAATTCTGGTCGGGCCGAGCACCGCAATTCTGGGCAGCGGGCCGCGAACCATGGCCACTTCATCGCAGGCATAGAGGCGCGGGCAAGCCTGGCAATCGCGATAGATCTTGTCCGGCAGCGTAGTTCGGTCGGCAATCCGGAAACCGAAGCGGAAGAAGAACTCCGGGATTCGGGTAAACAGGCACACAGAAACGACGCCCTGCGCCTCGGCCTCGTCGAGCAGCGCCTGCAGCAGCCGGCCACCGGCTCCCTGCCCTTTGGCCTCGGGCTTCACCACGATCGACCGCACCTCAGCCAGGTGTGGCCCGTACAGATGCAGCGCGCCGCAACCGAGAAAGATGCCGCCTTCCGATTCAGCCACCGCGAAGTCGCGCACGTTCTCGCAGATCTCCGCGTAGCTGCGGCGCAGCAGCGTGCCGTCGCCGGAGAGCGAGTTGACCAGCTCGAAAATATTGACTGCATCCTGCAGCTTCGCCTGGCGCACCGCGGCGCCGCCCACGCGCGGTCGCGTCGAAGCAGTGGACTCGCTGGCGGCAAGCAGAGAAGCTGTGCTCATTTAGGTATTCTCCCCCAGATTTTGCTTCGCCACAGCCAAGGCAACGGCCACTCGGGCCCGCGCGGTACCACCGACAACATCGTGGCAATCGAGTGTCGCTTCCAGGGTGATGGCCGCGAAAAAGTCTTCGGCAAACGCATCCGAAAGTGTGCGCAGTTCCTCCAGCGTCAAATCGTTCAACTCGCGCCCGGTTTCCAGGCCGAGCCGCACCGCATTGCCGATAATCTCGTGCGCCTTGCGAAACGGCACGCCCTTGTTCGACAGATACGTCGCCGCCGCCATCGCGTTCAGATAGCCAGTCGTCGCCGCGGTGCGCATACGGTCGAAATTGAACTTGAGTGCATCCGTAAAGTACCAGATGACCTCGAAGATGCCGAGCGCGTTTTCAGCAGCTTCGAAGACATGAACTTGACCTTCCTGGAGGTCCTTGTTGTAAGCGAGTGGAAGGCCTTTGAGCAGAACCGTGAGAGCGGTGGCAGACCCGATCAACGAAGCAGATTTGGCCCGCAGCAACTCAGTGAGGTCGGGATTCTTCTTCTGTGGCATTGCGCTTGAACCAGTGGAAAACTCTTCTGGCAGTTCGAGGAACCCGAACTCCGCTGTAGAGAACAGGGTCAGTTCCTCGGCGAAGCGCGAGACGTGAAGGCCGAAGACCGAAAGAACTTGCGTGAACTCGATGGCGAAATCCCGGTCGGATGTGGCATCCATACTGTTGAGGGTCGGGCCTTTGAAGCCCAGAACCCGAGCTGCTATGTCGCGATCCAAAGCGAGGGTAGCGCCGGCGATCGCTCCGGAACCAAGCGGGCTAAAGCTGAGCCGGGCCTGACAATCCCGGAGGCGGCCCATATCGCGCTCGATCATACTCACATAGCAGAGCAGCCAATGGGCGACGAGCACCGGTTCGGCGCGCTGGAGATGTGTGTAGGAGGGCATCACGTTTTCGCCCGCGCTCTCCGCAAGATGGATGAGGGAGAGGCACCATTTGCGCATGCAGGCGCAGAGAAATTCAATTGCATCGCTCACGTAAATACGCATGTCTGTAGCGATCTGTTCGTTGCGACTCCGGCCAGTGTGGAGTTTTAGTGCGAGGTCTCCTATCTCGCGCGTGAGCTCAAGCTCTACAAAATGGTGGACGTCTTCAGCTTGTTTGGCGGACGCGGCAAAGAGTGCGTTCGGATCGTTCAGTGTCGCTCTCGAAACGCCGAGACGACTAATCGCGTTGAGTCCCGCCACCATGCGGTCGCCCTCGTCCGGCGTAAGGATGCCAGCAGCTTGAATCATGCGTGCGTGAGCAATACTCGCACTGATTTCGGTTTCGATCAGGCGGTAGTCGAAGGGAAACGACCGCTGCCACTCCTCGAACTGCTTATTCAGCGGCTCGCGGAAACGGCCCGACCACATCTTTCCGGATTGTGCTTGCTCGGTCATTCTGTCCTTACGTCAGGTCAATCAGCCGCACCCGAAGATGCGTTTACTCCTTGTCGCGCCCGCTGCTCAGGCGTGGCATCTCAGTTCCTTTGCTCAACGTAATGAGCCCGCTCTGCCGGTAGGTCAGCAGCTTCGCGCGGGTATCCGTAATGTCGAGATTGCGCATCGTAAGCTGGCCGATGCGGTCGCGCGGGCTGAAGGTGGATTCGCCTTTTTCCATCGTCAGCCGCTCCGGCTTGAACGTAAGGTTCGGCGACTCGGTGTTCAGGATCGAGTAGTCGTTGCCGCGGCGCAGCTCCAGCGTCACCTCGCCGGTGATGGGCTTGGCGACCCAGCGCTGTGCGGCTTCGCGCAGCATGATGGCCTGCGAATCGAACCACCGGCCTTGATACAGCAGCCGCCCCAGCTTGCGACCGCTGTCGCGATACTGCTCGATGGTGTCCTCGTTATGAATGCCTGTGATCAGGCGCTCGTACGCGATGAACAGCAGCGCCAGGCCCGGCGACTCATAAATCCCGCGGCTCTTGGCCTCAATGATCCGGTTCTCAATCTGGTCGCTCATGCCCAGCCCGTGGCGCCCGCCGATCTGGTTGGCCTCCAGCATCAGCGCAACAGGGTCTGAATACTCAATGCCGTTCAAAGCAACCGGGAAGCCCTCCTCGAAGCGGACCGCGATCTCTTCGCGCTTGACCTCAACGTCGTCACGCCAGAAGGCCGTACCCATAATCGGGACAACTATCTTCATGCTGCTCGAAAGCAGTTCCAAGTCCTTCGCTTCGTGGGTTGCGCCCAGGATGTTCGAGTCGGTCGAGTACGCTTTTTCCGCCGACATCTTGTATCCGAAGCCCGACTTCTGCATAAATGCCGACATCTCGGCCCTGCCGCCAAGCTCGTCGATAAAGTCCGCGTCGAGCCACGGCTTGTAAACCTTCAGGTCCGGGTTGACCAGCAGGCCATAGCGATAGAAGCGCTCGATGTCGTTGCCCTTGAAGGTTGAGCCGTCACCCCAGATATTGACGTCGTCTTCCTTCATCGCGGTCACCAGCATCGTGCCCGTAACCGCGCGCCCGATGGGCGTCGTGTTGAAATAAGTCGCGCCGGCGGTAGTGATGTGGAACGCTCCCGCCTGCAGCGCTGCGATACCTTCGCGCACCAGAGGCCCGCGGCAGTCGATCAGCCGCGCCTTTTCCGCGCCATACTCCAGCGCCTTGCGCGGGATCTCGTCGTAGTCGGCTTCGTCCGGCTGTCCGAGGTTGGCGGTGTAGGCGTATGGCAGCGCGCCCTTCTGCTTCATCCAGTGCAACGCGGCGCTAGTGTCCAGCCCGCCGGAGAAGGCAATGCCCACCTTCTGGCCGACGGGCAGGCTTTCGAGGATTACGGACATGGCAATGCGAACCTCAATCTCTTCCCTCCAGCGTGATTAGGTGCGTTTGCGCGCCTGAATGCCGCGGTCCCGCGCATTCGAGATTCGCTTCGCTCCGCCCAGCAGCATCAGCAGCAACGCCTTCTGCGCGTGCATGCGGTTCTCCGCCTGGTCGAACACAATCGACTGCGGCCCATCCAGCACAGCGTCCGTCACCTCGGCATTGCGATGCGCCGGCAGGCAGTGCATGAACACCGCGTCCTGTTGGGCGTGTGCCATCAACGCCTCGTTCACCTGGTAGGGCTTGAAGATCGGCGCACGCTTCGTCGCCTCGTGCTCGAACCCCATGCTGGTGCACACATCGGTGTACACCGCGTCCGCTCCCGTCACCGCTTTCACCGGATCGTGCGTCAGCGTAATGCTCCCGCCCGTCTGCTCGCTGATCTCGATCGCCTTGTGAATAATGTCGAGCTTCGGCGAGAACCCCTTGGGCGTCGCTACCGTGCAGTGCACGCCCAGTTGCGCGGCCGTCAGCATCAGCGAGTGGCACACATTGTTGCCGTCGCCAATGTAGGTGAAACGCAGGCCCTCCGCCGAGCCGAAGCGCTCCTCCAGCGTGAAGAAATCGGCGATCGCCTGGCAGGGGTGCTCCAGATCGGACAGCGCATTGATGACGGGGATGCGCGCACGGTCGGCCATCTCCGTAATCGTGTCGTGCGAATAGGTGCGCAGCACCATCACGCTCATCCAGCGCTCGATGTTGTGCGCCATGTCGGGGATCGACTCGCGCTCGCCCAGTGGCGACTGCGTCTGATCGACGAAGATCGCGTTGCCGCCCAGGGTATTGATCGCCGCCTCAAACGTTAACCGCGTACGCAGCGATGCCTTCTCAAAGAACAGCACCATCTGCCGTCCATCCAGCGCGTGGCGGAAGTCCTCCGGGTTGCTCTTGACCGCGTGTGAAAGCTCCATGATCGCGGCCACCTCATCCACGGTCAGATCGCCGACCGAGCAAAGGTCCCGCCCGCATAGACGCTTGGCCGCCTCCGAGAAAGCGACGTCGGATTGGATGCCAAGCGATGCGGCCTTTGCGGGACGTACGGACTCACCGCCGGCATCCGGCTTCGGACTCATCGTTACGGTTTTGCTACCCATGCGAATGTTCTCCTGCCGGTGTATGACCGGCGAATGCTGAGCTTGTCGAAGTCAGGTTGGTAAGAATTCCATCGAGCGCCGCGATCGCTGAATCGACGTGCTTGCGTTCGAGGATGTACGGAGGCAGGAATCGCAGCACGGTCTCGCTGGTTCTATTGATGATAATGCGCTGCGCCATCATCTCGGAAGCGGCCTTTTTCGCAAGATCTGCGGAATCGAGTTCCAGACCAAGCATCAAACCCATGCCGCGCACATCCGCAACGCAGTCGTGGCGCTGGCGCAGCCATTCAAGCTGTCGCTTAAAGTAACCTCCAACGTCACGGATGTTCCCAAGCACATCGCTCTGCTTCATGCTGTCGATCGCCGCAATGGCAACCGCGCACGCCAGCGGTCCGCCGCCGAACGTAGTGCCGTGCATGCCCGGAGAGAACGCTCGCGCCGCCTCATCTGTGCACAGCATCGCGCCCATCGGCAAGCCGTTCGCTATCGGCTTAGCCAGCGTCGTAATGTCCGGCTGGATCCCGTAATGCTGATACGCAAACCACTCGCCCGTGCGTCCCATGCCCGACTGAATCTCATCCGCCAGCAGCAACGCGCCGGTCGAATTGCACAGCTCCCGCGCGGCCGCAAAGAACTCCTGGCTCACCGGGCGGATCCCCCCCTCGCCCTGCACCGCCTCAATGCAGATGCCGCACACATTATTCGCGAACTTCGCGCGCAGGTCGGCAACGCTGTCGAAGCGAACGAAGTCGACGCCCGGCATCACCGGCGCAAAAGGTTCGCGGTACTTCTCCTTGTGCGTGGTCGCAACAGCGCCGATCGTCCGCCCGTGAAAGCTCTGCTCCACCGCCAAAAAGTCCGTGCCCACCGGCTTGCCTTCCGAACGCAGCAAACCCGCGTGCGCGCGCGCCAGCTTGAGTGCAGCTTCCCAGGCCTCGGTGCCCGAGTTGCAAAAAAAGACGCGGTCCATCCCGCTCATTTCCGTTAGCCGAACCGCGAGCTCGGCCGTGTGCTCGTGATAAAAGAGGTTCGATGTGTGCAGCAGACGCTTGCTCTGCGCCGCGATCGCAGCCTCAATCGCAGGATGCGCGTAACCGAGCGCGGACACGCCAATGCCGCTCAGCAGATCGAGGTAGTCGTTGCCCTCTTCGTCACGCAGATAGACGCCGTGCCCCTCGACAAAAAGCACGGGGTTGCGTTCGTAGGTTTGCAGCAGCAGCTTCTTCTCCGCCGCCTGGATCGATGCGAGCTTCGTTGGATCGTTCATGCGACCATGACCTCCGTTCCGTCGTTGACCTTGGTCGAACAAAGGTCAGGGAGTAAATGCACCGCCTCCGCAGGCAGGATGCGTACGCGTTTGACGCCGTGAGTCAGCGCCTCGCGGCACGCGGCCAACTTCGGCAACATACCACCGGAAACCACCATCTGTTTCTCCAGTTCCGGAATCTGCTTCAGGGAGAGCCACCGCATCACCTCGCCGTCCGCACCCTTGACGCCCGGAACGTCGGTAAGAAACACCAGCGCGTCGGCCTTCGTGCACACGGCACACGCCGCCGCCATCTCGTCGGCGTTGATGTTGTAGTATTCGCCATCGAACCCCAGCGCGATCGACGAGATCACCGGCACCGCGTCCATCTTCCAGATCGCCTCCAACCACAGCGGATCGGTTGCCGCAATCTCGCCGACAAATCCCAGGTCCGGCACCGTCTTCTTCTTGCGCGCGCGGAAGACGTTGCCGTCGCCGCCGGCCAGTCCCATCGCCGACTGCCCATGCGTGCGCAGCGCCGCCACCAGCGACTTGTTCACGCGGCCGGCCAGGACCATCAGCGCCGCATCGCGCGTCTCCGCATCGGTCACGCGCAGGCCGGAGACGAACTCGCTGGTCTTGCCCATCTGTGCCAGCGTCGCTGTCAGTTGCTTGCCGCCGCCATGCACCAGCGCGACTTGATTGCCATCGCGGACCAGTTCGGAGATGGCCTTGCCGCACGCGTGCAGCAGAGCCTTATCTTCAATGGAGGCGCCTCCCAGCTTGACTACGTATCTCACTTCAGGCCCTCCGCTTCATCCCAGCCGCACATCACGTTCATGTTTTGCACCGCTTGTCCCGATGCCCCTTTCAGCAAGTTGTCCAGGCACGAAACCAGCACCATCCGCTTGCCATCCTTCGCCAGCTCAAAGCCCAGATCGCAATAATTCGTGCGCACCACATGCTGAATCTGCGGCAGGTGCGGCGTCGCGTGCACGCGCACCATCGGGCTCGTCGCATAGAACGCGCGCAGGCAAGCCTCAACCTGTTCCGGCTCCGTGCGCACCGCCAGTCGCAGATAGATCGTCGACAGAATACCGCGTGGAATCGGCAGCAGGTGCGGCGTGAACTGCAGTTGATCGGCCGTCAGCCCAAGCTGCTCCAGCATCTCGCCCGTATGCCGATGCCCGAACACCGCATACGCGGAAAGATTGTCGGCCGCATACATAAAGTGCGTCTTCGCCGTAGGGGCCTTCCCGGCTCCGCTCACGCCGCTCTTCGCATCGCACACAATTCCGTGGTCCAGATCGACCAGCCCCGCGCGCAGCAACGGCGCCAGCGCCAGAATGATCGACGTCGCATAGCACCCCGGATTCGCAATCAGCCGCGCCGCCGCAATCTTCTCCCGATGCAGCTCCGGGCAGCCAAACACCGCCTCACGCTGCAGCGCCTCGCCCGCCGCCGCGTCCGCATCGTGCAGCTTGTACACGGCGCGGTTGGCCGCGTCGTCCAGCCGCCACGCGCCGCTCAGGTCAATCACCCGCACGCCATGCTCCAGCCACTCCGGCGCCCACTGGCGCGAGTTCTCGTGCGGCAATGCGAGAAACACAATCTCCGTGCCCGCATCGCGAATCAGTTCCCAGTTGAACGCAACAATCTCCGGCTGCCGCTTGCCTTCGCCCAGCGCTAGTTGCGGATGAACCTGCTCCAGCGGCACGCGCCCGGTCGGCGCCTCGTCGGCAATGCGCCCGAGAAACAGCGGCTTCGTCTCCGCCAGTCGCGGGTGGGCCAGCAACAGCCGCGCCAATTCCCCCCCGGCGTATCCGCCAACACCGGCTACAGCCGACCGCACGGATGCTGGCGGCTGCTTGATTCGCGACTGCGACGGTTCTCCTAGCTCAGTGCTTAAAACTTGCATCTCAATCCACAGATTCCTTCAATAAAATTCCGTCCGACCCAACCCGGTCGTCATGGCCCGATTGAATTCAGCCGATGAACTCTTCAATGCGTCCCTTCAGCCGTCGCGCCTGTTGCTCATCCGGACACACGACCAGGACGGTGTCGTCACCGGCGATGGTGCCCACCACCTCCGGCCAGTCCTCGTAATCGATGCCAGCGGCAACCGGCTGCGCCGCGCTGGTACTGGTAATAATCACCAACTGGTTCATGGCCTGGCGGACTTCGATGCCGAAGCTGCCCAGCACCTCGCGGATCCCCGGCAAGCTGTCCTCATCCTCGTCCACCGGACTCCCCGGCAACGCGTAGCCCGCCGGTCCCTTGGAAAGCCGAAGCTCGTGGATGTCGCGCGAAAGCGTCGCCTGGGTCACATGGAACCCCCGCCGCGCCAGCCTGCGCCGCAACTCATCCTGGCTCGGCACCGAGGCGTGGTTCAGTACTTCGCGAATTGCGGTGTGGCGCTGTTGCTTCATTGGAAGTTCCGTCTGCATCTGCTCGCCCATGCCCTTGCGCCCGAAAGCGCGACGATCTGCGATAATGATTCTCGCTGCCGGGTTGCACTCGCGTGCCGGACGCCGCCATTGCGGCCAATCCCGGCACTGCATAAACATACAACCTCAACGTATAATTATACACGGCCGCCGTGTCAAGTCCCTGTTGCAGAAGGCAAACTGATATGCTCGGTTCAGGTTTCAGGAATTCCATTCAAGCGGGTGTTGCTGAAAGGTAGCTATGGAAATCTTTTGGATTTTCTTTGCGATGCCTGCCTTGGGTCTCCTGTATACCGCTTGTGTCATCGGTCGAGATCGCGAATCGGTGCCCCATACTTGTGCCTGCTCACTCGACCCCTCTTACATTCGTTCCACCGCAGCCATGACATCCCGTAAACACCGGGAAGTTAGGCGAATCTCGACCCAAGACCTCCGCTACCTCGTTTACAAGTCGGACGACCTGATCCTGATTGACCTAAGACCGCCGTTGGCAGCGAAGCCGATTCCGCTGCCCGCAGCTCATATCCTGTCTGTCTCGCCAGACGAACTGGAGGGCTTGTTGCGCTGGCTTCCTCCGGCGACCAGTGCGGCCCTGTGGGGCGGCACTTACGCTTGCGCTTCCGCGGCCCAAGTCTGTCACGGCATCTCTGGAACTGCTCCCATCTATGTACTTGCGGAGGCGCCGGAGATTGCCGAACCGCACGAAGCAAACCCCTGGAGTCGTTCCGCTCTTCAGCCGTAGCAATCGGCAGCTCGACCCCCACTCTTCCAGCAAAGACGCAGAGAGCATGGCCAGGCCGCTGCGAATGGCTCGACCTCAAACTAAATGCGTGCATGCTCCATTTCCTGTGCGACGCAGGTCTACAGATTGCCCAGATCGCCTTCAGCTCAATTCCAGTAGGCGAGGAAGGCGAACGTGTGCTAGCGTTTGGTTCTGTTGCTCAGATCGGGCAAGGAGTGCGAAGGATTATGTCGCTGACGAGACGGTCATTTGTAGGGGCGGCAGCAACCGCGCTGGGACTGGCTGCAACCATACGCAGCGGCTGGGCGCAAGTTGCTTCCCCAGGTTCGCTCGCGCCTCCGACCGCCGCGGGTCGCGCGTTTGCAAAGGCCATCGGCGAGAAATTATGGAGTGACCTGCCGCCGCGGCTCGCTATGGTGAACGCCGACATTCGAGCGCATGGATTGCGCACAATCCCTGGCGTCAATGCGACTCTGCTCACCGGCTATCCGTACAACGAGTTCTATGACTGGGATTTGTACTTCGAGAACTTGTACCTTTCCTACTACGGCGTCTGGCAGTACTGCTTTACCAACCTGCGCGAGTTTTTGGATCGCGAGCAGCCCGACGGCTATGTCAACCGCAGCCTCATCAAGCAGCGCGATCGCCAGCACTTCAAGCCATTCCTGGCCCAGTTAGCAGTTCTTGGCTGCAAGCAGAACAAGAACGACTTTGAGTGGATACGCGGAAACTACTACCAGCGTCTGGATAAATACATCGCCAAGTGGTTCTCTTATGACGGAGACAAGAATGGGCTGCCCGTCTGGAACTCGGCCGATGCGGCCGGCACCGACAATCAGTGGAGTCGTGGCGGCGCATTGTCCTCGTTTACGATCGAAGGCGTCGACCTCGCTTCATACCTGGTGCGCGAGTTGCGCGCAATGGCAGTGATCGCCCAGGGCCTCGGGCTGGCAAGCGACGCTAAGACTTACAACGATCGCGCCGGCAACCTCATCGGCCTTATGAATGCAACCTTCTGGGATGAGACCGACGGCATGTATTACGATCGCAACGAAAAGACGGGAAAACTGGTGAAGGTCAAGTCGGCAACCTGCTTTACTCCGCTGTTTGCCGGCGCGGCGACCGGCGTGCGCGCGAAGAGGATCGTTCGCGAACATCTCCTCAACGAGAAGGAATTCTGGCTCGCCTACCCTGTGGCCAGTTACGCCAAGACCGAGCCCGACTACTACCAGGGTTCGCACAATGAGTGCAACTGGCGTGGCCCGACGTGGGCCCCGACCAACTACATGATCTTTCAGGGACTCATGAAGTATGGCTTCAAAGACGAGGCCAAGACGCTTTCCGATCGATTATTGGAGATGGCGGTTGAGAAGAATCCTGTTTTGCGCGAATACTACGACGCGGAGACCGGACTCGGGTTGGGGCAAACGCGTTTCTGGGGCTTCACCGCGCTGTATTGCGGAATGCGGCTGGAGTGGCAGCTGCAATATGACGCGTCCAGCCTGAATAAGCCCTTGGAGCCGATCGTTCCCAGGGAATTAGGTATCCCATTTGGGGCATGAGACGGCGCAGCTCCGCGCTCGCCTGCATCGGATATTCGGGAGTCCTATCCTTATCGATGCCAATTGATGCCAACTTTGATTTCCGTCTTCCCGTAAGTAATTGATTTTATGGTGCGCCCGGAGAGATTCGAACTCCCGACCCTTTGGTTCGAAGCCAAATGCTCTATCCAGCTGAGCTACGGGCGCACTGTGCTGAAATGTCATCAGCAAAACAATCTTACAGGGCTCGCTCTACTACGCCACCGAAGCCCGCACCGGCGGCGTGGTCCGGAAGTCCTCCGGCTCAGGAATCATCGAGACCGTCTCCAAAATGTCCAGTCCCGCGCGCCGCAGCAACTGGTGGATCACAGGCTCGCTCAACCGGCTGGCGTCGTACTCCACCCGGACAGTCTTCGCCGTCTCGTCAAACTCCATGCGCCGCACGCCATAAACATCACGCACCTTCGAGAGAGCGAGCGCCGCCCGCTCGGTAGGCGCCGCGCCGTAGCGGTAAAGAACATCAAGCTGAGTCATACGTTCATTCTACCCTTGCCCATCTTAAGTCTCACTCCTTTCCTGCCCTGATTCCCAACTCTCTCCTGTCTTGATCGGTGCTTGCCGGCGTCAACGGTGTTAAGCCTCTACAGCTTGCCCAGGTAGTCCACAATCTCCGGACTCGTCCAGTTCTGCGCGGAGACGAACTTCCTCCGCAACACCCCACGGCCGTCGATCACATACGTCTCCGGTATCTTGATCGTGCCATACAGCTTCGGAATGCGGCTGGAAGGGTCTCGCACCGTCACAAAGTTCACATGGTTGTCGGCCAGAAATTTACGATAAGTCCCGGCATCCTCATCGCTGCTGATGGCGACGACGGTCACCTGCGGCATCCTGCGCTGCAACTCCACCAGGCTGGGCAGCTCATCAATGCAGGGAATGCACCACGTGGCCCAGAAGTTCAGCACCACCACATGCCCGTGGAGATTGGCCAGATTCACCGTCTGCATGCCATCCGAAACCGTGAACTGCGGCGCGCGCGATCCAATATGCGCCGGGCGATAGCCGCGATCGCACGCCGTAGCCAACAAACCGCACAGCGTCAGCACCAGCATCGCCCGCGTCCGGCCCTTCCACAAAATCCTGCCGCCATTCCGCTTCCAATAAGGCACGCGCTGCTCCTGCTTCCTATAATACGAATCTGTGCAGACTACACCGAAAGTCCACGGCCATGAAGACAACGCTCCGGCTCCCTCGCCGCCCGAACTGCGCCTCTCCGTCATCGTCCCCGCCCGCAACGAAGCGGCCTCGCTTGGCGCCTGCCTCGATTCGCTCCTCGCCCAGTCGGAGCGCGGCTTCGCCCTCGGCGCCGACTGGGAACTCATCGTCGTCGATGACGACTCCAGCGACGGCACTGGGGAAATCGCCCAGACCGCTGCCGCCGGACGCGAGGGCGTAATCGTCCTCTCCGCCCCGCCCCTGGACCTCACCCGCCGCGGCGGCTTCACCGGCAAAACCAACGCCTGCTGGGCAGGAGCGCAAGCCGCCCGCGGCGCATGGCTGCTCTTCACCGACGCCGACACCGTGCACGAGCCCGGAAACCTCTCCCGCGCCATCCACGAGGCCCAAAAGTACAAAGCCTCCCTGCTCTCCTACTCGCCCCGGCAGATCGTCACCGGCTTCTGGCAGCGCGCGGTGATGCCGCTCGTCTTCTCCGAACTCGCCAGCGCCTATCCCCCGAAAAAAGTCAGCTCGCCAAGCTCCCCGCTGGCCGCCGCCAACGGCCAGTTCCTCCTGGTCGAGCGCGACGCATACTTCTCCGTTGGCGGCCACCGCCTCGTCGGCCGCGAAATCCTCGAGGATGTGGCCCTCGCCCGCGCCATCAAGCGGCGCCACGGCATTCGCTTCCGCTACGCCCCGGACGCGCTCTCCACGCGCATGTACCGAACGTTGCCCGATATGGTCGAAGGCTGGACCAAGAACCTCGCCCTGCTCTTTCCCAACGCCCCGCTGATGGCTGGCATGAAAACCGTGCACTTCCTGCTCTTCTTCGGCATCCCCGCACTGGCGTTCTTGCTTCCGCTTCAATACTCGTGGCAGCGCTGGGCCATCATGGTGGTCTGGCTGCGTACCACCTGGGGCTTCTACCACCGCGTCGCCCGCGCTCACTTCCCCGCCGCCGACACGGCAATCTCCATCCTCGGCGTCCCGTTCTTCGTCTGGCTGCTGCTGCGCAGCTACCTCAACCACCGCATCCACAAATCGGTCGCCTGGAAAGGACGCAGCTACCGGACCGGCCGCTAAGATAACCAGCGTCGATCCCACCCCGCCAACATCTAACAGCGAGAGGAACTATCATTAGCTCTTGCTACTCACGCTTCAGCTATCAACTTCTCCCATGGTCCTTCTGACCCGCAAAGCTGAATTCTCCTCCGCCCACTTCTACTGGAACGACGCCTGGTCGCCGGAAGAGAACCAGCGCGTCTTCGGCAAGTGCGCCAACCGCAATGGCCACGGCCACAACTACACGCTCGAAGTCACCGTCGCCGGCGAGGTCGATCCCGTCTCCGGCTTCGTCGTCGACCTCAAAGACCTCAAAGCCATCCTCGAGCGTGAGGTCATCAGCGTCTACGATCATCGCCATCTCAACCTCGAAGTCCCCGAATTCGCCACCCGCGTCCCCACCACCGAAAACATCGCCATCTCCATCTGGCAGCGCCTCGACGGAAAAATCCCTCACGCCAAGCTCCATCGCGTCCGTGTCTACGAGATGCCCGACCTCTTCGCCGACTACTACGGTGAGCCCTCATGACGCCGCCCCCCAACTCGCAGCCGAGGGCCTATCTCTCCCGCCGCTACCGCCTCAGCGCGTCGCACCGCCTGCACTCCGATGCCTTCACCGCGGACCAGAACCGCGCCGCCTACGGCAAGTGCAATAACCCCCACGGCCACGGTCACAACTACATCGTCGAGATCACTGTCGCCGGACCCGTCGACCCCATCACCGGCATGGTCTGCGACCTTGGCCAGCTCGATGCGTTCGCACAAACAAATCTGCTCGACCGCTTTGACCTCATGAACCTGAACACGCTCGACGCCTTCCGCACCCTTGTCCCGACCACGGAAAACTTTACGATAGAAGTACACCGCATCTTCCAGCGCTTCCCCGGTGCCAAGCTGGACCGCGTCCGCATCGAAGAGACCGGCAACAACTCGTTCGAGTACCCAGCCCAGACCGACTCCAACCAGCCCGGCTCCACGAAAGGCTAACCCACATGAGCCCACTCACCGCACCCGAACCCACAGCCGCATCCCTAACCACCCAGGAACTCTACCGCGAACTCCTCGTCCGCATCGGCGAGGACCCCACCCGCGACGGCCTTATCGACACCCCCGAGCGCATGGAGAAATCCATGGCCTTCCTCACCCGCGGCTACACCCAGAACGCCGCCGCCGTCATCCAGGATGCGCTCTTCGACGTCGACTACGACGAGATGGTCATCGTCAAGGATGTCGAATTCTTCTCTCTATGCGAGCACCACCTGCTGCCCTTCTTTGGCAAGGCGCACATCGCCTATCTGCCCAAGGGCAAGGTCATCGGCCTCTCCAAAATCCCTCGCGTCGTCGACGTCTTCGCCCGCCGCCTGCAGGTGCAGGAGCGCCTCACCACCGAGATCGCCGACGCCATCTCCGACGCCATCCACCCCCAGGGCGTCGCCGTCATCCTCGAAGCCCAGCATCTATGCATGATGATGCGCGGCGTCGAGAAGCAGCACTCGGCCACCGTCACCTCCGCCATGCGCGGCGTCTTCAAGACCCAACTGCAAACCCGCAACGAATTCCTCTCCCTCGTCCGCCGCAACGGATCTGGCCTCTGACCCCCCATCGAAGGATTTCTTGGGCAACCACCGATCCTGCCCAGTGATTGGGCCGTCAGAACTTCGTGTTATCTACTGCGCGTGAGCGGGGCTCGGTATTGGCCTTAGCCAGATCGCGTCGCATGATCCGAAAGTCCATGAGTTTGAGGTGAAGCGTAATTGGCTGCCCAAAACCACCATTGAGCAGCGCCGACAGAGTTATCGTGTCTCTCGTCATAGGGACTTTGCCGTTCATATATGGCTCTTCACAGCCCCAAGTCAACGGCCCTTCCGGAAGTAGATTGTTGACTGGCCGTCCAAACTTTGCGGCCATCTTCTTGGCGAGCGTAGTGGCAAAGGCTTGATCGGGGATGAAATGGCCAAGGTCCTGGTCGGAGTCGATTCGAAAGAGATGGCCCAAAACTGAAAATCCAAGATCGTATTCGACGCCGTCCACCGCTACCTTCGCCTGGTCTCCACCTATCATCTCTAGGGGTCGCTGCGCCGCCTCCCGCACTTGCGCAACGGTCATGTCGAGAGCAAGGCCATTGATGTCGTGCGCCGGCAAATCACACGTCTGCGCTGGTGCGCGACAGCACACCAACGCCAGCACAACCGCAGTGGCCACACGAACACTAAGCTCGGTGCCACTGGCGTTAAGCGAACAGCCCATTGATGACACTTTCCAAGCCATCTGTGACGAGGTGTTCTGCAACGGTCTTGCAGCCACGACTGCAGCGCGGTTCCGACAGGAGCCAACAGCCGACGGCCACTACTACCAAGCTCGGAATCATTTTGTTGTTCATCAGATTCTCCTTTCAAGGAAAGGGATTGTTTGCCAGTATACGCTGGGCCGTGTGCTATGCCTCCGCTCTGGCCCCGGACTGCTTCCCATCGTCCAAGGATACAATCGCCAAGGTGCCAGTAAGTAGAGAGACGGTGTCGCAGTGAATGGTTTACTTGTCCTCGATAAACCCGCCAGCCTCACCTCGCACGATGTCGTCGATATCGTGCGCCGCGTCACCGGCGAGCGCTCCGTCGGACACCTCGGCACGCTCGATCCCATGGCCACGGGCGTGCTTCCGCTGCTGCTCGGCAAGTACACACGCCTCGCGCAATTCTTCGCAACCGCCGAGAAAGGCTACGAAGGCGCCATCCGCTTCGGCTTCGCCACCGACACCTTCGACGCTGAGGGCACGCCCACCTCCGATCCACAGCCCCTCACCAAATCCCTCGCTGACCTCCGCGACCTTGCCGCTCCCTTCCACGGCGAAATGCTGCAAACTCCCCCCATCTTCTCCGCAAAAAAAATCGACGGCGTCCCCGCCCACAAGCTCGCCCGCGCCGGCAAGCCCGTCGACGTCAAGCCCGCGCGCATCTGCATTCACCGCTTCGAACTGCTCTCGCTGGACGGCCCTTCCCCCACCGAACAGCTCGCCTGCTTCGAGATGCAAGTCTCCGCCGGCGGCTACGTCCGCTCCGTCGCGCATGAACTCGGCCAGCTCGCGGGCTGCGGCGCGCACCTCGCCTCGCTTCGCCGCACGCGGGCCGGCGCCTTCACCCTCGCGCAGGCCGTCACCCTCGACGAACTGAAATCTCTCGCCCCCCATCCCTCCGAAATCGAGCGCCGCCTCCCCCATCCGCGCACCCTGCTTCTGGAGATGCCCTCGGTCACCGTCGACGAACAGTCCGCCGGACGTCTGCGCAATGGCATGCAGGTCAATCTGCCCGACTTCTCCGGCGCCGCGCTCGTCAAGGTCTTCATCAGCCCAACCGGGCTGCTCTGCATCGCCAAACGCATCGCCGGCACGCTCATGCAACCTGTCGTCGTCCTCGGCTAGCTTCGACGCAGCCTATTTCTTCAACAGCGGAGCCACCAGCGTCGCCACATTCCGTGCGACCACCACATTGCCTTTCGCGGTCGCGTGAATCTCGTCCCGCTGCATCATTCCCGGCTGTCCATACACATCCTTCAGCAGAAACGGCAGCATCGGCACGCGATACTTCTTCGCCAGCACCGAGTAGGTGTCGTCGAACTGCTTGATATAGTCCGGTCCATAGTTCGGTGGCAGCGTGATCCCTGCCAGCGCCACCTTCACGCCCGCGCCCTTCAGCGTCCGCACTATCTCGTCCAGGTTCGCCCGTGTGTCGTCGATGCGCAACCCGCGCAGTCCATCGTTCCCGCCAAACTCCACCACCGCCACCGCCGGATGCAGCGCCAGCACCTCCGGCAGCCGCTCCACTCCGTCCTTGGTCGTGTTCCCGCTGATGCCCTCATTCACAACGCGATAGCGATAATGCAGCTTATCCAAATCGGCCTGCAGGTAATCCGGGTAGCTCTGCCCCGCCCCCGTTCCCAACCCCGCCGTCAGCGAGTCGCCAAAGCACACCAGCACCGGTCGCTTATCTTTACTCTCCGTCGCAGCCGGTGCCGTCCTCGCCGGCTCTTCCGCCTCGTCTGGAGCAGAAGCATCCTGCACCGCGGGCTTTGGGCTCGCCTCACCCCCCGCACTCGGCGCGCTCGTCGAGCGGCATCCCCACGTCATCCACAACAAACCCGCTAGAATCGAAAAGAAAAGAACTTTCCGCACCCTTCCAACGTATCAAATAGGTAAGCGTCGGCGTCATTCCCACGACGCGGAGGGAGACTTCAGCCCCGTGAGTTTCGACGCACATAGCACTCAAGCAATGATCGTCGTCGAAGGATTGCGCAAATCCATCCGCAACGGCTCGCGCACCGTCGACATCCTCAAGGGCCTCGACTTCCGCGTCGCCAAAGGCGAGTTCGTCGCCATCATGGGCGCCTCCGGCAGTGGCAAGTCGACCCTCCTCGGCCTGCTTGCCGGCCTGGACACGCCCACCTCCGGCAACGTGCACCTCAACGGCACCGCCATCAGCTATCTGCCCGAGGACAAGCTCGCCCAGGTCCGCGGACGCACCGTCGGCTTCGTCTTCCAGTCCTACCAGCTCATCCCCACGCTCACCGCGCTCGAAAACGTCCTGCTCCCGCACGAACTCAACGCCGACTCGAACACCGACGGTCTCCCGCGCGCCAAACAGCTCCTCGACGCCGTCGGCCTCACCGATCGCATGTCGCACTACCCGGTCCAGCTCTCCGGCGGCGAGCAGCAGCGCGTCGCCCTCGCCCGCGCCTTCGTCCTCCGCCCGCCCATCGTCCTCGCCGACGAGCCCACCGGCAACCTCGACACCGCCAACGGCGCCCACGTCCTTCAGCTTCTGCTCGACCTCAACCGCAGCGAAGGCACCACGCTCGTCCTCGTCACCCACGACCCCATGCTCGCCGGATACGCCGGCCGCCGCATCGTCCTCCGCGACGGCCTCATCGTCTCCGACGAGCTGAATCCCGACCGGAAGACAGCGCCTCCCCCCGTTCCCGTTGCCGTGGGTGTCTAAGCCATGGCCAGCCTCTCCTACACCACCGCCGCCAAAATCGCCGCCAACGGCGCCCTGGAGGACTGCAATTGAGGCCGGCAGAAAACTCCGAACAAGAATATGCCAAGGCCCTATCTGCCTTTCGAAATGCGGCTATGGATGCGCGTTGGACCGCATGCGAAGCTCAAGGGGCACCCGGGGGGGAGCGTCGTCACTGGAGTTCGGTGGCCCTGGTTCGTATAAGTCTCATCAGCGCGAGCATCGCTCACCTATGTCCGGATCGAAATAGTGCGACTTCACCCGCGTACTGGGATTTCTCGTCAATTGCAAGCTTGGCCAGAAACCTGTTTGAGGCGATCATGTTCTTCTTTTACATTTCCGAAGTCGTCGAAGAAGAAGAGTTCGCCTTCCGTGTACTCCTGATGGAGTATAACGACTCAGTTAGCCGCAATCGCATCTTCCAGCAGCTCGGCGACCCAGCACAGGTCGAACTCGGGAAAAAAGTCGCTGCCGACTTTTGTGAAGAATTGAAACGAAACGCATATTTCCAAAAGCTTGACCATGCTTCAAAGGCACGAGCAATCGCTGGCAACTCCGCCAGCTTGGTAACCCTGCGTGACCGGGCCGCACGGTACAGCAACAGACCTGAGATTTGGGGACTGTACGATTACCTGTCGACTCACGCTCACACGCATCCAGTCAGTTTTTTTCGGATGACTACCCAAGGACGGACGGGAAAGGAGAACGACTCCGAAATGGTGCTTCTAGCACCAATTCTCAATGAGCTCGTCACGTTTCTAAGTGACGTAATAGCCAGCTACCGCGACGATCACAAGGGCATAGTCGAGTTTCGACCCCGACCCGACCAATTGTTAAGAGGGGAATCTTAGTGGCCAGCCTCTCCTACACCACCGCCGCCCGCATCGCCGCCCGCGAAATGCGCTCTTCCCGCGGCAAATTCCTATTTGTGCTCCTTTCCGTTGCAATTGGAGTCGCCGCCCTCACCGGCGTACGCGGCTTCTCTTCCTCCTTCCGCACCACGCTGCTGGTGCGCGCTCGCTCCATCATGGCCGGCGACCTCTCCGCCCGCACCTTCCAGCAACTCACCCCCAACGAGCAGAGCGCCATCGACTCCATCCGCTCCACCGGCGTCCAGACCACCACCGTCGTCGAGATGGTCTCCATGGCCTCCTCGCCCAGCTCTCCATTTCCGCTGCTCGTCTCCGTCAAGGCCGTCGACCCCGCACTCTATCCCTTCTACGGCAGCGTCGAACTCGCCCCCTCCCTCACCCTCTCCGCCGCGCTCACGCCCGCCACCGTTGCCGTCGGCGATGACCTCCTCCTCCGCCTCAACCTCAAAGTCGGCGACCCCCTCAAGCTCGGCAACCAGACCTTCCACATCGTCGCCACCGTCGTCAACGAGCCCGACCGTCTCTCCGGCAGCTTCAATGTCGGCCCGCGGGTCCTGCTCTCCAGCGCCGCGCTCCAGTCCACCGGCCTGCTCGCTCCCGGCAACCGCGCCACCGAACGCGTTCTCTTCAAGCTTCCGCCGCTCGCCAGCGGTCGGCCCGTCTCCGACGCTGCCGTCGCCGACCTGAAATCAAAACTCGTCACCGACCTGCCCGAAGCCCAGATCACCGACTACCGTGAGAGCAGTCCCGCCATCACCAACGTCCTCGACGCCGCCACCAGCCTGCTCTCCCTCATGAGCCTGGTCGCCCTCGTGCTCGGCGCCGTCGGCGTCGCCATGGCCATGCGCGCCCACCTCCAGCAGCGCCTGGACACCATTGCCATCATGAAGTCCCTCGGCGCGCGCAGCTCGCAGATCGTCAAAATCTACCTCCTGCAAACCCTCTTCCTCGGCGCCCTCGGCGGCATCATCGGAGTCGCCGGCGGCGTCGCCGTGCAACTCGCCTTCCCGCTGATTCTCCCCAAGGACATCAACGTCCCGCCCGAGTTCCATCTCCAACTCGGGGCCGTCCTCACCGGTCTCGGCGCCGGCATCCTCATTACCCTTCTCTTCACCCTGCCGCCGCTGCTCGACATCCGCGGCGTCCGCCCCATCCTCATCCTCCGCCGCGCCGTCGAAGACTCCGACGATCCGTTCATCCACGCCGCTCTCAAGACCATCTACAACAACTCGGCACAGATACTCGCCACCCTCCTCATCGTCGTCGGCATCGCCGTGGTCGCCATGACCCTCTCCGACTCCTTCCAGGTCGGCAAGTGGTTCTCCATCGGCCTCGTCCTTGTCCTGCTGGTCCTGCTCGGCGCATCCGCTGCCCTTCTGGCCGGGCTCAAGTTCTTCCTCAACCGCACCCGCCTGCATCTTCCTTCCGCGCTGCGCCACGGCCTGGCCAATCTCTATCGTCCCGGCAACCCATCAGCCGCACTGCTCGCCGCGCTCGGCCTCGGCGTCATGCAGATCATGACCGTCTACCTCGTCCAGAAAGACGCAGTACAAGCGATGAACATCGCCGCCGCGCCCAACCTCCCCAACGTCTCCCTCATCGACATCGCCGACTCCGAGATCGCCGGCGTCAAGACCCTCCTTCACTCACAATCCTTCGTCACCGCTGAGCCCGAACTCCTCCCCGTCACCAACGCCCGCATCGACTCCATCGACGGCGTCCCCGCCGCCGGCCTCAAGCTCAAGAACTTCCCGCGCCGCGCCCTTCGCTCCGTCAACCTCACCTGGAACGACGCGCTCCCCGCCGGCGCCAAGATCGCCGACGGCGCCTGGTGGCAGCCCGCCGAAACCAAGCCCCAGGTCGCGGTCTCCCAGTTCATGGCCACGCGTCTCGGCGTCCACATCGGTTCAACCATCACCTTCATGGCACAGGACAAGCCCATCGCCGCCACCGTCGCCGCCATCACCCGCTCCGACGGCCAGCACGCCTACGCCCGCGCCGACTTCACCCTCAACCACGCCGCGCTCCAGGGCCTTCCCGTCATCTGGTACGGCGGCATCCACGTCATTCCCGGAAAGGTCCCCGAGCTCGAGCGTGTCCTCAACCACTCCTACCCCACCATCACCATCATCAGCGTCGCCGAAGTGGTCGAGAGCGTGCGCGCCGTCGTCATTCAGATCATCTACGTCGTCCAGTTCCTCGCCGCGTTCTCCATCTTCGCCGGCATCGTCATCCTCGCCTCGTCTATCGCCGGCACTAAGTACCGCCGCATCCGCGAGGTCGTCGTCCTCAAGACGCTCGGCGCCACCCGCGCCCGCATCGCCACCATCTTTTCCATCGAGTTCGCCGTCCTCGGCCTCGTCTCCGGCGCGGTCGGCATCCTCTTCGCCAACTTCATCGCATGGGGCATCGAAAAATTCTCTCCCCTCAACCTCACCTTCAAGGCCGAGATCCCCCTTAACCTCGCCGCCCTGCTCACCGCCGCCGCGCTCACCGTCCTCACCGGCTGGGTCGCGAGCCACCGCATCCTCGGCCAGAAGCCCCTCGAAGTCCTCCGCGAAGAATAACCGGAACGTTATCTTTAGCTTGTCATTCTGAGCGGAGCGAAGAATCCCCGTATTTGATTTTCCCTGGCACAAAACCCCGCCTCAGATGCCGCGAAATCCCCGCCCCGTTGCCTTCCCACTCCCTTCCGCCCATGCAGTTCATTGAAGCAACATTGCACTTCGTTTTGACAATATAGAAACAATATTCCTATTGACATCCATCCCCCGCCCGCCTACATCAAAACTTGCTGAAAACAGGCGGAGGAATGTGGACATGGCAAGACCACGCACGGCGACTCCCGGCCCCTGTATGGAGACCTGCCATGGTAGCTCTGGGCTCAATCGGAGGCAGCGCCTCGGCGCGCTGCTATCGCGGAGGTTGGCTTAAAAATAGCCTCCTGGGACTCGTGGCGCTCGCCTCGGTCCTCTTTCTCAACCCCGCCTGGATCGCCGCACAAACCGGCGGTGAAGGCGCCATCGAAGGAACCGTGACTGATTCATCCCGAGCGACCGTCCCCGGAGCGACCGTCACCGTCACCAACGTCGCCACATCGGTGGCGAAGACGCAATCCACTTCGTCGGCAGGCGTGTACGACGTCAGCCCGCTCATTCCCGGCACATACACCGTCTCCGTGGCATCCAAAGGCTTCAGCACGTTCGAGCAGCAGAATGTCGTAGTCAACGCCCTGCAGGTCGTCGGCCTGAACGTGACCTTAAAAGTCGGCTCCCAGACCCAGACCGTGACAGTTACGAGCGCGCCTCCTGAGTTGAACACCACCAACGCAACCCTCGGTGGCACCATGCAGACCAGTTCCTATCAGGACTTGCCGGTCATGCTCTCCGTCGGTGGCGCTTCAGGCCTGCAGCAGCGCGACATCACTCAGGTCTCCAACCTCATGCCCGGCGCGCAGGTCCCTCCCGGCGGCCGCTCGTCCATCATCGGCGGGACCGCGCAGCGCCTGGGCGAACTCTACGTCGACGGCTTGCCTCTCACAACCGCCAGCCAGCAAGGCGACAATCGCCCCGTCTTCAACATCGTCCCCTTCGAAGCCATCGATCAGGTGCAGGTTGTCACCAGCGGCTTCTCGGCAGAATATGAGGGTGCAGGACTGGAGAACTACAACCTCGCCTCGGGCGGAAACAAGTACCACGGCGCGCTCTTCGAATACAACCGCAACACCATCTTCGATGCCTGGAGCTTCTCCTCCAAGCCGGGTAGCCCGTCCAATGTGCAGAAGGAGGTCGTCAACGGTGTCGTCACCACCGAGCCGGGGCCAAAACCCGCCGAGCGCCAGAATGAATACGGCTTCAAAATAGGCGGTCCCATCAAGATTCCCCACCTGTTCAACGGCCACGACAAGCTCTTCTTCTTTGCGGCCTACGACAAGTTCGGCTCTTACGCTGGCGTCAATCCATCCGCCACCTCCGTCCCCACCACCTTGATGCGGACCGGCGACTTCACCGAGTTGCTCACGGCCAATGGAGGCCCCGGATACACCATCTACGACCCCACCACGCTCAGTTGCCCCACCCCCACCACCTGTACCCGCCAGCCGTATATGGGAATCAAGAATGGCACCCCAACCGTCAACGTCATCCCGGCGGGCGAAATCTCTCCCATCTCCCAATACATGATGCAATGGCTGCCCCAGCCGCAGGTCGCCGGCATTCAGAACAACTGGCTCGGCGGAATTCCCAGCGGCTATAACAATTGGCTCTACTCCGGTCGCATCGACTACGACATCTCCGCCAACAACCGGCTCTCCTTCACCGTGACCGGCGGCAATCGTCATGCCGTCCCCTACACCGGCACCACCAACATCCTCCCCGTGCCCTACCTCAACGACACCGCCTCTACCGTCGCCGGGCACTGGGCCGATGCGGAAGACTCCTACACCGTCAACCCCCAACTGGTGAACCAGCTCAAGTTCGGCTTCATGAACTTTGGCGGACCTCCCGTCATGAACCTAACCAACACCAATCCCATGTACGCAGGCGGCGCGGCCGGCATCACCGGCCTGCCCACCGGCCAGGCCTCCACCAACTTCCCCGTCAGCACCTTCGGCGGTAACGGCAATAACCCCGTCACCTGGTCCGGAGGCACCCAGGGAACGTCGGTATCTGAGACCTATACCGTGGTCGACAATCTGCTCTGGGTCAAAGGCAAGCACGCGCTCACCATCGGCTTCCAGTATCAGTGGCTGGAGTCGCAGGGAGATTCCTTTGACGGATACTCGGCGCCCCTCACCGTGGCCTGGAACTCCAACGAAACCGCAAACATCAACGATGCCAAGACCACCTATGCCTCCAACACCGGCTACTCCTTTGCCAGCTATCTGATCGGCGCGGTCAACAGCTCCGGCCTCACCGTGCAGCCGTTCTCCGTCGTTGGCGGACGCTACCACCCCTTCGCTCCCTACGTCCAGGACGACTACAAGGTCACCTCGAAGCTCACCCTCAACCTTGGACTTCGCTGGGACTTCATCCCCACCTTCAACGAGGCAAAGGATCGCTGGTCCTTCCTCAATCCGAACATAACCAACCCCATCACCGGCAACTCCGGGGCGCTTCAGTTCGCCGGCAACTTCGGCGGCGCCGGCGTCAGTTGTAATTGCAGTTCCCCGGTCGACAACTACTTCAAAAACTGGGGGCCGCGTCTCGGCTTCGCCTATTCACCAAACGGCAAGACCGTCCTCAATGGAGGCTTCGGCATTCTCTACTCGCACGCTGGAGGCACAGGAGGGGCCGGCGGGTCGTACAACGGCACCGGCGACAACGGCTTTACCAGCACAGTGGCCTTCCCGGATGGCGCGGCCGGCCCAAACGCGGATCCAGCCTTTTGGCTCAACACCGTGTCTGCCTCCGCCTTTGCTGCCGCTGCTGCCAACGGTGGCAACACCTACACCGGCGGCTATGCGCCCAACACGAATATTGGCGGACCTGGATATGTCCTGCCCGCCATCGCCCCTCCCAGCGCAATCAGCCAGGGCTTGCTCACTGGGTTCTTTGTCTGCGGCACAGCCACTGCGGCATACCCGCAGTGCAACCGCGTCGCGCCCGGCGGTTCCGGCGGGTCAGGTTCCGCCATCTCCTACGCCGATCCATATCTCGGCGGCCGCGCTCCCCAATTCGACTTTTGGAACTTCGGCATCCAGCGTCAATTGACCGCCAACATCACCATCAGCGCCAACTATGCCGGCTCCCAGTCTCACTTCCTCGCCGGCGCCAGCAACATCCGCGGCCTCGAGTCGGGCGAACTTAATCCCATCTACTTCCCGCTCGCTGCCGCCGGGCCCTCCTCGACGAATTACCTCAGCTTGCCCGCTACCGCTGCAAACGTCGCCGCCGCACAAGCCGCGACCGGCATTCAGCTCCCCAACTATCCCTGGTTCCAGGCCGCCGCCGCGGTCAACAGCAACGCCACCATCCAGCACATGCTGACCTGGATGCCGCAGTACCCCGGCACCAACGACACCTGGGGAGACGTCGCCAACGCCAACTACCATGCGCTCCAGCTCAGCTTGTCCAAGCGCACGTCTCATGGTTCCTCCATCACCGTCAACTACACCTACTCCAAGAACATCGACGATGCGGGCACCATCCGCAGCGGCTACCCCCTCTCGCCGGCTGACACGCTTGGCGGTCGCATCTGGCAGGCCGACCGCATCGACCGCGCCCTGAGCGCCAACGACCAGCCCCAGTCCCTCACCGTCTATGGCGTCTACGCCCTGCCCTTCGGCAAGGGTGGCATGGGCGCCAACAGTGCTGTCGTCAGGGGCATCGCCGGCGGCTGGAAGCTCTCTGGCATCTCGCAGTACTCCTCGGGACTTCCCTTGACCGTCACCGCCAACTGCTCTGGCGTCCAGGGCGGAAGCCTCGGCCAGGGACAATGCATGCCCGACCTCAATCCAGCGTTTACCGGCTCGCCCCGCATCAACGGCGGCTGGGGGAATGGTGTCACCGCCGCTACCCTGGGCTCTCGCAGCTACATCGGCGGCTACGTCTCAAACGCAGTCGCCGGAGACGGCCCTAACGCGTCTCCATGCACCTCCAGCGGAGGTCCCTTCTGCAACTCCAATGACCTCATGATCGGCGATGCGCCGCGCATTGCCCCATTTGGACTGCGCGGACAGGGAAATTATCGCCTCAACCTCGCAATCCGCCGCGACTTCGGCCTCACTGAACGCTTCCACTTTATCTTCGGCGTGGATTGCGCCAACGTAACCAACCACGTCACCTTCGGCAACAACGCGCAAAACAACCAGATCGGCACCAACGTCAACAGCGCCAGCTTCGGGACGCTCTCCTTCGCCAGCAGCGACAGCCGCGCATTCCAGTTTTCCGGCCGCGTCGAGTTCTAGCCCGCAGCTTAACTTTCGCACCGCCGTTCGTATATCATCCTCCTGCCGGATACATGTGCCACTCTGTATCCGGCCTTTGTTCGTCAGCTCCCTCATCGAGGACACCATGTCAATCAGTCGGAAGTTCGGAGTGCTCGCCATTGCGGCCAGCGCGTGCCTGTTCAGCTCAGTCGCCCAGCAGCCCGCCGCACCAGCCGCCACGCCAACCCCACCCGGCCTCACCGACACCCCCGTCGCCCCGCCCAGCACCGAAGCCATGCGCCTTGCCGGCATCGCTCGCGACGACTCCCGCATGTTCGGCTCCGATCCTGACGATCCCGGCCCCCTCGCCACCGGCCTTTCTCCCGCACTCACGCCTATCTCCATCGGCGTCGCCATGCGCAAGGTGGCCGACTGGCAGCTCGCCCAGTCCCAGCAGTACTTCACCGTCATCGATAAGGCCCGCAACCTCGACGGCCGCATCTGGACCTGGTCCGTCCTCTACACCGGCTACTCCGCCGCCGCCACCACCCTCGGCGATAACAAGTATCGCGACGCCATGGAGCAGGTCGGCAAGGCCTACAACTGGGGCCTCCGCTCCACCCTCCCCAGCGGCGACGACATGAGCATCGCCCAGATGTACATCGAACTCTACCTCACCGACAAGCAGCCCGAGCAGATCGCCCCCATCCAGACCGCGCTCAACAACATCCTCGCCGCCCCGCGCGTCCCGCTTGGCGCCAGCCAGAAGATCGCCTGGTGGTGGTGCGACGCCCTCTACATGGCCCCGCCCACCTGGGCGCGCCTCTACGCCGCCACCGGCGACACCAAGTACATTAGCTACCTCGACGAAGAGTTCGCCAAGACCAACACCCTCCTCTACGACCCCGTCGCTCACCTCTACTCCCGCGACGCCACCTACATCGACAAGAAGGAAGCCAACGGCCAGAAGATGTTCTGGTCTCGCGGCGAAGGCTGGGTCATGGGCGGCCTCGCCCGCACCCTCGAATACCTCCCCAAAGACGACCCCGCCCGCGTCAAATACGAAACCCAGCTCAAGGAAATGGCCGCCGCCCTCGCCAAGATCCAGGGCAAGGACGGCCTCTGGTCCTCCGGCCTGCTCGACCCCGCCGCCTACAACAACACGCCCGAAATCTCCGGCTCCGCCCTCATCGCCTTCGGCATGGCCTGGGGCATCAACAACGGCGTCCTCGACGCCAAGACCTACACCCCCGTCGTCACCCGCGCCTGGGCCGGCATGTTGAACCACATCTACGCCGACGGCCGCCTCGGCGACATCCAGCAAACCGGCGCCGCGCCCTCCACCTTCAAACCCTCCGCCAGCTACAACTACGGCGTCGGCGGCTTCCTCCTCGCCGGCAGCGAACTCTACAAGCTATCCGAAGCCAAACACAAGGGCAAGTAGTTCCCGCCTGTCATTCTGAGCGCAGCGAAGAATCCCGCATTTGCCGTTCCTCTTCGTGCCTGCCCGCGCGTCTGCCCTCTTGTTTGTCATTCCCGAAGAGAATCCGCTCTTGCTTCTGCCTCTTCCTTTCCTCTTACTAACCACTAGCCACTAGCCACCCTCCCTTCCAATCGCCACCACAAAATATTGCGCTGTCCCCTCCCCCACATTCTTCAACCCATGCATCACATTCGACGCGGCAAACATCACTCCGCCCGGCCCCACCCGCTCCGGCCTGCCATCGTTCTCGAACTCCATCTGCCCCTCGCGCACCAGCATGAACTCCGAGTGCCTGTGCTTATGTGGCGGATGCGGCATATGCCCAGGCAGCAGCGTCGTCTCGTGCAACTCCACCGCCTCGCCCGTCGGCAGAACGCCCCGCGTCACCGCCCGCGTCTCTCCGTTGGCCGTCTTCACCGCCGCCAGAGCCTCGAACCGGAACGCCCTCGACGCCGACAACACCGCGTCGCCCGCCGACCCCGGCGGCGCCGGCACCGCCATCGCCTCAGGCAAACTCCCCGGCTCCTGCCCCTCGCCCGCGACCGCGGCCAGCGCCGCCAAACTCGAAAGAGCCACCACCACATCGCGCCGATTCATTGCATCCATGCGCGAATCCTACACCGCCCGCCTCACCCTTGGCATCCACGCAACGAACCTCCGGCACCTCATCCGCTTTGCTCATAGCTCATAGCTGATAGCTGACAGCTCATTGACAAAACGTCTTCCTGCCGGGTGTCCCATCTAATCTTCGCTCAGGTGGGTGAAGATCGTCATTCTGGAGCGAAGCTCCAGAATCTCCGTATTGTCTTTGCCTCCTTGTTTTGTCATTCCCGAAGGGAATCCGCTTCTGCTTTGCCCTTGACTCTTCGATCGTCATTCTGACTCGCAGAGTCAGAATCTCCGTCTTTGCCTTTCGTTTTGCGTCACTGCCTTCGGCCTTGCTTAAGGGCACGGCTTCAGCCGTGCCATATAGCCAGCAGAAAAAGATGGGCTTTAGCCCCAAGGTACGCTCTTTCGCTCTAATCCCGCTTAGCTTCGAAACCACCGAAAACGAAGCTGCCTTTACCCCCGGTACTTTGCGCCCTACGACTGAGACCTGTCAGGTACGATAGCCTTGATCCCTATCAGTGACCCTCGGAGATTCCTGTTGTGAGCAAGACGAAACCCGTCACCTTCGCGAATCGTGGTTTCTGGGGCTACGACGTTGCTGTGGGTATCTTCCTGAAGTACCTCATCGATGCGGCCCAACTGAGTCCAGAGGCAGGCACACCTTGGCTAACGGAGGCTCTGTCGTCGTGGCGCCTGTGCGCTGTTCTAGACGTCGGACTCACGCTAAGTGCCGACTGGTCGCCGGAACAACTAAAGTCGCTCATCGCTATTGCGGAGAACGCATGCACTGCGCTTGCAACTAGGGTTTCCATATCGGCGGAAGAAATTGTGAGTTGGCAACTAGCGGATGATCTGCGCATCTATCCACGCGGAGAGAAAGAGGTTTTCACAGCCCCAGTTTGTTGAACTTGGACTTGCGATTATCGCCTTGTTGTGGGATGCGTTGCCAGCAGCACCAAGGGGTGAGGCGTGGTTATTCGGCACACCGGAAGGTCACTCAACGATCCGAATGGACAATTCTTGGGACGGAACGTGGTAGCAACGGTTCAACCGTCAATAAGGGGCGCCCCCCTGAACTGAAACCGCCTCACAATGAGAATCGCGCAAGTCTTACTTCAGTTACTCACGCCAATTACACGTCCCCGCCAACCTCCACCACAAAATACCGCGCCGGCCCCGCCCCCGCATTGCTCACCGCGTGGTTCGTCCCATACGCGACGTAAAACACCCCGCCCGGCCCCACCGTCTCCTCCACAATCTTCCCATCCACCTCATGCTGGAACTTCATCGTCCCCTCGCGCACCAGGACCATCTCCGAGTGGTGAATCACGTGCAGCGCCGGCGCCGGCGTCCCCGGGTTCATCGTCGACTGGTGCACCTCCACCGTCTCGCCAGTCGCCAGCGTGCCATGCAGCATCCGCCGCCGCTCGCCGCCGTTTGCCGTCGCCGTCGCCGGAATCGAGTCCATCGGAATCGCCCGCGCCGCCCCCAGCGTCCCTCCGCCCGCAACTACCTCGACGACCTTGTTGTTTCCCGGCCGATACCTCTCGTCCTCCGGCTGACTCTGCTGCGCCGGAAACTCCGTCGCATGGGTCTGACCCCGCATCGCACGCGCGCCCAACGCAGCCAGCGCCGGCAACCCAACCCAAACATCCCTGCGGCTCACATTTTTCATGCCCGCTATCCTACCCCACCCACCCCACCCCCCGGAAGAAGCAAGAGATCTCAGCTCATAGCTCTCCAGCTCTAAGCTCTCGAATCGGCCTTTCCTCTTGGATTTCCCAAACCCTCAGGCTCAACCCTCAACTCCCGCCCGCACAAGCCAATCCCAGCGAACGCCAAACAGGGACTTCTGCACCTGTCTCAACCAAGGGGTCACCCCAGCACACTGGAATCATTGTCAAGGGCCAAAAACCTCAAGAATATCCACAACCAGCCCAACATCAGCCACTTACACAAAGAAAATAGATAGCAGATGAGTTATGGTCGACCTGCTATCCTTAAAGTATTAGGTAGAGACAGGCGCGTCGGGCGGCCTCAGACCCACGCCGATCGTTCACTTGGCATCGCCAGGAAAGGAACCAAGGCGTTGTATATACAGACCAATAACCCCTTTGTCATGAGCACGTATTTGTATATACAGAGCTGCAACCCCTTTCCCATCAACAAATCGGTGGTAAACGGGGTACCCACCCCGAATACTCGAAACCTCGAACCTCAACCTCAACCTCAACCTCGACCGCGGAAAAGTATATACAGACCAATAACCCCTTTATCATGAACACATCTTTGTATATACAGAACCGTAACCCCTTTTGGCATCATCAAATCGCGGGTATACACCGAGGGGTGTCGCATACCCCCTCCACAAACCTCGAATCTGGCAAAATGAACCTCACTGACTCACACGCCCATCTCGACATGTACCCCGCCGGCGAACTCCCCGGAGTGCTCGCCCGAGCCCACGCCGCCGGCGTCCACACCATCCTTGCCATCGGTATCGGCGACGGCCCCCACCAGATGCACCGCGCTCTCGAAATTGCCACGTCCACCAACGCCCCCGACCTCCCGCAGATCTACGCCAGCGCCGGCATCCACCCGCAGGAGGCCGCCAACGCAACCCCTGAAGCCCTCGCCCGACTCACCGCTCTCGCCGCCAACCCCCGCTGCATCGCCATCGGCGAGATCGGCCTCGACTACTACCACGTCGAAAACCCCCTTCCCGGCATCCAGCAAGCCGCCTTCCTCGGCCAGCTCCGCGTCGCCGCCGGCGCCCGCAAGCCCATCCTCATCCACTGCCGCACCTCCGAGCTCGCCACTCCGCAGGCCAAAGCCAAATTCGGCGCCGCCGACGCCTGGGCCGACCTTCTCGCCCTGCTCGCGGAGCACTGGCAGCCGCAAGCCCTCCCTGGCATCATGCACTGTTTCTCCGGCGGCATCGAGGAAGCCCGCCACTCCCTCGCGCTCGGCTTCCACCTCTCCTTCGCCGGCAACCTCACCTACCCCGCCGCCAGGTCCATCCGCGAAGTCGCCGTCTTCGCCCCGGCCGACCGCATCCTGGTCGAAACCGACGCCCCGTTCCTCGCTCCCATCCCCCACCGCGGCCAGCGCAACGAGCCCGCCCTGGTCGTCCACACCGCCGCGTTCCTCGCCGAACTCCGCGGCCTCACCCCCGCCGCCCTCGCCACCCAAACCACGCGCAACTTCCACGCGCTCTTTCCGTCGACGGTGGAAGCATGACACTCTTCGCGGAGCCACTAGGGCCCTGTAGCGCCCCTGGGGTCGATGTAGTAGTAGTACAGGTGATACTGATCGCCGGTCTGCGACCAGGTCAGGGTCTCTACCTCGGTCGCATTCCCCGAGAACTGCGTCGTGCACTGCGTCCGTATCTGCTTCGTAAGCAGCGCCCACCGTACTTGCGTCTCACCCAGTCGACAGTCCATGGGGGAACCAACCTTCCTTGCGATCCTGGAGAAGAATGCACGGTGCTGCTCAAGGTTCACCTTTTCCTTCAGCGCTGGATCGGCATCGTTGTAAATGCCGTCAATGTCTCCGGCCGCCATCTGTTGGTGCAGAACTGTCGCGAGTTGGAGCGCCTGATCGCGGTCATTCTGGGTCGTCATATAGCTGTTGAATCGCATGAAGGGCGCGGCGAGAGTAACCACCACAATCGTCACCAGCCTGATCTGTTTCACGCAGTCCTCCCGGCTCTGTTGGGCCAACGGGCGCCAAAAATGGGCCCAGCCTCAGCCGCCTGGACTGGGGGGCCATGCCCCAACCTACAAGGCAGTCAAATTGCCCGTAAATACAACTTCCGCATACTGTTCCCTAGAATCTCAAACCTGGAACCTTGAACCTCGCGCCTGGCTTTATACTTTCCCTATGGCATCCGACAACAGTTTCGACGTAGTCAGCAAAGTTGACCTTCAGGAAGTGAAGAACGCGATCGACCAGGCCTCCAAAGAGGTCCACACCCGCTTCGATCTCAAGGACACCAAGTCCACCATCGCACTCGAAGGCGACGAGACCATTCAACTCGCCAGCGCCAGCGAGTACTCCCTGAAAGCCGTAACCGAGATACTGTCCCAGCGCATGGTCAAGCGCGGCATCTCGCTCAAGAATTTGGAGTTTGAAAAGGTCGAGCCCGCCGCCAACTCCTCTGTCCGCCAGAAGATCAAACTCAAGCAGGGCGTCAACTCCGACGCGGCCAAGAAAATCGTCGCCATGATCAAGGAGTCCAAGCTCAAGGCCCAGGCCTCCATCCAGGGCGACACCGTCCGCGTCGTCTCCAAGGACAAGGACGTCCTCCAGACCATCATGGGCAAGCTGCGCGCCGGTGACTTCGGCGTCGCCCTCCAGTTCACCAACTACCGTAGCTAGCCTGCCAACTATGCCGCAAAAGAAGGAGATGCCCGCCACTCACCCAACCGGATTTTGTGTGACAACCGTCACTATTCCCGCCGGAGCTGGCCGCCCGACCTGCTAATCTAAATTTGCGTGAGCACCCTCTCCATCGCGACCGCCAAAGAGGTCTTCGACCTCCTCCGCGACGACCTCGCCGCCATCGAGCAGGAGTTTACCCGCCAGTCCGCCTCAGAAGTTGAAGTCATCACCGACATCGCGCAATACCTGATGTCTGGCGGCGGCAAGCGCATCCGCCCGCTGCTCCTGCTGCTCTCCGCCAAATCGCTTGGCTGCACCACCCACTCCCGCATCCGCCTCGGCGCCGTGGTCGAAATGCTGCACACCGCAACCCTGGTCCACGACGACATCATCGACGAGGCCGAGTTGCGCCGCGGCCGCCCCTCCTCCAACACCACCTGGGGCAACGCCAAGTGCGTCCTGGCCGGCGACTGGCTTTACATGCAGTCCTTTTCCTTCGCGTTGCAGGAGCGTAACTTCCGCGTCCTTGAGCTGCTCATCTCGCTCACCCAGCAGATGGTCGAAGGCGAGCTTCTGCAAATGCAGAAGCTCGGTCACCTCATCAACGAAGAGGAGTACTTCGACCTCATCTACCGCAAAACGGCGTGCCTGTTCTCGGTCTCCATGCAACTCGGCGCCGCCATCATGGACGCGGAGCCAGAGGTCGACTCTGCCCTCGGCGAGTACGGCCGCAACCTCGGCCTCGCGTTCCAGATCGTCGACGACGTCCTCGACCTCACCGCCGCCGAAGGCATCCTCGGCAAGCCCGTAGCCAGCGACCTACGCGAAGGCAAGGCCACACTCGCCGTCATCCACGCCCTCGAGCGCGGGACCGGTGCCGACCGCGAAGCCATCCGCACCGTCCTCAACGAGCGCAGCTTCGCCACCGTCTCGCACCCCCAAATACTGGAGATTCTGGAGCGCCACGGCTCCCTTGCCTACGCCATGGACACCGCCTGCGCCTACGCCGAGGCCGCCCGCCTCTCCGTTTCCGATCTCCCTGAAACCGAAGCCAAGCGCGCACTGCTCTGGGTTCCAGGTTTCGTCACCACGCGCGACCGCTAGCGGGAACCGGAACGCTGTGTTTGTCACACAACCTCAAGTTTGCGTTGCAGATCCTCAAGCGAGATCTGCTTGGTCTCGGGAAAGAAGAACAGTACGGCGAAGAACTGGACGATCATCATCGTCGCAAAGAAGACAAACGGATAAGCTCCCGACCGTAACGCAATCACTGGAAAAGCAAGAGACAGGAGCGCATTCATAATCCAGTGCGTGCCGGAGCCGAGGCTCTGCCCCTTGCTGCGTACACGCGTGGGAAAGATCTCGCTGATGTAGACCCAAATCACCGCCCCCTGCGAGATCGCGAAGAAAGCGATGTAGGCCACCAGCGCCCAAACCAGCATTGCCCGATGCGAGTGAGTAAAAAAGATGGCAGCGACAATCGCGAGGCATATTGCGGTCCCGACCGCGCCAACCATAAGCAAGAGCTTGCGCCCGACCCGGTCGATCAACGCCATCCCGGCCAACGTTGCCAGCAGATTCATGGCCCCGATCGCCACAGCCTGCAGATTGCTCGAGATCCTGTCAAATCCGGCCGCGGCAAAGATGTCATTCAGGTAGTAGAGAATGGCATTGATGCCGCTTAGTTGATTGAATGCGCCGATCATGATCGCAAGGAAGATCGGTTTGCCGTAGCGTAGCCGGCCTCCCGTTCGCTCAAACAGGGATGAGTTCTGCTGGCTGCGTTCCATGTGGAGCGACTCGCGAATGTCCGCGAGTTCGGTCTCGGGGTTAGGTGTATCGAGCAGTTCCAGCACTTCTCGCGCTTCGTCGAACCGACTCTTGGTTATCAACCAGCGCGCACTCCGCGGAATGCCGAAGAGCAAGCCGAAAAAGATGATCGCCGGCACCGCCGCGACGCCGAGGTCCCAGCGCCATTCCACTGCCCCAAGGTTCAACAAACCGATGAGGTAGTTGGAGAGATAGGCCAGCAGGATGCCCACCACAATGTTGATCTGGAACGTTCCAACAAGTCTTCCACGCAAACGCGGCGGGGCGAGTTCCGCGATATAGACCGGCCCCAACACCGATGAGCCACCGATACCCAATCCGCCCAGAAACCGTGCCGCCAGAAAGAACCACCAAGATGGAGCAAAGGCGCACCCTATCGAAGAAACGATGTAAAGGATGGCGGTAAGACGCAGCATTTCGCGCGAGCCGTAGCGCTGCCCCAGAGAACCCGCGGTCAGCGCTCCAATCACCGTGCCCCACAGTGCGATCGAGACCGTAACCCCCAGCTGCGACACCGTGATGGACCGGTGCACAACCGGGAGCAGGAGATGCAGGTTCACCAGGCCGAAGGAATGGATGACCCCTCTCGTGGCTCCTGAAATCACCGCGGTGTCGAAGCCGAAGAGAAGTCCGCCCAGCGCACCCACGAATGTGCTCCGGACGACATATCTATTGATGGACAAGCAAATTCTCCCCGAGTCCGGACTCCTGCACCCGGCTATTGCCGCGCGACCGGAACACCTTCTTGCGTTTTTCTCTCGCGTATCGAACAGCTGCTGCCCCTGAAGAACGGATGCTTCTGCGGCTTACACAACCGGTCCGAGGCGATCTTCCATGCGCGATCCATAATAGGCCAGATGCGGATCGTCTTGTAGCTGCAGCCAGGCTGGACCAGACCGGAAGCGCCATAAACGAAGCGCCGGACCACCACCAGGCAGATTTGGATGACACGCCATCTCAATGCCGAACAGGTGGTCGCCGAAAAGCGACGACTGGCCGGTAAGCTCTAAAGCATGGCGAATATAAGAAGGGAAGCTACCGCTGGCAACACAAACCAGGCATCGGACCCTTGTGAGAATATCCATCGCGCCATCGATGGCACGAAGTTGCTTCCGTCCAATATCATGAGTGGCAAGTTCGCAGAATGAACTGTTCGCAGGAGTCGAATCTTGGAAAACAGTTGACCACCGAAAGGATAGACCCATGGACCCGTCCTCGACGCAATCTCCCGTCAGTTACAAGTACTGCGATCTGGTTATGAAGGGCGGCATCACGAGCGGAGTCGTATACCCCACCGCTGCAGTCAAGCTGTCTTCTGGGTATCGCTTCAAGAATATTGGCGGAACCTCAGCCGGTGCGATTGCTGCCGCAGTGACGGCGGCTGCGGAGTTCGGCAGACGGAACGGAAACACTCAATCCTTCGATGTGCTCAGCGCTTTGCCAGGCGATCTCGCCAATGACGGACATCTGCTGAAGCTCTTCACGCCCGACAAGCCAACCTGCAAGGTATTCAGCATCGCCATCGGTGTTATGGGCAGTCGTACGACATTCGGAAAGATTGCAAACACGCTGATTGGTATCGTCCGCGCATCAATCTTCTGGTTCCTCGGTGGCTTCGTCCCGGGCTTGGTAGCTCCGGCGCTGATTTACGCCTTGCTTCGATGGCACTCTTGGGACGCGGTTCCGCAGCTCATCTGTCGTCATCCTTGGGTATGCACGTTCTCTGGGCTACCTCTCGGCATTGGATTGGGTCTCGTTTTAGCCAGTATCCTCGGAGGTTTTGCCACAATACGCGCCCTCGCGTCCAACGGCTTCGGGCTCTGCTCCGGTATGGCATCGTCGACCGGTGCGGACGGTTCGCTTACCGGATGGATAGACAAACAAATTCAGTGCGCCGCAGGTCGGACTCAGACCGATGCCCCATTGACTTTTGGCGATCTCTGGAAAGCACCTGCTTATGCCGGTGAGACTCTGCAGACCGCAAGAACGATCAATCTTGAGGTAGTCACGACGAGTCTTACAGAAGGGCGCCCGTTCACCGTCCCATTTCTCGACGGAGCCCTTTACTTCGACCCGGAGGAGCTCGGGGCACTCTTTCCACCAACAGTGGTTACATGGCTCGTCGAGCGCGGCCAAGCGACTGAACAGAAGCGGCATCCACAGATGCCCGGTGTCGCGGCCCAGGGAGATGCGCGACCCGTCAGCTCTCCGTCCAAGCCAGGCGTCGTGCTCTGTCGTCTGCCTAATAACGAGGACTTACCTATTCTTGTCGCGACCAGGATGAGTCTCAGCTTTCCCGGGTTGCTAAGCGCCGTGCCGCTTTATCGGGTCGATTACGGGACGCCACGGAATCAGAATAACGATTACCCCACACGCGTGGGAACCAAGGTCTGGTTCTCCGACGGCGGGATTTGCAGCAATTTCCCCATCAACTTCTTCGATTCTCCCCTCCCGCGCTGGCCGACATTTGGCATTAACCTGCAGCAGGCAAGCGCTGCCACATGTAAGCAGCAGCCTCGGGACCCTGCGAAATTTGTTTGGCTCCCAAAAGCAGTCGGAGCTGTACACGTGGTCTGGAATTGGCTTGGCGACGCGTTCTGGACCCCCGACGGTGTTGTGGAACAGAAGGATCCGTTGGACTGCATTGCCAGGTTTGCCGGCTCCATCATGAACACCATGCAGAACTGGCGTGACAATCTTCAGGCAGCCTCACCTGGATACCGCGATCGCGTCGTCACGGTTGAGCTCTGTTCCGACGAGGGCGGTCTGAATCTCAATATGCCAGATGCGCTCGTTACCTCGCTCAGCCAGCGTGGCGAACAGGCGGGCAAGGTCCTCCTGGACGACTTCGACTTTTCACAACACATATTCACGCGGTTCCGAATCACGCTTTGTGCCCTTCAAACCTACCTCGATAGCTTGGACGATTCATACTCCAATCCGCTCGCTCAGGACGCTACAGGGTGGAGCTACGTTAATGGCCAAGCCACGCCGCCCCACTACAAGTGGGATCACGTCGCCATCGGAATGCGTGCCGCCGAAGCAGTCAAGGAACTCATCGCGCTCTCCGCTGCGTGGCAGACCTCGTTGAAAGAGCCTGACCAGTTTTGTACGAATGCACCGCGCCCCAAAGCGGTCCTGCAAGGCCGCCCGAACTTCTAAGACGGGTGGCCTAAAACCACCGCTGGGGCACGCGGTGACTCCGGCTGGAGACCGGTTTCCTCACCAACCGATGCAATATTAGCGAGCTATACTGTCATTGCTGACCGGCTCCACAGATGAGACCAGTTCCGAAACTGGCCTGCTGACCAAGGTGGGGCAGTCGCATCCTCCCTGACTTCCTGACCGTCGTCGACAACCCGCAACTCACGCAGGCGGAGAGAAGAAGAGAATTCGGTATGAAACCAGCCGGCACACCACTCCATACATTTCCAGTGGCGGAGTGTGGGGTACCCACAAAAGTCCGGACAGTTAGGGATATCTCTAGGTTTTAGGTAGGGGCTGTGCCTTCAAGTTGTTGATTGTTATGGCTCCTGAGGTAGGACTCGAACCTACAACCCTTCGGTTAACAGCCGAATGCTCTGCCATTGAGCTACTCAGGAATCTGGTGTGTGCCGCGTCCTGCTGCTTCGCCGCACAACTCTTTAGTTATAACAAACCGCACTGTTCGGGTCAAAGATTTCGGAGTTCAAGACCGCTCGTAGCCATCGCGAAGTGCCTTACAAGGTAACTATCTGCGCGCGGATGGCTCCGTCTGTCACGGTGACCTTGGCCAAGGTCACCGGAAGATCGAACCGGCGGGGACCGGCGCTGCCCGGGTTCAGGTAGAGCACGCCTTTCGCTTCCCTCACCTCGGCGCGATGCGAATGGCCGCTTACCACCGCTGCGACTCCAGCGGCTGCGGGGTTCAGGTCGAGATCGTGCACAGAGTGAACCAGATAAAACAGGCAACCACCAAGCTCCACAGCTTCCGTGGCCGGAAGCGCTCCGCAAACACCCGACACATCCACATTGCCGCGAACCGCTGTCAGCGGAGCTATGCCGCGAAGCTTGTCCAGAATACCGGGATCGCCAACATCTCCTGCGTGCAGGATGTGGTCGACGCTAAGCAATGCCTGGATCGCCTCCGGCCGCAGCAAACCGTGCGTGTCGGAGATGACCCCGATGGTCAGTGCCGTCATCGCTCGTTCCTTCACAGGCCTGTTGTCAGCCGCGTGCGCGGATCGAGGAAGTCGCGCAGCGCGTCGCCAATGAAGTTGAACGAAAGCACTGCCAGCATAACCGCCAGCGCGGGGAAGAGAACAATGTGCGGCGAATCGAACAGGTGGGAACGGCCGTCATTGAGCATCGAACCCCAGCTTGCAGCGGGTGGCGGGACGCCCAGGCCGAGGAAACTCAGCGTGGCTTCGGCCAGGACTGCACCCGCCATCCCGATGGCCGCTTGCACAATCAGCGGCTGAACGATGTTGGGCAGGATGTGCCGGCACAGGATGCGCAGGTCGGACGCTCCAAGCGCCCGCGCCGCCTCCACAAACTCCCGTTCCTTGACCGCCATCACCTGCGCTCGGACAAGCCGCGCGTAGCCCACCCAGCCGGAGATGGAAAGCGCCAGGATAAGGTTGAAAAGACCCGGGCCGAGGAACGCCACAAACGCAATGGCAAGCAGGATTCCAGGCAGTGCGAGAAACGCATTCGTTACATACACGTTGAGAACAGTGTCCGTCAATCCGCCGTAAAACCCGGCCACCAGTCCTGCGACCAGCCCCATCCCCAGCGACAGCGACACCACCGAGATGGCAACCAGCAGCGAGATGCGAGACCCGTAGAGTGTACGCGACAGAATGTCCCGGCCAAGCGCGTCGGTCCCGAACCAGTGGGCGTGTCCCGGGGCCAGAAGCCGCCCGCCCAGATCGAGTTGCGCGGGGTCCTGAGGGGCAAGCCAGGGCGCAAGAAACGCGCACAGGATGAAGACGGTCAGCAGCACCGCGCCGAGGGTCGCAAGCGGCTGTTGCCCAACGCGTTTCACGAACGCAAAACGACCTCGCGAAGGAAGCATGCTTATTGATATCATCCCCGTTTATCATATGGGTTGATACGCGGCGCTGCCGCCAATGAAAGGCACGTTTGCGAATTCTGATCTACGGACTCAACTACGCCCCGGAGTTGACGGGGATCGGCAAGTACACCGGTGAGATGGCGGCCTGGCTTGCCGAGCGCGGACATGAAGTCCACGTGGTTGCAGCTCCGCCCTACTATCCTGCGTGGCGCATTCGCGACGACTATCGCGGCGCCTGGTACCGCACAGAGCGGGCCCCCGGTCAACCGCTGGTTCAGCGCACGCCACTCTATGTTCCGGAGCAGCCGACTGGCATCAAGCGGATCGTGCATCTCATCTCTTTTATGCTGGGAAGTCTCCCGGTCATGCTGCGCGAGACGTTTTGGCGCCCGGAGGTAGTATTCACGGTCGAGCCGACATTCTTCTGCGCACCCCTCACTCTCTTTGTCGCGAAGAGCGCTGGCGCCGCCTGCTGGCTGCATGTACAGGACTTCGAGGTGGATGCCGCGTTTGAACTCGGACTGCTTCCGGCTCAGGGGCCCGTTCATGACGCCGCCTTGCGTATCGAAAAGCTCTTCACTTTCGCCTTCGACCGGGTGTCTGGAATCTCCTCCCGCATGGTGGATCGCGCGCTCGCGAAGGGGATATCCGCGGACCGGGTCGTCCTGTTTCCCAACTGGGTTGACGTCGACACGATTTATCCGCTGGATCCGGCAACCCGCCGTTCCAACTCGTTCCGCCATGAAATTGCGCCTCATATACCGGACATCGAGAACAAGATCATCCTGCTTTACTCCGGAAACATGGGCGCCAAGCAGGGCCTGGAATTGCTCGCGCCCCTGGCTGACTCGTTCGTCGCGGACCCACGGGTTCATTTCGTCTTCTGCGGCGACGGCGCCTTCCGGTCGCGGCTGGAAGCCCTGGTGTGGGGCCATCCCAAAGTGACTTTACTTCCGCTGCAGCCGCTCGATCGGTTGAACGATCTTTTGAACTCTGCCGATATACACCTGCTCCCGCAACGAGCCAGTGCGGCCGATCTGGTGATGCCTTCGCGACTGAGCGCAATGCTCGCCAGCGGACGGCCTGTCATCGCCACCGCGCACCCAGGTACCCAGGTGGCGCAGGTAGTGGAGGGCCGCGGCCTGGCTATTCCCGCGGAGGACGCCGCAGCGCTGCACGCCGCGGTACTGCTTCTGGTCGAGGACCAGGATCTGCGTCTCCGGCTGGGCTGCGCCGCGCGCGAGTACGCTGTGGAGCATCTGGGAAAGCAGCAGGTGCTGGTTCAGTTTGAGCGTGATCTTCTGGCGCTGGCAGGGCGCTCATAGCGGCCTCTACCAGCAGCGCCCCGGCGCCTCGGTCCGTCGAGCGCTGTCCTTGGTTTATTTTGCCAAGTCCACCAGTCAGGTAACATAGGTCGTGAGCCGCGGTGGCCAAAGCGCCGGGCTGGCCCTCTTCACTCTGCGGCGGGGCTTTCGATTTGTCGTGCGGAACCGGCGTGCAGAAGACGCAAGGAGACGGAAGTTTTGAAGAAGGCACTTATCACTGGAGTTACCGGGCAAGACGGCGCGTACCTGGCAGAGTTCCTGCTGGCGAAGGGGTACGAGGTGCATGGCATCAAGCGCCGCACGTCGCTCTTCAATACGGCGCGCATCGACGGCCTCTACGAAGATCCGCACATCCCCTCGCGTCATTTCATCCTGCATTATGGCGATATGACCGATTCGTCCTCGCTGACTCAGATCGTGCAAAGAGTCCAGCCCGACGAGATCTACAATCTCGCCGCTCAGTCCCATGTTCAGGTGTCGTTCGAGGAGCCGGAGTACACGGCCAATTCGGACGCGCTCGGCGTGCTGCGGTTGCTGGAAGCCATTCGTATCCTGGGCCTGGAGAAGAAGACCAGGTTTTACCAGGCCAGCACCTCCGAGCTGTATGGCCTGGTGCGGGAGACCCCGCAAAAGGAGACCACGCCGTTCTATCCTCGCTCTCCGTATGGAGTCGCCAAGCTCTACGGCTACTGGATCGTCGTCAACTACCGCGAGGCCTACGGCATCTATGCCTGCAACGGGATCCTTTTCAACCATGAATCCCCGATGCGCGGCGAGACGTTTGTCACCCGCAAGATCACCCGCGGCCTGGCGCGTATCAAGGTTGGCCTGCAGAGCGAACTTTATCTCGGCAACCTCGACGCCAAACGCGATTGGGGCCACGCTCGCGACTACATCGAGATGCAATGGCTGATGCTGCAGCAGGAGAAACCCCAGGATTACGTCATCGCGACCGGAGAGCAGCATAGCGTCCGCGAATTTGTGCAGCGCTGCGCCAATCTGCTCGAACTCGATCTGACGTGGCAGGGCACGGGCGTCGACGAGAAGGCGCTCGATAGATCGGGCAAGGTCGTGGTCGCCGTGGACCCGCGCTACTTCCGTCCCACTGAAGTGGAAACTCTGCTCGGCGATGCGAGCAAAGCCAAGCGGGAGCTCGGCTGGGAACCGCGCACCAGCTTCGATGAGCTTGTCCGGGAGATGGTCGAATCCGACTTGAACTCCGCCCAACGCGATGCACTTGTGCTCCGCCACGGCTACGACGCTTACAATGTTCATGAGACCTGATCGATGTCTGCCTACTCCACTTTGAGCGACGCGGGACGCGACAGCTTCATGGAGCCCTACAGCCGCATTTACATTGCCGGCCATCGTGGGCTGGTGGGCTCGGCAATCCATCGCGATCTCTTGCGCCGCGGGTACCACAACATTCTGACTCGCACGCATGAAGAGCTGGACCTTTGCGACGAGGTCGCCGTGGACGCGTTCTTTTCCCACGAGAAGCCGGACTACGTCTTCCTGGCGGCGGCCAAGGTCGGCGGCATTCTCGCCAACCACAGCTACCCGGCGGACTTCATCCGCGACAACCTGATCATTCAAACCAACGTCATCGAATCCAGCCGCAACGCCGGAGTGAAGCGCTTGCTCTTCCTCGGCTCATCCTGCATCTACCCAAAACTCTGCCCCCAGCCGATCAAAGAGGAGTATCTGCTTACCGGGCCGTTGGAGCCGACCAACCGTCCCTATGCCGTCGCCAAGATCGCGGGAATCGAGATGTGCTGGAGCTACAACCGCCAGTATGGAACCCGTTACCTCGCCGCGATGCCTACCAATCTCTATGGCCCGGGCGACAACTTCGATTTGGCCACATCGCATGTGCTTCCGGCGCTCATTCGCAAGACGGCGGAGGCGAAGGCATCCGGCGCAGGTGAGGTCGTCGTCTGGGGCAGCGGCACGCCACGCCGCGAGTTCCTGTATTCCGACGACCTGGCCCAGGCATGCTGCTTCCTGATGAACCTCGATGAGGAGCGCTTCGGTTCCCTGCTGGTCGAGGATGCGCCGCCGCTGATCAACATTGGCACCGGCGAAGACGTGACCATCCGCGAGCTGGCGGAGACCGTTGCCCGCGTGCTCGGGTTCCAGGGGACCCTGGTCTTTGACAGCACGAAGCCCGACGGCACACCGAGAAAGCTGTTGGACGTGGAGCGTCTGCACCGCCTGGGCTGGCGGCACAGCACCAGTTTGGAGCAAGGAATCGAACGCATCTACGAGGCCGTGCGCGAGCGCCTGGCGAACTCTCTCATACAACAAAAGTGATAGGCGCGAGCAACTGAATTGTTGCATCCATCTGGCATTCTGCGGGTTTAATGAATGCGTGAGGATCGATCGCGCATGACTCCGTACCGTTCATCCTGGGCTGTTCTGCCGGCGCTGATGGCCGCTATTTGCGCTCCGATTTCGGCCGGGCAGCGGACCAACGCATCGGCGGGTTCCGCGACCATCGCCGAGCAGTACCTGCTCTCCGCCGCCAACCAGGAGCGCGCCGCGCGCGGTCTGCCGCAACTGCATCGCGACCCGGAACTTGCCCGCGCGGCGGCAGCACATGCGCGCGAGATGGCTGCGCATGGAGCGATCTCCCACCAGTTTCCCGGCGAGCCAGAGCTGACCGATCGCGGCGCCCGCGCCGGTGTGGCCTTCAGTGCGATCTCTGAGAACGTCGCCATCGCTCCCAACGCGGTGCAGATCCACGACCTGTGGATGAACTCGGAGCATCATCGGGAGAACCTGCTGGACCCGGCGATCGACGCGGCCGGCATCAGCGTGATCGCACGCAACGGCGAGTTTTACGCGGTCGAGGACTTCGCCAAGACGGTGCGCGCCGTCAGCCTGGGAGAACAAGAGTCGGCGATTGCGTCGCTGGTTGCGAAGGAGGGGCCGGTTTCGCTGGTGACCGGCCCCGATGCGGTGTCCGCCGCGCGCCAGACCTGTGCCATGCCCACCGGATATGCCGGCGCGCGCAGGCCGTATTTCGTGATGCGCTTCACTTCGGACAACCTCAACGAATTGCCTGCGGAACTCAAGACGAGGTTGACTTCGGGCCGCTACCGCCAGGCCGCCGTCGGCGCGTGCACCAGCACGGAGCGGAGTGCGTTCACCTCGTACAACCTGGCAGTCCTGCTGTACCCGTAGCTTGAGAGCAGCGATAAAAGCGAAATACAGAGATTCTGAGCCAAAAGGCGGCTCAGAATGACGAGCTGTCTTCATTGGGCGACGGGGACCTCGACTCCGGCTTCGGCGAGTTCCTGGGCGGAGGCCGGCTGGGTCGGTTCCATTTCGAGGAGGTCGTTGAAGCGGTTGAAGTAGTTGAAGAGGCCGATGGCGGCCATCAATTCCACTACTTCTCCTTCCGCATAGAAACTGCGCAGGCGCGCGAAGTCGGCGTCGGAGTAGCTGTGGGCGTCGAGGGTCATGACTTCGGCGAGGTGGATGGCGGCCTTTTCGGCGTCAGTGAAGTCGCTGGCGGGGGCGTGCTTGAGGGCATCGAGCTGCGCGTCGGTCCAGCCGAGGCGCTTGCAGATGGCGGTGTGCGAGGCCAGGCAGTAGGGCGTGCGGTTGCATTGGGATGTGCGCACGATGACCAGTTCCTTGAGCGCCTTGGACAGCGTGCCGGTGTTCAGGACGGCGTCCATGTGGGCGATGATGGTCTCGAAGATCTCGGGCCGGTGGGCCATGGTGCGAAACATGTTGGGGACGTTGCCGCGGTCGCGCAGGGTGCGGTCGTAGATGGCGACCGAGGACGGGCGAACTTCGCTGCGGTTCAGGCGTGAGATACGTGGCATAAATATTTCCTCCGCGCTGGTAGGGATGATACCGCGAGACGCCCGGGAGCGGCTGGGAGCGGGTTGCGGGACGGTTTGGGACTGATGGTTCGGGCGGGGTTTGGTGCTGAGTTTTGGGCCGGTCTGGCGCCGTGTACACCCCCCTTGGGTATATACCATCGATTCGTTGATAACAAATGGCTTGCGGTTCTGTATATACAAATATTGGTTGATGGTAAAGGACTTCCAGGCACGTATATACAAACGGGAAGATTGGCAGAACGGGTTGCAGAGGGTCGAAATACAACCCCCGGGGTATACCCCATCGATTTGCTGATAACACAGGGGTTGCGGTTCTGTATATACAAATATGTGCTGATGACAAAGGGTTTGCGAGGACGTATATACAAACCGAATTTGTCGGTTTTGCCTGCCGTGTGAACGGCGAAGGGCTGAACCCGCGATGGAAGATTTTGAGATATCGCACCCGGAAAACAGAGCCAGACTGGAGGTCGCGCTGCTGTTTGCTTCTGTTTCTATTATATCGTGCGTGTCAAGCCGGACGCTGCGGCTGTGCCCACGCGGTGGCGTCAAGGAGCAGAGGGTGGATCTGAAATCGAGTGGGGGCCATTGCAGCCGGCGGTGATCATCTTCGACATCCAAATTGAACTCTGATTGAACTGTGCGTTCTTGAAGAACCTGATGTCGTCGACGAAGAATCGGCCGTCTTCCGAAACCACTCGGGTACCAACCTGCCAATGGTACTTCTTGCTTGTGCGTAGTTCTGCAAGACCACTGTCGAAGTAGGACCACACATTGACATACACGAGGTAGGAGCCGTCTCTTTGCATTATCGTGCGTCCCACTGAAGCGCCGTCTAAGTAGCCCATCTCGTCACTCCCGGAAAAGAGCCCATCCTCGTAGAATCCGGGATGCTTCAAGATGAACGGCGGAACATTGGCATTTGGGTGCTGGCGGTCCCAATCCCGGTCGCAAGCATTCCTGGTCTCAAACGCTTTGATCAGCCGCTTGCTCAGAAGCGGCCAAATCGCTGTTCTGGCCGCCCCGGTTGGAACACCAAGCGGGTGACGCGTCACGACCTCGTGGTAGAGCTTCTGCACGACATCGGCGGGCTGCGGTTCCTGGGCTGTGCTTCGGGCCGAACATGTGGCTAGCGGCAACAGAATAATGCAGACGAGCCTTGCGATGACTGCTCGACGATCCATTTCGCAGTTCCCTTCCTTCCGCAAAACCTCGAAAGGGGAGTGTATACCTTGGTCAGCGTGAGTACCGCGCCTGCGACGCTCGTGCATCTCCCGATCCCATACCCAGCCCTGCCGGGCTGGGCTACGTTTGGCGGGCGGCCCTACGGGCCTGGTTTCGACCGATGGGCTATTTGGGGTAGAAGCCGTAAGCCCCATTTGGCGGACGGTCTTACGGGCCTGTCTCATGCGTGGGGGCCGCGCCTACGGCGCTCGCGCATCTCCCTATCCCGTTCCCAGCCCTGCCGGGCTGGGCTATGTTTGGGGGACGGCCCTCCGGGCCTGCTTGACTCGCTGGGGCTGACGTTTGGCAGACGGGCCTCCGGGCCTGTTTCCGCGCGGCCGAGCGACGCAAATGCGGCACCAGACCTGTTATGCTTGCGGGCAACTCGCAGAGCGCCATGAGCCATTCTTATTCGAACAATTACGTCCACGCGGTTTTCAGCACCAAAGACAGACAAGCCCTGATCCCGAAGGAGTTCGAGAGGCGGCTTTATCCGTTTATCGCCTCTATCGCGGGCGAACATGAGATTCCGCTGCTGGCCGCGGGAGGAATGCAGGACCACAGCCATCTGCTATTTCGCCTGCCCGCATCGATATCTCTGGCATCGGCGATCAGCGCATTCAAGGCGAATTCGTCGCGGTTTATGCACGAGCAGGGTCTCGCGTTCGAATGGCAGAACGGATACGGCGCATTCAGCGTGAGCCCGCCGCATCTCGATAAGGTCGTGGCGTACGTCCGCGAGCAGCGCGAGCGCCATGCGAAGATGACCTACGAACAGGAGTTTCTGGCGTTATTGAAGAAGGCCGGCGTGGAATACGATCCCCAATATGTGTTCGGGTGAATTGAGTGGGTTGAGTGCCGCGCCTCCGGCGCTCGCGCGTACTTCCCCATCCTTACCCAGCCCTGCCGGGCTGGGCTATGTTTGGCGGACGGCCCTCCGGGCCTGCGTCGGTTGCAGTCCCTGCGATTTGTCGGGCGTGCCTGGCGTTTGGCAGACGGTTCTCCGGGCCGGCTTGCCTCGCTGGGGCTATTTGCGGTGGAAGAGTGCCGCGCCTCCGGCGCTCACGCGTACTTCCCCATCCTTACCCAGCCCTGCCGGGCTGGGCTATGTTTGGCGGACGGCCCTCCGGGCCTATTTCGACTTCCCACCCCGCTACCCAGCCCTGCCGGGCTGGGCTATGTTTGGCGGACGGCCCTCCGGGCCTGTTTCGGTTGCAGTCCCTGCGATTTGTCGGGCGTGCCTGGCGTTTGGTAGACGGTTCTCCGGGCCGGCGTCGGGTTGCAGTCCCTGCGATTTGTCGGGCGTGCCTGGCGTTTGGTAGACACGGCCCTCCGGGCCTGCGTCGATGCAGTCGTGGGGAGGGTTGGGTTGACGAAGGATGGGGCACGCGGCACCCACCGGTCGAGGGTTATTTGGGGTCGAAGCGGAGGGTGGAGAGGATGGAGGTGAGGCGGGTGCGGACCTGGTCGAGTTCGGCGGGGGTGATGTCTTTAACGCCGGAGACTTCGCCGCCGCAGAAGTTGTTGATGGCGAGGTCGAAGCGGTAGCAGGCGCCGGCGCGGCGGGTGGTGTAGATCTCGTCGTGCTGGATGAGGCAGATGTCCTTGACCTCGTCGTGGCCGTGGGTGAAGGGGATGCCGGCGATCTGGGTCTTTTCGCCGAGCTTGGTCATGGGAGCGTTCCGGACCATGGTGCTGATGGTGGCCTGCGCGGCGCAGGAGTCGGCGGAGGCGTGCGGGGTGACGCTGAAGTAGACGTAGGCGCCGGAGAAGGTGGAGGCGGGAAAGGGGTTCTCGGGCATGGCGACGACGGCGCGAAGGCGGGCGGTGTGCGGGGCAGAGCGGGCGTCGAGGTGGAAGGTGCTGATCTCGCGGTCGGTGTGGGAGAAGGTCCAGGCGGCGGGGTAGTCGAAAGAGAGATGGTAGGCGGGGTCGTGGAAGGTGTGGGTCTGCGTGGTTTGCGCCTGCGTCGCGGAGAATGGGAGGGCGAGCAGGAGAATCACGCTCAGCAATTGAAGCTTTCGTGGCTGACCGGGCAAAATACGGGGATTCTTCGCTTCGCTCAGAATGACAATCCTTAGCTTTTTCGCAAGAATAGCAGTTCTCGTTCCGAAAAGGTCGCGAATTCTCAGGCGCGGATGCGGGGGTTGGCGAGGGTGTAGGCGACGTCGGTGAGCAGGTTGACGGCGACGTAGGTGAGGCCGACGGCGAGGATGCATCCCTGTACCAGAGCATAGTCGCGGTTGGAGATGGCGGAAAGGGTGAGGCGACCGATGCCAGGCCAGGAGAAGACCGTCTCGGTGACGATGGCGCCGGCGAGCAGGCTGCCGAACTGCAGGCCGATGACGGTGAGCACGGGGATGAGCGCGTTGGCGAGGGCGTGGCGGAAGACGACGGTGCGCTCGGGCAGGCCCTTGGCGCGGGCGGTGCGGATGTAGTCCTGGTTCAGCTCTTCCAGCATGGCGGTGCGGACCATGCGGGTGAGGACGCCGGCCAGGCCCATGCCGAGGGTGACGGCGGGGAGGATCAGGTAGAAGAAGAATTGCGGGCTGAGGATGGGGCCGGTACCCGCTCCGGAGACAGGCAGCCAGCCGAGCTTGATGGAGAAGATGAGGATGAGGATGGGGCCGAGCGCGAAGTTGGGGAACGAGAGGCCGCCGAGCGAGACGACGCCGAGGAGGCGGTCGGGCCAGCGGCCGCGATAGAGCGCGGAGCAGATGCCGGCGGGGATGGAGGCGACGACGCCGATGAGGAGCGCCGCCAGGGTGAGCGCGAGGGTGTAAGGGTAGCGCTGGAGGACCAGATGGGTGACGGAGTCGTGCAGGCGCAGGGATTGGCCGAGGTCGCCGTGGAGGGCGTCGCGCCAGTAAAGGAAATATTGAGTGTGGAGCGGGAGGTCCATGCGCCAGGCGTGGCGCACGGCGGCAACATTACCCGCGGTGGCGCCTTCGCCGAGCATCTGGGCGATGGGGTCGCCGGGGACGAGATGGATCAAGAGAAAGACGACGGAGACCACCACCCAGAGGACGGGGAGGGTGATGAGGATGCGGCGGACGGGTTTGGGGAGAGTTGTCAGTTGTTAGTTGTTGGTTGTTAGTTGAAAAGACTAATTGATTTGCCGGCGGTCAGCGGTCGGCTTTCGGCTATCGGCTTTCAGGTAATGAGGCATGAGCAGTGAGCTAATGATCAGATGTTGAGTTTGAGTTGGAGGTCGTCGGTTGGTTGCGTGGGGTTGATGGTTTCGACGCGGACGCGGGCGATGCGGCGGCCGGACATCTCTTCGACGGTGTAGCGGCGGCCTTCGAAGGCGACACTCTCGCCGGGGTCGGGCAGGTGGCCGAGCTGGGTGAGGAGGAAGCCGGCGAGGGTTTCGACGCCGGCCTCGCGGGGGAAGTTCCAGCCGAGCTGAGTGTTGAGGTCGCGCAGGGTGGTCGAGCCGTCGAGCGCCATGACGCCCTCGGCGTTGAAGGCGGAGGTGCGGGCGGCGATGTCGAACTCGTCTTCGAGCTCGCCGACGATCTGCTCGAGGACGTCCTCGGCGGTGACGATGCCGACGGTGGAGCCGAACTCGTCGACGACCACGGCGATCTGGCGGCGGCGGGTCTGGAATTCCTGGAGCAATTCCACGGCGAGCTTGGTTTCGGGGACGACGAAGACGTCGCGCATGACCTGGCGGAGGGTGAGCGAGGGGGCGACGGCGCCGCCAAGGCCCAGGGTGACGGCGCGGAAGTGCATGATGCGCGAGACATCCTTGGAGTAGACGACACCGACGATGCGGTCGGGATCGGCGATGATGCCGGGTTTGACATCGTAGACGGGAACGCGGGAGTGCTGCTCCTCGACGATGCGGGCGCTGGCGCGCTCGATGGGCAGGTCGGCGGGGAGGGAAAAGATTTTGCCGCGGGGAGTCATGATCTCGCGCACGGTGACGTGGTTGAGCTCGATGGCGCGGTGGATGATTTCTTCCTGGAAGACGGGGAGCAGGCCCATACGGCGGGTCGCGGTGGCGATGAGCTTGAGCTCCTCGGGCGAGTGAACGGAGCCTTCGCCTTGCGGCGGGACCTGAAAGAGACGCAGCACCAGCGCCGCGGAATGGGTCATGATGCGGACCGCCGGGCGGCTGATGCGGACGATGACGTCCATGGGGGTGGCGACGGCGAGGGCGATGCGCTCGGCGCGCTGGAGCGCGAGGGATTTGGGGACGAGCTCGCCAAGGAGGAGTTCGAAGTAGGTGATGGCGGCGAAGGCCAGGATGACGGCGACAGCGTGCGCGTAGAGGACCGCGTGGGGTGGCAGGACCGTGAGCAGGCTGGAGGCGAGCGCGAGGATCATCTGGGCGACGGCGGGCTCACCCAGCCAGCCGAGGGCGAGCGCGGCGAGGGTGACGCCAAACTGGACGGCGGGGAGGAACTCATCGATGTTGCGCTTGAGGTGGAGCGCGGTGCGGGCGCCGGGACGGCCGAGGGCGAGGAGCTGCTCCATGCGGGTCTCGCGCACGCTGATGAGCGCGAACTCGGCAGCCACGAAGAAGCTGTTGGCCAGGATGAAGAAGGCCACCATGATCGCGCGGAAGAGCATCCATTCGAGCATCAAATGCTGAGGATAGCACCAGAGGAAGTTGATAGTTGCTGGTTGTTAGTTGGCAGTTGTCAGTGGCAGGTCGTACGGATACGGTGCCGTTCAATCAGGCACTCCAAACGCTCGCTTTATGCGCGGATTAAAAAGATAGACCAATATGAACAAACTAGCGACGAGTTCAATTGCGAGATATGGTGTTATGGCAAGCATTCCGCGCTGACGATAGCGCTCGAGATAGGGTTAGGATTTAGAGTTTCACTTTCGTTCGAGCAATTGCGACCATCGCTTGCTGCGGCGCGGTCATTCGGTTCGGATACTTGAGTTTCTCGGCCAATGACAGTACTTCCAAATAGCGCTGTTGACGAAATTGCACCCTCATCTGTTCGAGTTTGCGGACGTCGCCTACGTAGCGCGCCATGTCGCTCTCGGCCCCGCTACGGACAGCGGCTGCCTCCTTAACGGCAGCCCGTCGGAGAAGATCCCCCGTGCCGGACAGAAAGTCCGATGCGAATGCCAGATCATGTGCGAGGTCACGAAAAGCGGTGGCGGGGTCCTCATCGAAGCCTGGATAGCGGCACTGCTCCGACACACCGAGTTCCCTCATGTAGGGCTGGTGCGAGGCGTTTTGGCCGTCGATGTGATACCGCACCAGTCCGAGGCTGCCCCGGAAATGCAATTCAAGTCTGCGATCGTCGTGGACGAACTCGCCCCACGCGAATCGCCCACCCGACCCCGTTCCCAAATTTCGAACGTGAAACTGAAATCCGAGGGGACCTAACAGTCCTTGGATGTCTGTGGCACCGTCGATGAGAGCCTTCTGAGGATCGATCACCGATCCATCATAAATGGCAGAGAAACACCGGGCGCCCTCCCGCGACGTTGTGACACTTTAGGAAGTGCCACAATCGCTCCTCGCCCCGCCGATGGGACCCGTTAGCTTTCTCCTGTGACCAAGGAGACCGCAATGCGTGGAACCGAATCGTGGCTTTTTATCCTCGGCGTGCTAACCCTTTGCGCAATGCCTGCCCAATCGCAGGACTGGAGCAAACTTGCCCGCCTCAAACACGGCACTCTCATCCAGGTGCATAGCGTGGGAGCCCCGCTCGGCGTCGACGACCGCTGCCGTCTCGACGCCGTCGATCCCTCCACCTTGAGCTGCATCCGGGAGGGCGACGGAACCACGCGGCTCGTCTATCCCGCAGACCGCGTCGCCACGGTCTATCGGGTGCTTCCGAAGGGACCGACCGCGGCCGCCTGGATCGCCGAGGTTGCGGGTGTGATCGGACTCCTGGGTATAGTGACCCTAAATGCAGAACTCTTTACGATCGGCGTGGTCGGCGAAGTTGCCGCTTTCGGCGTGTGGGTGGTTCATGGTGTGATCATGATCGCTCAACCCCCGCACCCCCCGCAGGAATGCCTGAAAGTGGTCTACCGCCTCTGACTGGTACCCACGAGGTTGTGGCACCTGAAAGGCAGTAAAGACTCCCGGCCAAGTTCGTTGTGCCGGGAGTTTTTTGCGGTTTGGAGATTATGCGAGCAGCTTGGTGACGGACTTGTCGATGGTGTCCTTGGGGACGTAGCCGACGATCTGGTCGGCGACTTTGCCGCCCTTGAAGAGCAGCAGCGCGGGGATGCCGCGAATGCCGTAGCGCATGGGCGTTGCGGTGTTGGCGTCCACATCCATCTTCATCACTTTGAGCTTGCCGTTGTATTGCGATGCGACTTCATCGACCACGGGCGCGAGTGCACGGCACGGGCCGCACCAGGCTGCCCAGAAATCCACGAGAACCGGCGTCTCGGATTGCAGCACTTCCTTATCGAACTCGGCATCGTTCACCGCAGTCACAAACTGTCCAGCCATTTATTGCTCCTCCCGCTACTGTGCCAGGAGGCAAGTAGGCGTTCTGTATCCCTATCCATAATAGATGCGCGAGGAGTGCAGGCGGTGCAAATCGAGGACGCGGTGAAAGGCCATCCAAAACGACTAGAGCAAAATCAGAGTTTCCGTGATGTTGGCGAGAGTGTACAGGATGGCCTTTTCCTGAGTAAAAAGCCACTTGGCTGCATGGGTTCCGCATTGCACTAACTCTGATTTTGCTATAACGCCCGCCGCCCGGCTTATGACGGGTCGGCGGGCGGCGTAGCAGCCCTCCCCAGAACTGCACACGCGCTCATATTATGGAAAGGTTTCGTGCAAGTAAAGGGAATTTTGAGGTGACTAAAGTAACCTGTCACAACGACTTAGCCGAAGAGGGAGACTTTGGCTCCGGAGGCAATGGAAGTCTCGACGATTTCGAGAGCAGGGTCGGAGGCTGCTTCCCGAATGCGGGGGGCGACGGACTCGGCTGAACCCGGCTCGATCACCAGCAAAACGGCAGGGCCGGCGCCACTGAGAGCTACACCAAGGATTCCAGTTTCTCCCGCAAGTGGAAGCAACAGGGGAAGTAATGGGCAGGCTTCCATGCGGTAGGGTTGGTGCAGGCGATCCTGCATGGCGACGCGGAGGAGATCGCCGCGGCCCAGCGCGAAGGCGGAGACGAGCAGCGCAGTGCGCTCGATATTGGCGACTACGTCGGAACGGCTGTACTGGGCGGGAAGCAGCGCACGGGCTTTCTCGGTGGCGAGGCTGACCGAAGGGAGCGCGAGAAGGAGCTTCCAGGGGGTTTGCTGGCCGCAGGTTGCGGCGACGACGGAGTCTCCTGCTGGATCGGTAACTACTGTAGAAACCGTTAGATAGCCGAGAACACAAGCCGCGACATTGTCGGGATGGCCTTCACGGCGGCAAGCTTCTTCCATGCAGTGCTGCGGGTCCCAGCCGAGCTGACCGAAGTGGTTGGCGAGGTGGACGCCGGCGAGGAGAGCGGCAGCGCTGGAACCGCAGCCCATGCCGATGGGGATTTCATTGTGAACGCGAAGACTGAGGGGGGTCACAGTGCGATTGGCGCGCTGAAGCAGGTCGCGATAGGTCTCGAAGATGAGGTTGTTCGAGGTGCGCGCGCAACGGTCGGCGTTTCTCCCTGTTGCCTGAATGGTTAACAGTTGACCGCCGGGAGCCGGCGCCGCTTCCGCCTCGACGGTGAGGGAAAGCGAGATGGCGAGGCCGACGGAATCGAAGCCGGGGCCGACGTTGGCGGAGGTGGCGGGCAGGACCAGCCGGATAGGGCCGGGCTGCTGGGTGTGGCCGGGAGCCTGACCCTCGTTCTGGCTCATGCGGGAATTCCGGAGGCGACGGGCTCGGCAGCGTTGGCAGCGGCCATCCGTTCTTCGAGCGCACGCAGGACGACGGACTCATCGGCTTCGAGCACGATGGGCGGCTTGCGCAGGGCTTCGTGCTGGGCGCGCTCGGCTGGAGTGGCGGCCGCGAGCTCGGCTGGGGTGAGCAGCTCGCCGCGATGGTAGTCGATGGTGTACTGCGAGTCTTTGAGCGTATGGCCGGTGAGGATGAGGACGACGCGTTCGCCGGGGGAGACACGGCCCTGGGCGACGAGCTTCTTGAGGCCGGCGAGGGTGACGGCGGATGCGGGCTCGCAGCCCACGCCTTCGGCGCCGATTTCGGCTTTGGCGAGGGCGATCTCCTGCTCGGTGGCCTGCTCGCACCAGCCGCCCATCTGCTCGATGACGCGCGCGGCTTTGCGCCAGCTTGCGGGGTTGCCGATGCGGATGGCGGTGGCGCGGGTCTCAGCCTTGACCGGTTTCATCTCGCCGTTGGAGTCCGAGAACCAGCGGAAGAGCGGGTTGGCGCCCTGGGCCTGGATGATGCTGATCTTGGGCACGCGCGTGATGAGGCCGAGGTGCTTCATCTCCTGAAAGCCTTTGCCGAGCGCGGAGGAGTTGGCGAGGTTGCCGCCGGGGACGACGATGTGCTCGGGCACCTGCCACTCCATCTGCTCGACGATCTCCATGGCGGGGGTTTTCTGGCCTTCGAGGCGATAGGGGTTGACGGAGTTGAGCAGGTAGATGGGAAAGCGGCGAACGAGGGAGAGCAGCAGGCGGACGCAGCCGTCGAAGTCGGTCTTGAGCTGGACGGTCATGGCGCCGTAGTCCATGGACTGGGAGAGCTTCCCCCAGGCGATTTTGCCTTCGGGGATAAAGACGATGGAGCGCACACCCGCGCGCGCGGCGTAGGCGGCCATGGCGGCGGAGGTGTTGCCGGTGGAGGCGCAGGCAACCCACTTGAAGCCGCGCTCGACGGCGACGGACATGGCTGCGGTCATGCCGGTGTCCTTGAACGAGCCGGTGGGGTTCATGCCCTGATGCTTGGCGAGCAGCCAGTCGACGCCGGCGATTTGCGCGCTGCGGGGCATCTCGTAGAGAGGAGTGTTGCCTTCGTTCAGGGTGACGACCTTCTGGAGGTCGCTGACGATGGGGAGGAGCTCGCGGAAGCGCCAGACGCCGCTCTGGTCGATGGCCATGGAGGAGGTGCGGCGCTCGCACCAGAGATGGCGCATGCCGCCCGGGTTGGGCAGGCGGACGGGCGTCGGAGGAGTGGTGCTGTCCGCGGCGCTGGACGGGACGGCGGGGCTCCACGGATAGACGACCTCGTAGAGGCCGTGGCATTCGGGGCAGCGGAAGTCGCTGCTGCCCGTACCGGCAGCGATCCGGGCGCCGCAATCCGTGCATCGAAGTTGATGGGTCGTACTCATTGCGCTTAACCTTTACCCTATTGTAAGCGGAGGATTATGACGAAGGCGAAGCGGTCGAAGACAGGCGTGAATCTTGTGGCGGTGTCGATGTTCCTGCTGGGGGCGCTTCCCTGCTGCCGCGCACAAGGTGCGCCGCGTGAGGTGCATGTGCTGGCCGCGGCGGACCTGCAACCGGTGCTGCCGGCGCTGGCGGAGGCGTTCGGGCGCGCGAGCGGGATCAAGCTGGCGATGAGCTTTGGGTCGTCGGCAACGCTGGCGACGCAGATATTGAATGGCGACCCGGCTGACCTGTTTCTGGCGGCGGATGCGAGCTTTCCGCAGAAGGTTGTTGCCGCCGGGTTGGCGGACACGAGCGAGCCTGTGCCGTATGCGCGGGGGACGCTGGTGCTGTGGGCGCGGAAGGACTCGCCGCTGCAACCGCTGACGCTGGACACGCTGCGGCAGGGCAAGTTTGCGTCTCTGGCTATCGCGAACCCGGACCATGCGCCGTACGGACGCGCGGCGGTGGCGGCGCTGACGTGGATGAAGCTGTACGACCAGGTGAAGCCGAAGATTGTGCAGGCGGAGAACATCGCGCAGACGGCGCAATTTGTGGAGTCGGGGAATGCGCAGGTGGGATTGATCTCGCTGACGTCGGCGTCGACGGCGCACATGCGGGAGGTTGGGGCGTTCGTGCGCGTGCCGGCGGAGGCCTACCCGGCGATCCTGCAGTGCGCGGTGGCGATGAAGAAGTCGCAGCACAGCGCCGATGCGCATGCGTTCCTGGACTGGCTGCGGTCGCCGGCAGTGCAGCAGAGCCTGCCGCAGTATGGGCTCGATCCGGCGCAGTAGCCGACTGCCGCTACACTTGAATCACACATGGATATGCAGGCCCTATGGCTGACGCTGCGGCTGGCGCTGACGACGACGGCGGTGCTGCTGCTGATTGCGTTGCCGGTGGCATGGTGGATCGCGAGCGGGACGGGCGCGGCGCGGGCTCTGGTGCAGGCGGTGGTGGCGCTGCCGCTGGTGCTGCCACCGACGGTGCTGGGGTTTTACCTGCTGGTGGCGCTGGGGCCGCTGACGGCGCCGGGAAGGCTGATCATCCGGCTTTTGGGGCATCCACTGGCGTTTTCGTTTTCGGGGCTGGTGGTAGGGTCGGTGCTGTACAGCTTGCCGTTTGCAGTGCAGCCGCTGGTGGCGGGATTCAAGGCAGTCGACAGGTCTTACCTAGAGAGTGCTGCGGGGCTTGGCGTGCGGCCCGCTGGGGTATTCTTTTCGATCGCGCTTCCGCTGGCAAAGAACTCGCTGATAGCTGCCGCGATTTTGACCTTTACCCACACGGTCGGCGAGTTCGGCGTAGTGCTGATGCTGGGCGGGAACATCCCAGGCGCAACGCGGACGCTCTCGATTGCGCTGTATGACCAGGTGCAGGATTTTAACTATGCGGCGGCGAATCGTACCGCTCTAGTGTTGCTGGTTGTATCGATCGCCGCGTTGCTGTTGATCTATGGCCGGAGTGGCGAACGGGACAGCGACAGTTTGGGGGTCCGATGACCCCTGCCGGTGACGCAAAGCTCGCAGTGCAATTCAATCATTGCCAGGGGAATCTGGATCTTGATGTGCGCTTCGCGCTAGAGCAACCGTGGACAGTACTTTTCGGGCCATCCGGAAGCGGCAAAACCACCGTGCTGCGATCGATTGCCGGTTTTGTAAGGCCTGCGACGGGAAGAATTGTTGCATTCGACAAAAAGGTGATGCTTGACAGTGCGGCAAAAGTCTACGTCCGGCCACACCTGCGGCCTGTGCGAAGCGCGGCGCAAGGGGCACGTCTGTTTCCTCACATGACGGTGGGCGCCAATGTTGTCTTTGGGTCCGGGTGGCACTCGAAGCCTGCCGATACGAACCAACTGGTCGATGAAGTGCTGGCGCTATTCGGCCTGAGGGCGATGGCGGACCGGATGCCGCGCGATCTGAGTGGCGGAGAAAGCCAGAAAGCTGCCGTAGCACGCGCGGTTGTTTCGGCGGTTACCGGCGGCAAGACCATTTTGCTGCTGGATGAGCCTTTCAGCGGGCTGGATCTGCGGGTGCGCGACGAGTTGCTTTCGAGGCTGAAGGACTGGCTTGCGGTGTGGAAGATGCCGGTGCTGTCGGTCACCCATGACGTGGCGGAGGCGTTCCAGCTGGGGGCTGAGGTGATCAAACTGGCGGACGGCAAGGTGGTGGAGCAGGGGCCGGTGGAGGTGGTGCTGGCGGAGGAGCGGAGGCGGCTGTTGGGGCAGCTTCGTGAACCCACATCTCAGAAGCGAGATGTGGGGCACCCGATTTAGTGGCTGGGCGGGAAGCCGAGGGTGACGGGTTCCTGTTCGAGGCGGATGGCGAAACGGGCTTCGACTTCGTTCATCACGGCGTCGCGCAGGGTGACGATGTCCGCGGCTGACGCGTTGCCGAGGTTCACCAGAGCGAGGGTATGCTTGGTGGAGATGCCGGCCTGGCCCATGCGAAAGCCCTTGTGGAAGCCGGCGTGCTCGATGAGCCAGGCAGCGGAGAGCTTGACCATCGGATCGGCGGGTGCAGTCCCGTCGCCAGGCGGAAATTGGGGGACCTCGCCGACGGGACAGCCGGCGATGGCGGCGAGGCGCGGGACGGTGGCGGCGGGAACGACGGGGTTTTTGAAGAAGGAGCCGGCGCTGCGGGAGTCGGGATCGTCGGGCGAGAGGAGCATGCCTTTGCGGGCGCGGATCTCGCGGACGGCGGCAGCGGTTTCGGCGAGGGTGGGGTGGGCGATGGCGCGTTCGGCGAAGTATTGTTTGACGTCGCGGTAGGCGAGGTGCGGCGGCTGGTCGAGCCTGAGGGAGTAGACGACGCGGGTGATGGCGTAGCGGCTGCGGGTGATGCTGTTGAAGATGCTGCGGCGATAGGAGAAGCCGCAGTCGGCGGGGGCAAGATGAACGACCTTTTCGGCATCCAGGTCGATGGCGCGGACGCTGGCGATGGTGTGCGAGACTTCCTGGCCGTAGGCTCCAACGTTCTGGACGGGAGTGCCGCCGACCGAGCCAGGAATGCCGGCAAGGCATTCGACGCCCGCGTAGTTCTTTGCGACGGCGAGGCGGACAACGGCGTCCCAGCCGGCGCCCGCCGCGGACACGACGGTGGCGTGGCCTTTGGGCTCCTCCTCCGCCCAGAGAGGGTCAGAGCCGGCGATGCGAATCACGACGCCGAGGAAGCCATCGTCGCTGACGAGGAGATTGCTGCCGCCACCGAGGATAAAGTACGGAACGGCCTGGGTACGGGCGAAGCGGACGGAAGCCAGCACTTCCTCCTCGTCGCCCGTCTCCACGAACCAGCGGGCGGGGCCACCGACGCCGAGGGTGGTGTATTGGGCCAGCGGGACATTTTCGAGAAGGTTCACGCCCTCTAGAGTAGTGCAAGCGGATGGTTGCACGGAGAGCATTGCGGGCCGGCGGGGTCTTGTGACAGGTGACCTTTGGCCATGTGCGAGTGGCACGTCGTCGCCTGGACCCGTACAATCGGAAGTGGAGCAGCGTTCGACTGCCGCTCTCCGAGGAGAATTTCAATGTACCCAGAGATCATGCTTATTCCCATGCGCGAGGAGCTGACTCGCGCCGGTTTGAAGGAAGCGCGCACGGCCGCCGAGGTAGATGCGGCTCTGGCCGAGCCGGGCACCACCATGCTGGTGGTGAACTCAGTATGCGGATGCGCGGCGGGCAAGATGAGGCCAGCAGTGCGGCTGGCGCTGCAGCACGGAACCAAGCCAAACCAGGCGATCACGGTGTTTGCGGGACAGGACCGCGAGGCAACCGACAAGGCGCGCAGCTATTTTGCGGGGCATCCGCCAAGCTCGCCGGCGATTGCGATCCTGCGCGACGGGCAGTTGGTCTACCTGATGCAGCGCTCGGCGATTGAGACCTCGACGGCCCCGGCGATTGCGCAGGAGCTGACGCGGGCGTTCGATGCGTATTGCGCTACGACGACGGCATAGCGTTCGGCGACAGATCCACAAGACAGCCCCACATTTGCGGCCATGCATGGGCGCGGTGTGGGGTTTTTTGCGTGCCGGTGGGGCTGGTCCCCTTCCCTTTCAGTTGGTTGGACCGCTCATCTGAAAGCTGAGTTGCGCCGATGAATGCAGCAGGTCAATGGCAACCAACGTCTTTACTACCGCAGAGCGTATTCGGCAGCCTACACCCGAGGGAGAGGACCACGAGTTTCCGGGCGGGCCGGTGATGCTGGGCGAAAGCGTAGCGGTGCGGCGGCTGCGCTCGCAGATCCGGCGCATCGCACCGTACTTCCGGACCGCGCTGATTCGCGGCGAGACGGGCTCGGGGAAGGAGCTGGTCGCGCGCTGTCTCCATGCGGGCTCGCCAGGCGCCCGCGGGCCGTTCATCATGGCGCAGGCGGCGGTGCTGGCCGAGCCTTTTGCGCGGGGCGAGTCGTCGCCGGTTGTGGGAATCAGGCCCGCCGTGTCATTGCTGGAATCGGCCCACGGCGGAACCCTCTTTCTGAAGGATGTTGGAGAGCTTTCGTTTGCCTTGCAGGCTGGGCTGTTCCGGTTTCTGCGCGCGTGCGAAGAGCTGCGGGGCGCGGTTCCAGGCGCCGCCCACGTCCGCATCGACCGGGCCGACGCGCAGGCCCGAGTGCTCGCGGCCTGCGATCGCGACCTGCGCGCACTTGCCCTGATAGGACAGTTTCGTCAGGACCTGTATGCGCACCTCTCCGCGGTGGAGATTCTGGTGCCGCCGTTGCGGCAGCGGGTGGAGGACATTCCGGCCATCGGGGAGTGGCTGCTGCGGCGTCTTGCAGAACAAACCCGGCAAAGCCCCAAGCGATTGGCCGAGGCCACCATCGCCCAACTCAAGAAAGCCCCGTGGCCGGGCAATCTGCGGGGGTTGGAACGCGTGGTTTGCCAGGCAGCAGCGCTGGCCGAAGGAGCGTCGATCGAGCTGCGCCATCTTCTGGCGCTGGTGGAACCGGGATGTGCCGGAGCGGCCGCGGCGCCGAGAGCGAAGCCGGAGCGGCTGCACGACGTCATCCAGCAGCACGTGCTGGATGTGCTCGGACGATGCGGCGGCAACAAGCTGCGCGCGGCGGAGGTCCTGGGCATCAGCCGCTCGACGCTGTACCGGATGCTGAACGCCAAGGCGGGACCTTCGCGCCTGCAGTGACCGGCGGAGAATGTTTTGCGCAACCTCGATACACTCGAAGGAGTGAGTTACGCGAGGTCAAGCAGTTCCATGAAGAAGTTTGCCATCGTTTTCCTGATGTGCGTGGCAGTCCAGGTTCCGTTGCGGGCGCAGCTTCGCGCGCAGACGCTGCCGACGCCGGGCGCGGCCGTGCCGGCCGACAACCTGCAGGCGGACATTGCCGCGCGGTCGCGTGCGTTGAACGCGCTGTTCAACGAGATCTGGCAGGACAAGCTGCGGCGCGATCCGGTTTACGCGACGTACCTGGGAGACAAGCGCTACGACGCGGAGCTGGAAGACTACTCGCCGAGCGCGGTGAACGAGGAGCTCTCGCGCGGGCGCGGCTATATCGATCGGCTTTCCGCAATCGACACGAACGGACTGCCGCGGCAGGAACAGCTCTCGGCCGAGCTGATGCTGCGCTCGCTGATCGAAGACCAGGAGGGTGCGCCGTTCAAAGAGTGGGAGATGCCGGTGAACCAGTACGACGGCATCCAGCTTGACCTGGCGCAGCTTCCGCAGCACACCTCGTTCGACACGGCCGACGATTACGACCACTACGTTGAACGGCTGGGCAAGGTGCCGCGCGCGTTTTCGCAGATCATGACCAACATGCAGACGGGCGTGGACGACCACCGCACGCCGCCCGGGTACCTGATGGAGAAGGTGCTGGCGCAGGCGCAGGGCATCGCTGCGCAGAAGCCAGCCGATAGCCCGTTCGCGCTGCCGCTCAAGAAGTTTCCGGCATCGGTTTCGGCCGCCGATCGGAAACGCATCGCCGAGGACATGCTGAATGCGATCGCCACGCAGGTGCTGCCGTCGTACCAGCGCTTCGCGAAGTTCCTGTCGGTCGCGTACATCCCGAACTGTCGCAAGGACCCGGGCATTTGGGCGCTGCCGGACGGCGATGCGTACTACGCCTTCCTGGTGCGCCGGAGCACGACGCTGGACAAGTCGCCTGCGGAGATCCACCAGATCGGGCTGGATGAGGTGAAGCGCGATGAGGCGGAGATGCTGGCTATCGTGCACAAGCTGGGGTTCGCCGACCTGAAGACATTTGCGGCGGCGCTGAAGGCGAATCCCAAGGAGCATCCGGCGTCGGTCGACGCGCTGATGGGGGCGTACAAGGGGTACATTGCGCAGATGGAACCACGGCTGCCGCAACTTTTCGGGACGCTGCCGAAGGCGAGGCTGGAGGTGGTGCCGATGCCCTCCTATATGGCGCCGAACCAGCCGCAGGCCTTCTACGACCAGGGCACGCCGGACGGCAAGCGCCCGGGCAACGTCGATGTGAACACGTACAACTGGGCCGACCGCTCGCTGGCGGACGTGGAGGCAGTGGCGTACCACGAGGGGATTCCGGGGCACCACCTGCAGATTTCGATTGCGCAGGAGTTGACGGGGCTGCCGGCGTTTCGCCAGCAGAGCTACTACACGGCATACACCGAGGGGTGGGCGCTCTATTCCGAACGGCTGGGCAAGGAGATCGGCTTCTACCAGGACCCCTACTCGGATTACGGGCGGCTGGAGGCCGATATGTGGCGGGCGATCCGGCTGGTGGTGGATACCGGCGTGCACTCGCAGCACTGGACGCGGCAGCAGATGGTGGACTACTTCCACGAGCACTCGGCGATCGACGAGACCAATGTGCAGTCCGAGGTCGACCGGTACATTGCGTGGCCGGCACAGGCGCTGGGCTACAAGATGGGGCAGCTCAAGATCCTGGAGCTGCGCGACCGGGCGAAGACGGCGCTGGGGCCGAAGTTCGACCTGAAGGCCTTCCACGATGTGGTCCTGGACTCCGGCGCGCTGCCGATGGACGTGCTGGAGAAGCAGGTGGATGCGTGGATCGCGGCCGAAAAAGCGCAGTGACCGGAGATCTAGCGGTTCTCGTCGAGCTCGAGAAGATGCCGGACCTCCGCCAGCGGGAAGATGGTGCCGTCCACGCTTAGCTCATACTCGCCCGCATTATCGGGCACGGGGATGACGGTTTCCACGGTGTGGCCGCGCTTGCGGAGAACCTGCACGAGGAGATCGATATCGACCATGTTTTGCCTCCGAGAGAGGAAGGTTCCAGCGGTCTTACTTCTTTGCGAGCGAACGCACGTAGATGACCAGGTTCCAGATGTCGTGGTCCTTGGCGCGATCGCCTTCGCCGGGCATCTTGCCTTTGCCGTTCTTGATGAGAGTGAAGAGCTCCCCATCGGATACGTTCTTCAGGGTGTCCGGATCGGTCAAGTCCTTTATGGTCAGATGCATATCGGCGACCAGATCGCCTTTACCGTTGCCATTGTCCGCGTGGCACATGGCACAGTCGATTCCATACATCATCTTGGCGTGGGCCTGAGATTCGGGCGTGGGTTTCACCGGGTTGGTCATCGCCGACGCGGCATCGGCCGGGGCCGCAGCCGGAGCCGGAGCCGCGGGCTGGTCAGCGGGAGCCGCCGGAGCGGCCGGTTCCTGGGGCAGAAACGCAAACAGCAGCGCTGCCGGAAGTAGAACCAGTAACTTGAGCATATTTGCCTCCAATCATGTCGAGCGAATCTTATGCCTTCCAGTAGACCTATGGGAAGCCCGACCCATCGACACGATTAAACTCTGCGCGCACTGCGGGTTTCAAGCAGTGTCCCACGTCGCGGGTTGCAAGTGCCAGCGCACCTTGGGCTAAACGTCCACTAGAGCGGGACGCCTGTATCCATGGTGCAACGCCATGGTTTCGCGCCGGCGGGATGGGAGTTCTGCACCTCGCTTGAGACATTGCCGTTGTCGGCTGGGACGGAACCAGACCAGTACACACGAGCGCCGCCGGAGAATTGGGGCAACGGACGCTTCCCGTCCCGGGCGATGCTGTTGGTTCTTCCCGTGCGGAAGGTACGGAAAGCGGGCAAATCGAAACAGGCGGTCTGGTAGCCTGTTTGGATGAGCACTGACACGCACGAACGACCGGTCCTCGCAGCTGGGCTGCCCCAACTGCGCGTTGCCATCCTGGGCGCGGGCAAGATGGGCGGCATCCTGCTCCAGGCCTTTCTCAAGAACGACTTGCTGCTGCCTAAGCAGATCGTGGCGACGGTACAGCATCCCGAACGCGCGCAGGCGCTCTCGCTGCAGTTTGGCGTGGAGGTGGGCACGGACAACCTGGCGGCGGCGAAGTCCGCCGACGTGATCCTGCTGGGGGTGAAGCCAACGCAGGTGCCTTGGGTGGTGGAGGAGATTGCACCGGCGCTGACGCCGGCCAAACTGCTGGTCTCGTTCGCCGCTTCGGTGGGAACCCGCTCCATCGAGGATGCGGCGGGATGCGATCTTGGAGTAATTCGCGCGATGCCCAATACTCCGGCGATGCTGGCGGCCGGAGCGACCGCACTGTGCGCCGGACGGTTCGTCGCAGCGGAGCAAATGGCGATTGCCCAGCAGATCTTCCAGACCGTGGGGCGCACGGTGGTGGTCGACGAGAAGCATATGGACGCGGTGACGGGGCTCTCCGGCTCGGGGCCGGCGTTTCTGTATATCATCATCGAGGCGCTGGCCGAAGCCGGCGTGAACGTTGGCCTGCCGCGCGACGTGGCGACGCTGCTGGCGGCGCAGACGGCGTACGGCTCGGCGCGGATGGTGCTGGAGACGGGCTACCACCCGGCGCTGCTGAAGGACCAGGTGACCACGCCGGCGGGTTGCACCGTCGACGGCATTTTGGAGCTTGAGGAGGGCGGGTTGCGGGTGACGCTGATCAAAGCTGTAAAACGCGCGACCCAGCGGGCGAAAGAACTGGCGGCGGGTTAGCTCCGCGCCCAAACGTGGCGCGGAGCGATCCTTGGCTCGCGTCTACAACTATGGTGTGCGGTCGCTGCTTTTGCTCATTGGGATGCGGTATATTGTGGCGTTGCCGGATAGCCGGAAAACCTGGCTGCCCGGGTGTCTGGAAGGCGCAACATAAGGACTCAGACCCATGATGAAGCCAACATTCAAAGCCTTTTTCTTCGCAACCTGTTTTGCCCTGATTGCGACGGCAGTTCAAGCGCAGGAGAGAGTGCACGCACTGTCGGGGACGGTGAAGTCATCCAATGCGAAAATCGGAATGACTGAGATTGAAACGGATGACGGCTCGTCCTCACACTTCCGCTGGATGTTGTTTGCCGACGCGGAGGCGGTCAATTTCGACAAGACGATCAGCGCGAATGCCGTAAGTCCGGACAAGTTGACAGCGACGGGACATCACGTGATCGCCTACTACTTCGGGCAAGACACGACGATCCGCATCCTGGTGGCGCTGCACGATCTGGGCGATGGACCGGTCGAGAGCCGCGTTGGGACCGTGGTGAAGATGGACCGGCACGATCATCTGCTGACCATCAAGAACAGCGAGGGAACCGAGGAGTCGTTCCACATCGATGCGAAAACGGTCGCGGACACGGCGCCAGGCGTCTCCATAGGCTTCAAGTTCGACCTGAGCAAGGGCGAAACGGTGCGGGTGACCGCGGCGCAAGCGAATGGAAGCGCGACCGCTGTTCTGATCGATGCGGGTATGTGAGAGAGGCAGGCCGCACAGGTCATTCCACCTTCATAAAACCCGCTTAGAATCGAGATATGCCTGCAACACCCGCAAACCCGGCTGTACACAACCACCTGCTGCCGCGCTTTGCGTGGTTTGCCGTCTTCTATAACGTGCTGGTGATTCTTTGGGGAGCGCTGGTGCGCGCCAGCGGCTCGGGTGCGGGCTGCGGCAACCACTGGCCGCTGTGCAACGGCCAGGTGATTCCAGTGTCACCCGGCTTCCATACCATCATCGAGTTCGCCCACCGGCAGATGACGGTGGGGTCGACGCTGATTGTGGTCGCGCTGCTGGTGTGGACCTTCCGCGCGACGGTGAAGGGACACGCAGCGCGTGGGTTCGCACTCGCGTCGACTTTGCTGCTGCTGAATGAGGCGTTGCTCGGCGCGCTGCTGGTGAAGCTGGGGTACGTGACCGCAAACCGGTCCGCGGGGCGCATGGTTCTGCTTTCGATCCACCTGAGCAATACGCTGCTGCTGGTTGCGGCGCTGACTCTGACGGCGCGGTTCCTGGCGACGGACCGGCGCTGGGCCGGGCTGCAGCGGGCGCGCGGCTTCGGCTGGGCGGTGGCGGGGCTGGCGGCAACGATCGGCGTCGGCGTTAGCGGATCGATGGCGGCGCTGGGCGACACGCTCTTCCCTGCCGCATCGCTCCAGGCGGCGTACGCGCAGGACTTTGCGGCGGGCTCGCCATGGCTGCTGCGACTGCGGCTGGTACATCCGGTGAGCGCGCTGGCCGCGGCACTCTTTGTGATCTGGCTGGTGCGCCGCTCGCGTCTTGCGGGTCCGGACGAGTCCCGCGCGGAGCGGATTGCGCGCACCCGGTTCGCGCGCATGGTGCTGGGGTTGCTGATGTTGCAATTCGCGCTGGGCGTGGCCGACGTGCTGCTGCTGGCGCCGGCTTGGATGCAGTTGGCGCATCTGCTCGGGGCCGATCTGTACTGGGTGGCGCTGGTGCTGCTGGCGGCGGACATCGTCTGGCCGTGCCCCGCGGTTTCCATGCCTGAGCCGGTCCAGGCCCGCGCAACCACCGCGTAATCGCGGGTCATGGATCAGGCCTATTCGCGCGAATGGCACCTGCGCGGCGAAGTGAGTATATTTGTTTACGTTCCGAAAGAACGTTTTTCCGACTCCAGCAGTCCGGTCGAAATGCCCCACAGTTTTGCCGGCAGAACGGAAACAAAAGTCCGATGCACTTCGTCCCAATGCCTGCCGTACTGATGCTCGCCTCCACCCAGTTGACCCACCTCGCACCGATCGACATTGCCATCCTGCTGCTTTATTTCGCGATGGTCATTTTTATCGGCTTTTACGTGAAGGGCGCTACCAACACCAGCGAACAGTTTTTCCTGGCCGGCCGCGAGATGACGGCGTGGATTGCGGGATTGAGCTTCGTCTCCGCCAATCTTGGCTCGCTGGAACTGATGGGCTGGGCGGGCGCCGCGTACCAGTATGGCATCCTGGCGACGCACTGGTACTGGATCGGCGCCATCCCCGCCATGCTGTTTCTCAGCATCGTGATGATGCCTTTCTACTACATCTCCAAGACTCACTCGGTCCCCGGCTACCTGCAGTTGCGCTTCGGTGAGAGCGCACGTGCGCTTTCCGGCGCGTGTTTCGCCTTTATGACCCTGCTCATGGCCGGTGTGGACATGTACGCCATGGCCGTGGTTATGCAGGTCGTCCTCGGCTGGGACATCAATTTCTCCATGTGGGTCAGCGCGGTGACGGTGGGGGCCTACGTGATGCTTGGCGGACTGCGGTCGGCGATCATCAACGAGGTGCTGCAGTTTGTGCTGATCTGGGCGGGCGCAGCGCTGATCCCGATTCTCGGACTGATCGAGGCCGGCGGCTGGACCAACCTGAAGGCGCAGGTCATCGCACGGGTGGGCGATCCGGCTTACATGCATATGTGGTCGACGACAGGCAGTTTCCAGTCCAACCCCATGGGTGTGCACTGGACCGGTATCGTCTTCGGGTTGGGTTTTGTGATTTCGTTCGGTTACTGGACCACTGACTTCCTGGTGGTACAGCGAGTGCTTTCGGCCAACAGCCTGCGCGCGGCGCGGATGGCGCCGATCATCGGCTCGGCCTTCAAAATGTTCGTACCATTCTTTGTAATTCTGCCTGGGCTGCTGGCACTGGTGCTGTTGAAGGACCCCTCCGGCCACCTGATGCAGCTCTATCCCGAAGGCAGCGACATGGTGCTGCATCATGGCGCGCACAGTTTCAATCAGGTCCTTCCTCTGATGATGGTGCGTTACCTCGGTCCCGGCCTGCTGGGCCTCGGCATCACTGCCCTGATGGCGGGGTTTATGTCCGGCATGGCCGGCAACGTCAGCGCCTTCTCCACCGTATGGACCTACGACATCTACGGCGCCTACATCAACAAGAAAGCGTCGGACTCGCACTACGTCTTCATGGGCCGCTTGTCCACCGTTCTCGGCATGGCGACTGCAATTGGCACCGCGTACCTGGTACGGCATGCGGCCAGCATCATGGACTATGTGCAGCAATTGTTCAGCTTCTTCATCGCCCCGCTGTTCGGCACGGTGATTATGGGCATGCTGTGGAAACGGGCGACGAAAGCCGGCGGCTTCTGGGGCTTGCTGGCCGGGACGGTCGCCTCCGTCTCCATGTGGGAGATGGTCCGCATCGACAAGGCCAATATCCGCTTCATGATCCTCCAGCCCCACGCTTCTCCGGAAACCATCGTGCGAGTGCAGGCCATGGCCGAGAATCTCTACCGCGCTCTTTGGTCGTGGTGCATCTGCGTGCTGGTCACGGTCGTCGTCAGCTACATGACCAAGCCTCGGCCCGAGTCGGAACTGACCGGGTTGGTGTATGGGGCGACGGTCATTCCGCATGACGGGACGACCAGTCTTTTCCAGAGGCCGGCTTTCTGGGCAGTCGTCGTCATAGTTGTCCTGTTCGCCCTCAACCTCTGGCTCTGGTAGGCGGTGTTCGATGCCGTCAGCCTGAACGCAGTGAAGGACCTCTGTATTTCATCTTTTCCTAGCCGTAACGAAGGAGCTGCAAAATGTCCGTATCCCATCCCCAGCCCGACGCACCCCATCCGCACGCCGTCGATTCCAGCACCGAGCGGCCGCTCTCCATCTGGTTCTTCGTCGGCGTGCTGATGCTTGGGTGCGGGCTGATTATTCTCGGCCAGGGCATCTACGAGTTTTGGCACCCGGGCATCACCGTGCTCGCCAACCTGCACCCAGCCTTCTGGTGGGGACTGTTGATGACGCTGTTCGGCGGCTTCTACAGCATCCACTTCAGGCCTGGCAAAGGGTGAAGACCCAACGCCGGTTGTCACCGGTCGACGAATGGGTTTAAACCTCACTTTGAGACGGGATCGACGTCCTTGTCTGGGGTCAGGGCTGAATCCGTTCTTTCATCCGTGAATCGGTGTCATCGGTGACAATCGGTGTTAGGCCTTCTACCGACCACGCAACCAATTCAACACGCAACAGACCAAGGAGTTCTAAGCAATGTCCCGATCAATGACCATGGGAGTTCTCGTAGGCAACCGCGGATTCTTCCCCTCGCACCTCGCCACCAGCGGACGGCTGGAGATCATTGCGGCGCTTGAAGCCGCCGGCATCAAGCCGATTGTGCTGCATCCGGACGTCACCGCCCACGGCGCGGTGGAGACGTATGAGGATGCCAAGAAATGCGCGGCGCTGTTCAAGGCCCACGCCGCCGAGATCGACGGCCTGATCATTACGCTGCCGAACTTCGGCGAAGAGCGCGGGCTGGCGGACGCGATTCGCCTGGCCGATCTGCGCGTACCGGTGCTGATCCAGGCCACGCCCGACGCGCCCGGCAAGATGTCGATTGCGTTTCGCCGCGACTCGTTCTGCGGCAAGATGTCGATCTCGAACAACCTGAAGCAGTATGGAATTCCCTACTCGCTGACGACGCTGCACACCGAGGCCCCGGATTCGGCGGAGTTCAAGGCCGACCTCCTGTGGTTCGCCGCGGTGTGCCGCATGGTGCGCGGACTGAAGAATGTCCGCCTGGGCGCAATCGGCGCGCGACCGACGGCGTTCAACACGGTGCGCTACTCGGAGAAGCTGCTGGAGCGCTCCGGCATCACCGTCGAAACACTGGACCTGAGCGAAGTCATGGGGCGCATCGGACGCATGGCCGACAATGACGACGCGGCGCAGGCCAAGCTCGCGGCCATCAAGAAATACATTCCCGTGGGCCAAACTCCGGAGGCAGCGCTGCTGAAGATGGCCAAGCTGGGCGCGGTCATCGACCACTGGATGAAGGCCAGCGAGCTGACCGTCTCCGCCGTCCAGTGTTGGACGTCGATTGAAGAGTACCTCGGTATCGTTCCGTGCACCGTGATGTCGATGATGAGTGAGAACCTGATCCCGTCGGCGTGCGAGGTCGACGTGCTGGGCACGCTCTCCATGTACGCCCTCACGCTCGCCAGCGAAACCCCATCCGCGCTGCTGGACTGGAACAACAACTACGGCGAAGACCCCAACAAGGCGGTCTGCTTCCACTGCTCGAACCTGCCCAAGCACTTTTTCAAGGAAGGCGTGAAGATGGACTACCAGCTCATCATCGCGGGCACCGTGGGCAAGGAGAACACCCACGGGACTTTAGATGGTACGGTCAAAGCCGGGCCGATGAGCTTCGCGCGCTTCTCCACCGACGACTTCGGCGGCACCATACGTGGCTACGTCGGCGAGGGCGCGTTCACCGACGATCCCCTGAATACGTTTGGCGGCGCCGGCGTGGTGGAGATCCCGAAGATGCAGGACTTGCTGCACTACATCTGCGAGCACGGCTTCGAGCACCATGTGGCTGCGAGCTTCTCGACCACCGCCGCGCCTGTATACGAGGCCGCGACCAAGTATCTCAACTGGCCGATGCACTGGCACAAGTAGAGCCTGCTCAGTGCTGAGAGAAAAACTGCCCGGGTCTCTGCAATTCTCGCCAGAGACCGGGCAGTCCTCACGTTGAGTCGCCTAGTACGGCTTCAGGTATCCGCCTCCTGAAAGCGTGTACGTCAGTCCTGCAAGCGAACTATTGTTCGCAGAGGAGTAGTACACCGTGTTGCCGTTTCCGACGATGTTGCCGACGGTTGTTCCTGAGATCCCGGCGGTGTCGGAGAGCGTCGTCAGATAAGACGTTCCCGTTACTGTCCACTTGCTGGTCGCGTCCAGCGACAGCCCGACCAACTCGCCGGTTTTGGCATTGTTGATGGCTCCGGTGAGCGAAGAGCCGCTGGCCAGAATGATGGTCGCGGTACTGATCGAGTCGACGATCACGTCGCCGGCCAGCGCTGTACCGCTGGCGGTGAAGGTTACCAAGCCGCCGTTCTCTCCCGCGGTGCCCCAGGTGCCGCTGTTCAGGGCCTCCGCCGTCAGAAGCGTCGCGACATTGTTCGTGATGGTTGCATTGGCCAGGGAGATCGTAGCTGTCGTGTTGGCAACGGAGAACATGGTCGCCGGGTTGTTCTGGCCGCTGGAGATGGAACCGCTGGAACACGCGGCGGCCGAACAGGTGTAGGTGAGCGAGCCATTGGTCATGCTGAAGCTGCCGGTGCCCGCCTGCGCGTCTCCCGAGGTGCTGTTGTAGAGGAAGACGCCGCGATCGTCGCCACCGCTGCTCACCAGCGTCGTTCCCGTGAGCGCGATCGAGTTGCTGCCCTCCACCACCGCGGCCTCGGCGTCATTCGCGGTGAATGTCCCGTTGGTAACGGTGATGACGCCGGTTGAGTAAATCCCGGCTGAACGCTGTCCGCTGGCGGTGTAGGTGCCGCCGTTCACCGTGACTGTACCGCCGCCGCGATCGGTTGCGACGACCGAACCCGACGCACCTGTGGTGGTCGCGGTCACATTGGCGATCTTCAGCGTGCCGCCCTCGGCGGCGTCGAGCGCGTGCGCGTTGCCTCCGGTCGCGTTGATCGTGGTCCCGCTGATCGTGACCGTAGCGCCGTCGCCGGAAGCGAAGGCGCCGTTGGCCCCGGAGCCGCTGGTGGTGATTGTGCCATTGGTGATGGCGATGGCTCCGCCGGTGGCTGTGGAGGCGGAAGAGCCATACGCGAGTACAGCCGCGTTCAGACCATAGAAGCTCGAGTTGTCGGTCGAGTCCGTGTTGCCGGTGGTGGCGATCGCAGGCGAGGTCAGAGTGACCGATGTGCCTGAGTTCTGCGCGCAGACGGCGGATTCGTCCGTATTGGCTGCGCTGATGGAAGCACTCGCAAGGGTGGTCGAGCCGCTCGAGTAGGCATCGGCAGCGGTACCCAGGCCGCAGCTCGATGACGATGCAATCGCGTCGATCGTGATCGTGACCCCGCTCGATGTGCTCGATGCATACGCCGTGGAGCCGGCGTAGGTCGCGGTTACGGTATGCGTGCCGGTCGTCAGGGCCGATGTTGCCAGGGACGCCGAGCCGGAACTCAGGGCCGCTGCCCCAATCGACGTCGAGCTGTCGTAGAACGTGACCGTACCGGCGGCGGCCGAGGGTGTAACTGTGGCTGTCAATGTGATGCTTGTGCCGACAGTGGCCGTCGTCGCTGACGGGCTGAGGGCGGTGGTTGTTGCAGTCCCACTCGTCGACACTGAGGTTGCGGCGGATGTGGACACGCCGCATCCCGTACATGTCAGCGGGACCGCGAGACACAAGCTCCAGAGAATTCCCTGCACTGCACGATTACTACGTACGCTATCAATCATGGCACTTACTCCCACAACGGTCTGCTAGACGGAGTTTGCCGTGCGTGGTTTACATCGGAAGACAATTTTCGCGCGATGCGGTCGATTATCGGCGCAAAGATTGCGCGCGCGACGGCCCCGGTTAAATCCGGGCCAAGGTTCCCGGCAGTTGTTCGGCTTCGCTTCCGGCAGGTACACTGAACCGTCTCAAACATCCCGCGCTCTGGTGACCCATGAAGCTCCGACTGCTCCCGCTGCTTAACGCATCCCTCCTGCTCGCGACCGCTGGGTATGCTCAAACGCCTGCGTCACCGAAAACCCAGCCGGGTGCGGCGACTGCACAGCCGCCGCGCAGCGCTTCGGAGCCGGCGTACAAGGAAATAATTCCGCCCTCTCCGGGCGATCTGACTGTGTGGCCGCGCGGCGCGTCACCGCAAGAGGTGGGCAAGGCGCTGGCCGAGCATTTCATCAAGGACCAGGCCGGCAGGTTCTCCGGCTATCCCATGGTCTGCACGTGGTACGGCGCGCTCACCTTTGCCGAACTCACGCACGACGACGCGCTGCGCGATCGCCTGGTTGCGCGCTTTACGCCGATGCTGCCGGGAGGGGTCGAGGCCGACCGCATGCCGAAGCGCCACCACGTCGACGACTCCATTGTCGGCGTCGTGCCGCTGCAGATCGCCATCCAGACCAAGGGCCTGCCCACCTACGACCCGAGGTATCTCGAAGTGGGCCTCTCGTGGGCGGACCGCCAGTGGGGGCCGCTGACGCCCGACACGCCGCCCGAGCTGCCGCAGGAGGTGCACGACGCACTGGTGAAGGACGGCCTGTCGCCGGAGACGCGCTTGTGGGTGGACGACATGTACATGCTCACCATGCTACAGCTCGAGGCCTACCGCGCCACCGGCGATCGCAAGTACCTCGACCGCGACGCGCACGAAATGGTCACCTACCTGGACCGGCTGCAGCAACCCAACGGCCTCTTCTTCCACGCGCCCGACGTCAAGTATTTCTGGGGACGCGGGGACGGCTGGTTCGCCGCCGGCATGGCCGAGATGCTGCGCACCCTGCCCGCCGGCCATCCCGACCGCCCGCGCATCATGGCAGGTTACAAGCTGATGATGGCCGCACTGCTGAAATATCAGGGCGCGGACGGCATGTGGCGCGAGCTGATCGACCACCCCGAGGCCTGGCCGGAGAGTTCGAGCTCGGCCATGTTCAGCTTCGCGCTGATCACCGGGGTCAAGCATGGCTGGCTGGATGCCGCCACGTATGCCCCGGCCGCCCGCCGCGGCTGGATCGCCGCAGTTGGCTACGTCGACCAGAACTATAACGTCACTCAGGTATGCACCGGCACGGGTAAATTCGACAACATGCAGTACTACCTGGACCGCAAGCGCGAGACGGGAAACCTGCACGGCCAGGCGCCGGTTCTTTGGGCCGCAACGGCGCTGCTGCGCGACGAAAAGTGAGTCTGCCGCCCGACAAACTGATGTGATCCAGATCACCTTGACTGGCCGCGCCGGCGAATTACACTATTCTTTCAACGGGCTATGCAGAGCCGGATATGCCCATTGTCCTGCCGCCTTCTCCTAGAGGCGGCATGACTTTTGACCGCCGCAATTCACGCGAAGAGCGCAACACCAGCTCCACCCAGCCGTAAACCTGCTCGCGACTCTCGCTCTCAAAACGAAGGCCCTCGCTGGCTTCGACAAACCCGCGAATCGCCTCCAAACTCAACTTCTCCGCTTCGTGCACGCTGATCTTCAATCTTCAGCATGACTGCTCCAACC
>Ga0181529_10000141_pt1 | contig 98540 bp, 71 predicted proteins | sample PEATcosm2014_Bin_36_FD_119763 | JGI IMG/M metagenome (GOLD analysis project Ga0181529, IMG submission 119763) | Peatland microbial communities from MTU Mesocosm Facility, Houghton, MI, USA - PEATcosm2014_Bin10_30_metaG | ecosystem: Environmental > Terrestrial > Soil > Wetlands > Peat | place...
CCCCATTCAAAACCTTCTGCGGTTTTGAGTGGGGCGCCGGCCGCCTCCCATAGGCGTAGCGATTCGCCGCATCGATCCGGCTCAGGCGAGCAGGTCGGTTACCTTGGGCAGCCATTCGCGGATCGCGATCTTCTGCGGACACAGCTCTTCACAGGCGCCGCACTCGATGCAGTTGCTGGCGCGCTCCTGTTCGCTGAGAAAGACCTTGTACTTGAAGCGCCCGCCCGGGATGTCGTCAAACAGATGCGCGTAGTTGAAGTATTCAAAGTTGCCGGGAATGTTGACCCCGTTGGAACACGGCATGCAATAGCCGCACTTGGTGCAGGGGACAACGGTTCGGGCGCGATACTCCGCCCGCGCCTGTGCAATCAACTCCTGCTCCGGCGCGGTGAAACTGTTCGGCGAGGAGCGATCGGCGGAACCCAGATTTTCTTCCACCTGCTCCATGGTGGTCATGCCGCTCAACACCACGGAAACCTCGGGCTGGTCCCAGAGCCATTGCAGCGCCCACTCGGCGGGTGAGCGCCGTATGGACGCGCGCTCCATGGTGGCGCGGATCGAGGTGGGAGGATCGGCCAGACGGCCGCCAAGCAGCGGCTCCATGATCACCACGGCAAGCCCGCGGCTTGCCGCCAGTTTGAGGCCGCGCGTGCCCGCCTGGTTTTCCGTATCCATATAGTTGTACTGAATCTGGCAGAAGCTCCAGAGGTCCGTGCCCTGGACGATCTCGGCAAAACCCTCGTACTCGTCGTGCACGGAAAAGCCGAGATGGCGGATGCGTCCGTCGGCGAGTGCCTCGGCGGCCTTGGCCAGCAGATCGTGCTTGAGGATGATGTTGCGCCAGCGGCCCTGGTTCAACGCGTGGAGGAGGTAAAAATCGATGTGGTCGGTTTGCAGTTTCTGCAGTTGCTCGGCGAGCAACCTGTCGAAGTCCGCCGGGCTCTCCACCAGCCACACGGGGAGCTTGGTGGCCAGCTTCACCCGCTCGCGGTAACCGTCCTGGAGCGCCTTGCCGAGCACGATTTCACTCTGGTTGGAGTGATAGGTATAAGCGGTATCGACATAATTCACGCCGCTGTCGATGGCGTGGCGAATCATGCGGATGGCTTCGGCCTCGTCAATGTCAGGACTGAGACGGTCTCCGGATGCGGTGGGAAGACGCATGCAGCCGAATCCGAGGGCAGAAACTTTCCAGTCGAGCTTTCCAAAATTGCGATATTGCATGGTTGTACCTGCTCCTATTATATCGTTCCCTCAAGCAATGCTTCCGCGGTTGAGATATCGACCAGGCCATGACATCCGTAGATGGCCGGAAGGACTTTTTCCGCCGGGTATTTGCGGCGCCACTCGGCCACCTTCTCGGTGCCGGCGCAGTAGGCGGGAAGGTACATGCGTCCGAGCAGGGGATGCTGTCCCCATGCGCCGCTGAGTTTTTCGGCGCGCTCCAGGCTCACCAGGAACTCATGGCGGAGCACGCGGGCTACCTCCGCCTGGGGCTTGCCCTCGCCCCAGGTGAGGAAGCTGGACTGGTTCTTGGCGTCGTCCTGGAGCAGCGCCAGCAGGGCGCCAATCTCCATATCCTCGTCGGGAAGCTGGTCGAGTTCGGTGGCGCCGTGGGCGATGAGGATGGCGTTGTTGGCGATGCCTTCAAACAGCGCCGCGGCGCGCGTGTTCATGGTGAGCACGGTTGCTTCAAAGCCCGCCAGCCCGCGCCGGTAAAGGTTCTGCAGATAGGCAAACGTGGTGACGTGTCCGGGCACCACCTCGTGACTGATCAACTGGTAGAACTCCGGAACCGAAATCTGCAGCGAGGCGTTGATCTCATAGGTTGCCTCGTAGCGCGGCGAGCCGTCCTGGTTGCGGGCGCGTCCCACGTAGTTCATGGAGCCGGAGAACCAGGCGTCCTTGATGGGCAGGAAGTCGATGTTGGCGCGCGGCACCGCGGCCAGTTCCGGCGGCAGGAACGGCGAGAGATGGCTGGCGCTGAGCTGGTCAAAATAGGCGATGACCGCCGCGCTGAGCGTGCGCACGCTGGCCATGGGAGTGACCCGGGCGTTGCGCCAGGCGTCCACGGCGGCCAGCAGCGAGGCCGCGTCGTGCGACGGGTGTCCGGCGCGGGAAAGCAACTCGGCAACGCGCTCGCGCTTGGCCCGCGGCTGGGAAGGCTCGGGAGCGCGGCCGGCCGAAGCCAGCACGCAGCGCGCGTACGGCACCGCCGGACCGTTGCCCAACATCTCCAGCGCCAGGTCCCACATGACCTGGAGCGAGTCGGCCAGACCCTGCAAATACTTGCCGCGCAAGCCTGCGAGTTTTGCCGCCTCGCCGCTCAGCCCGGCAATCGCCGCCGGGAGATCGACTGCCTTGAGATAGGCATCGATGGCCGCGTGGTCGATCTGCTTGGCGCCCACGCCGCCGGTTTCGCGGACCCGCGCCGCCGACGGGGTGGTGTAGGCCAGCGGCAAAGGGTCGTCGCTGAACCAGGAGTCGGCGATAAAGCGTCCCGTTCCCGAGGGACACATCACGTCGCCGCCCCAGAGTGTGTCAATGCCGAGCACCGCCTGCGCGCAATCACTTCCTGCTGCGTCCATAATTTCCTACTCCTGAAATTTCTTCAGCCCGTTAGTGGCTAGTTCGATTCATGAACCTTCTTGCGCGAGCCGCCTTGCCAACACCGTCAGTTCAGGAGTGAACTCAACCCTCCTGAATTTGCGGTCACCAATACGGAAGCGTCTCTGGTCCTGAGAATATGAGACCGTTGTAGTCCGGCCATCAAAGATGCTCAACGTTAGGATTTTAGTCGGATCTGCTTTAAGCAGGCTCGCAAGCACAATCCAATTGTCTTTTTCGAGCAAGCGAACGACTACAGTCCCATCTGTCCAAAAGTCGTCCGCCGCAAACTGGACGATATCGGGCCAAGTGGATTCAGACGTCAGCCGCGCCAACCATCCTCTGATCGTTTCATGCTCGACAACACACTCCGGAAGGTTCGCCAGCCAGACCGCACGCGCTGTTCGGAGCGCGCCGAAGGCGCCGTAAACGAAGCCCACGGCGACCGCAACCAGCCATACCCACTCAACCCAAGAATCAAAGTGCATATCAGAGCCAAAATGTATACCGAATATTCCAAGCATACCGAACACGAGAGGCTCAAACACTTTCTCAATCGCCGGGGCGTAGCGCCAGCCAACATAGATGGAGACCGTTACCGCGACCACCAACACCGTCAAGACGCGAACTACAGCATTTTGAAGTTGAGTGCCACCGTGAATACAAGCCATTCCTATTGTGATTGTGCTGAATACGGAGCTTCTGCGTAACGCATTGAGGCTGCCCTCACTCGCCTCCGCCTGCGCCACCGCATTCAGCTTCTCTAATTCGCTGGGCTCTTTCATCCCTCACTCTTCTGCTTCTTCAGCGAACCGAACCACATGTACAGGCACAACGCCAAAAACATCAGCGTTGAGATTGACTCGGAGACCGTGAGGTTGTCATACCACGGCATCTTCACCAGGTCTTCGCGATACCACGGGAACAGGCGCAGGGCCGCGCCAAACACTCCGCCCAGCGCGCCTCCGGCCATCAGGCCTGACGCGATGATGACGCCGCGTTCGCGGATGCTGCGTGCGGTGCCGGCATCCTGCTTCTCCGCTCTCTTGTTCAGCAGATGGGAAAGGAATCCGCCCACCAGCGCGGGAGCATTCAACTCCAGTGGAAGGTACATGCCGAGGGCGAAGATGAGCGACGGCTGGCCCAGCATTTCCATGGCGATGGTAATCATGGCGCCGACGCCGAACAGAATGTAGGCCACCGGCTGGCGGCTCATGAATCCCTCGACCAGCGCCTTCATGATGGATGCCTGCGGCGAAGCCAGCACCGGCCTCAGGTCGCCCAGCGCCGCTTCGCCAAACTGGAATGTCCGCGCCAGCATGACGATGGTCAGTCCGGCGGCGATAGCGGCGGCGATGACGCCCAGGAATTTGACCTTCTCCTGCGCCGCCGGAGTGGAGCCGATCCAGTAACCCACCTTGAGATCGGTAATCGTCTGTCCGCTGACCGAGAGGGCGGTGCAAACCATGCCCGCGATGGCCATCACAAAGAACATGCCCGTGGTGCCGGAAATTCCGAAGCGCAGCAGCACCACGGAGGAGATGATGATGGTGAGCATGGTCATGCCGCTGACCGGATTGCGGGCCGTGGTGGCGATGGCGTTGGCCGCCACCGAGGCAAAGAAGAACGAGAAGAACACGGTGAGCAGCAGTCCCAGCCCCAGCACCGTCCAGGAAACCCGCAGGCTGCCCAGCAGCATCGCCACGCCAATGGCGCTGACCACCACGCCCAGCAGGATCGCGATCATCGGCAGGTCGCGGTCGGTGCGTTCCGCGTCCTTATCCTCGCCGCGGGTGAAGGTCTTGAGCGCAATGGCAAATGAGCCGGCAACGATCTTGAGACTCTTGACGATTCCGAAGATTCCCGCCGTGGCAATGGCGCCGACGCCGATAAAGCGGACATAGCCGCGATAGATCTGTACGGCGGTCATGTCCCCGATGGGAATGGTTCCGGGATAGACGGCGCCGGCAACGTGTTGCCCTACAAAAAAGACCAGCGGAACCAGCACCAGGTTGGCCAGTACGCCGCCCGCGCACAAGATCATGGAACTGCGCAGACCCATGACATAGCCCAGGCCGAGAATAAAGCTGATGGCGTCAAAGCTGACAACGATGCGCGCCTTCACTCCCAGGGTCTTGACCAGCGCAATCCACTGGAAACTCACCACCTCTTTCCAGACCTGGAAGGTGGTGACGAAAAAGTCATAGACGCCGGAGATCAACGTGGCCTGCAGCAGCAGTTTGGCCTGCGAGCCGCCGCGCTCGCCGGTGACCAGCACCTCGGTAATGGCCGTGGCCTCCGGATACGGAAGCACGCCATGCATCTGGCGCACGAAGTAGCGCCGCAGCGGAATCAGGAACAGCACCCCGAGGCAGCCTCCGGCGACACAGATGAAGATGGTCTGCACCGGCTTGGGATCGAGCTTAAGGATGTAGAGCGCGGGCAGGGTAAAGATTGCTCCCGCCACCACGGCGCCCGAGCAGCCGCCAATGGCGGTGATGATGACGTTTTCCAGCACCGTGGAACGGCGCGCATACACCCGCGCCAGTCCGATGGCCAGGATCGAGATCGGGATCGCGGCCTCCATCACCTGCCCGACCTTCAATCCCGAGTAGGCCGAAGCGACGGTGAAGACGATGCACAGGAAAGTGCCCCACAGGACGGAGCGCCAGGTCAGCTCAGCTTCGCGGGCGCCGGCGGGAACGATGGGGCAGTATGTCTCATTTTCCTCCAGAGGCGTGTAGGCATTGGCGGAAAGCGATGTGGTTTCGGCTTCAATGGCCATCCATGAACCTTTCGTCGCAAGCGTTCCTGGTGCGGCGCAGAGCACGGCGCAGAGCACGGCGCAGAACACAACCCAGGCCCGGCACTGGCGCTGCTGCCGCCAGAGAAATCCTCTGCGCTAGATCTCGAACACCGCTCCGGTGTCTGCGCTGGTGACGTGGAGCAGGTAACGCGCCAGCCAGCCGCGCTTCACTTTCGGCTCAAACCTGGGCAACTCGCGCAGGCGCCGCTCAATCTCCTCGTCGCCCACCTTCAACTCCAGCTTGCAGGTCTTGGCGTTGATGTAGATACGGTCGCCCTCGTGCACGGCTGCGATGGGACCGCCGGCAGCGGCCTCAGGCGACACGTGGCACATGCAAAGTCCGCGCGTGCCGCCGGAGAAGCGGCCATCGGTGATGAGCGCGGCGCGCACTCCCGCCCCGACCAGCGCCGCGGTCGGCGAAAGCATTTCCTGCATGCCGGGACCGCCGCGCGGCCCTTCGTAGCGGATCACCACCACGTCGCCATCCTTCACCTGGCCGGCCAGGATGCCTTGCAGCGCGTCTTCCTGGGACTCGTAAATCCGCGCCGGTCCCTCGAATTCCATCATTTCCGGGGCAACGCCCGCCACCTTGACCACGGCGCCCTTGGGCGCGAGGTTTCCGAACAGCACGGCCAGCCCCCCGGTCTGCGAGAATGCATTCTCCGCCCGGCGGATCACGTTGCCATCGGCATCGGGCGCGGCGCTGACGGCATCGCCCAGTTGCCCGGTCACGGTCGGCACATCCAGCTTCAGTCCGGTTGTGCCAATGCGGTCCAGTTCCTTCAGAATCGCCGGAATCCCCCCGGCGCGGTGCACATCCTCCACGTGGATTTCCGGGCGGCTGGGCGAAACCTTGCAGATATTCGGCGTCTTTGCCGAAATCTCATTGAGCCGCGCCAGGTTGAACGGAACCTCCGCCGAGTAGGCCAGCGCCAGGGTGTGCAGAATCGTGTTGGTCGAGCCGCCCATCGCCATGTCGAGAACGAAGGCGTTGGTGAGAGCCTGCGCGGTGACGATCTCGAGCGGCCGCACGTCCTGTTCCATGCAGCGCTTGAGCGCGTGTGCCGCCCGGCGGGAAAGCGCGATGCGGTCGGGATTGGGCTCGGTGCGGGTGTGGGCGCTGTCCGCCCAGCGTTCGGCGGGCATCGTCCCCGTACCCGGAAGCGACAGCCCGATGGCCTCGCCGAGGCAGTTCATGGAATTTGCGGTGAACATTCCGGCGCAGCTTCCGCATCCGGGGCACGCTTTTTCGGCCAGGGAGCGCAATTCCGCCTCGCTCATTTTTCCCACGCTGTGTTTGCCCACCGCCTCGAAGACCGTGATCAGGTCTACGCCGCCGGCTCCGGCCAGCATGGGGCCGCCGCTCAAATACACGGCGGGAATGTTGATGCGCGCCATGGCGTTGTACATGGCCGGAACAATTTTGTCGCAGTTGGCGATTCCGATCCAGCCGTCGCAGGGATGGGCGCCGATGATGGTCTCAATCTCGTCGGCAATCAGTTCGCGCGAGGCCAGCGAATACTTCATGCCGAAGTGGCCCATGGCAATGCCATCGCAGACCGCGCCGCCCACATTGGCATACCAGACGTTGAATCCCAACGCCTTCAGCTCGTCGCGCACAATGGCGCCGATCTTGTCCAGATGGGCGTGGCCGGGGATCTGGTTGGTGTAGGAGTTGATCACGGTGACAAACGGCTTTTTCAAATCGTCGAGCGAACTGATTACACCCTCGGCCATCATCAGCGACGCCGCCGGCAACATGTGGGCGCCCTCGGCAACAATGCGGCTGCCGTGTTTGCGAATATTCTCGATTCCTGGGTTCATAGCTATCCAGTTTACTTGACATGGACCACCCGGTGCACAGCCGGATGAGCAAAAGATTGCAGCGGCGCGGCTGCCTCCAGCTCCGCGTTGCACTCAATATTTTTCAGCCGCGGACGGATCAGCCGCATCTGTTGAGTCATAGCGCGAGGCCGCCACGAGTTTCACCCTAATGCGTCCCGCAAGATGCACCAGAAAGGAAACACGGCATGAGCGATACACAGGCTACGGCTGTCTCCGGGCTGCTGGCTCCGGGCACCAAGGCTCCGGACTTCACCCTGCAGTTTGCGCCGCACCAGGACTTTTCACTGAGCGAGTTGCGCGGCAAACCCGTAGTAATCGCCTTCTATCCGGCCGACTGGAGCCCGACCTGCGGGGACCAGATCGGCCTCTATAACGAGGTTCTTCCCGAGTTTGAAAAGCTGGGAGCCGAACTGCTGGGCATCTCCGTCGATGGCCCATGGTGCCACAAGGCCTTTGCCGAGGCGCGCCACCTGCATTTCCGGCTGCTGTCGGATTCCGAACCCAAGGGAGCCGTCGCCAGGCTGTACGGAGCCTACCGCGGCGCCGACGGGATCAGCGAGCGCGCCCTGTTTGTGATCGACCGCGACGGCGTCATCGCCTGGAGCTATCTCTCGCCGATCCGGACGAATCCCGGCGCGGATGGCATCCTGGAAGCCCTGGAGAAGCTGCCCCGGTAGGAGACGAGCATGAGCATGCTGAAAGTGCCGGTCTCCGCCGCGGATCACGTGCAGGGCCCGGAAGACGCGGCGGTCACGCTGCTGGAGTATGGCGACTACGAGTGCCCGTTCTGCAGGATGGCCTACCCGGTCGTTAAACGCCTGCAGAAGCATTTTGGCGAGCGGCTTCGATTCGTGTTCCGTAACTTTCCCCTGCGTGAGATGCACCCGCACGCCCAGGCAGCGGCAGAAACCGCGGAGTTCGCCGCGGCGCACGGAAAATTCTGGGCGATGCACGACCTGCTCTACGAGAACCAGGAACGCCTGGGAGGCGATGTTTTCCTTGAACTCGCCGATGACCTGAAACTGCCCACGCTGGCGTTGACCCAGGCGCTGGAAGGCGGACAGTTCACGGCTCGCGTCCGCGCCGACTTTGGCTCCGGCGTCCGCAGCGGAGTCAACGGAACCCCAACGTTTTTCATCAACGGCCTGCGCTACGACGGCCCCAATGAGTTTGCCGAGCTCCTGGCGGCCTTGGATGAGGCCGCGGAGTGGGCCCAGAAGGCCGCCACCGACTGATCGGAATGCGCTGGCCCCGGTCATGGAGGCCAGTGCGGCTCTCTCCACAAATCCCTTCGCCTGCATGGACCCGTGCTGACTGCCTCCTTACGGGCCGTTCCACGCGGCTCTGCTGATCTGCCTGCGATCGGGGCGCGGCCAAGACGCCGGGAGGGAATCGTGCGCCTTTCGTTCGGATGAGCAATTTTGAACAGACACTCCGCTCCGCAATTGGTAGCTTCGAGCGCAAGTAGAGTTTTGGGTTAGTTTCGAGGCGGATCCCTCGATACCCGATACCTTCAGTTCGAGTCCATCTTATCGCCGAGGGGAGCTTGTGCTCATGCCAAAAAGACGCGGCAACCCCAATTGGGGCAAGCCTGACCCGATTGGACCAGTGGTTCCGGTCGTCACCGAATTCGAGCGTGTCGCTGGCGATTTCAAGCTGCAACCGAACCAGTATGTCCGCTCCACTCGCCTGCGCGAGTGGGCGCGCCGCAACCGGAATTCGAAATACATTCCCGAACCCCTCCTGGAGGCGTGGGGGTTTGAGATTGAACGGGCGTTGTAGGCTTCACACCTCGACGAGCCGCTACCGGCGGCCCTCCGATTTCACGGGGGCGCCAGTTCCTGACCCTCATGTTCAGTTTTGTCATGACGATCCAGGTGGAAGACTTCGGCAATGTGGACTGCTGCCAGGACACTCCGAGCCAGTTTGTGCGGGTGCCTGAGATCTCTCTGAAAAATAACCTATCGCCGGAACCTGGCATGAGGAGCGTGCTGTTATTGGAAAATGACCTCGCGGCCAGCTAGCTACCCGGTTGCGGCCGCGGGAACACGGCCGCTTCATGCGCTGCTCCAGAGCAAGCTTGACAAAACTTAACCATGGTTCCGCCCGCGCCAGGGAAATGCCGTTCATTCCTGCCTGATGGAGGTTGTAGACTGGGCAATCATGCCCAGAGGAGCCTCTTCGGGCCGCCTTGGTTTTAGGTTCGCGATGACCGGCACGGCGAGGCTGACAACGGGATTCGAACCGGCATTCCCGGTGGCGCAACAAGCTCAATCCACCGGATGCCTGGGAACCTGGAGCAGGATTCGAAAAGGAGATTTCGATTGACCGCTGACATGGAGAAGGAATCAGCTACCGGGCTTGACCGTCAACTCCCGGCTTATGTTCCCCGGCATAACGTTCTGCGGATTGTGCTCTGGATTCTGTTGTTGCTCGCCCTGGTGCTTTTACCCCTGCTGTGGTGGCACCATCACCAGGCAGCGACAAAAGTTGCGCCCGCTCCGGCAAAGATCACCATCACGATTGCGACCGCCCAGAAGGGTGACATTGGAGTCTACCTGGACGCCATCGGCACGGTCACCCCGGTCTACACCGATTCGATTTCCAGCCAAGTCAATGGCCTGGTCACCGCCGTGCATTACAAAGAGGGCCAGCAGGTCAACAAGGGCGATGCCCTGATTGACATCGAGTCGGGTCCGTACCGCGCAACTCTATTGCAGGCGCAAGGTGCGCTGGAGCGCGACGAGAACGTGCTGGCGCAGGCACGCATGGACCTGGAACGCTACCGCGCGGCATGGGCGCGCAACGCCATTGCAAAGCAAGTTCTGGATGACCAGGAAAAGCTTGTGCTGCAGGACGAGGGCACGGTAAAAAACGACCGCGGAACGGTGCAATATGACCAGATTCAAGTTGCGTTCTGTCATATTACGGCTCCCATCTCCGGGCGTGTCGGGTTACGCCTGGTGGATCCGGGCAACGTGGTGCAGTCTTCGGGAAGCGCAACCCTGGCCGTGATCACGCAGTTGCAGCCCATTACCGCAATTTTCACCATACCGGAAGACAATCTTGGCGAAGTCGAAGCCCGCCTGCGCACGAAAGCCAAGCTCAGCGTCGACGTCTTTGACCGGACTGCGCTGAAGAAAATCGCCAGCGGCGAACTGTTGACGCTCGATAACCAGATTGACACCACGACGGGAACCGTCAAAGGCCGGGCCATCTTTGACAACAAGGATGACGCGCTTTTCCCCAATCAATTTGTCAACACGCGGCTCCTGGTGAAAACCTTGCAGGGGGTCACGCTGATCCCGGCCTCGGCCATTCAGCAGAATGGCCAGGCATCGTTCGTCTACGTGATCCAGAACAATGTCGCCCATATGCGCAGCATCAAGCCGGGAGTTACCGATGGCGGAGTAACCCAGGTTGAGGGCATCAATGCCGGCGAGGTTGTGGCCAACAGCAGCTTTGACAAGTTGCAGGACAACGCCGCAATTGTGGTTTCAGCCAAGCCTGTCCCGGCGGCCACCGGTGGGAGCAGCGCCCCATGAGTCCATCGCGCCCGTTTATTCTGCGGCCGGTTGCGACCTCATTGCTGATGGCTGCAATCCTGCTGATCGGGATTGTTGGCTACACCCAACTGCCCGTCTCGGCATTGCCGGAAGTCGATTATCCGACCATTCAGGTCCTCACGTTTTATCCGGGAGCAAGCCCGACGGTGGTAGCAACGACCGTTACGGCCCCACTGGAGCGCCAATTCGGAGAACTGCAAGGGTTGAGCCAGATGACCTCGACCAGTTCCGGCGGCACTTCGGTCATCGTGCTGCAGTTCAACCTCACCCTGAATATCGATGTCGCCGAGGAAGAGGTGCAGTCCGCCATCAACGCGTCGCAGAGTCTTCTGCCGTCCATTCTGCCGGCGCCGCCGACCTACAGCAAAACCAATCCTGCCGACGCCCCCGTGCTCACCCTGGCCATCACCTCCAACGCAATGCCGCTGTCCCAGGTTGAGGATCTGGTAGACACGCGTCTGGCGCCGAAGATTTCGCAGCTCAGCGGGGTCGGCCTGGTCACCATCAGCGGTGGCCAAAAGCCGGCCGTCCGCATCCAGGCCAATCCCACGGCGCTGTCGTCCTACGGCATAAACCTGGAAGACCTGCGCGCCGCGCTGACCCAGGCCAGCGTGAACGCCGCCAAGGGAAATTTTGACGGGCCGCAACTGAATTATCAGATCGACGCCAACGATCAACTGGCCACCAGCAACGATTACAGGAACGTCGTGGTTGCCTACCGCAATGGCGCGCCGGTGATGTTGACCAGCGTGGCGCGCGTCGTGGACGGAATCGAAAACAATTACCAGGCGGCCTGGATGAACCTGACGCCGGCGGTCATCGTGAACGTGCAGCGCCAGCCCGGGGCCAACACCATCAGCGTGGTCAAGAGCATCAAGCGCCTGCTGCCGCAACTGGAGGCCAACCTTCCCACCGGCATCCAGGTGACCACCCTTACCGACCTGACCACTCCGATTGAAGCCTCGGTTGCCGACGTTGAGTTTGAACTGATGCTGACCGTCGGTCTGGTGGTGATGGTCATCTTTCTTTTCCTGCGGAATCTCTACGCCACCATCATTCCCAGCGTGGCCGTACCGCTGTCCCTGGTTGGCACCTTCGCCGCCATGTACATCCTTGGTTACAGTCTGGACAACCTGTCGTTGATGGCGCTGACCATCTCCACCGGGTTCGTGGTGGACGACGCCATCGTGATGATCGAAAACATCTCGCGCTATATCGAAGCGGGCGACCCTCCGATGGAGGCGGCGCTGAAGGGCGCGGAGCAGATCGGCTTCACCATTCTCTCGCTGACCGTGTCCCTGATCGCCGTGTTGATTCCCCTGTTGTTCATGGGTGACGTGGTTGGGCGGCTGTTCCGCGAGTTCGCCGTGACCCTGGCGGTCACCATCATTGTGTCGGCGGTCGTCTCCCTTACCCTCACTCCCATGATGAGTTCGCGCATCCTGCGGCACGTTCCGAAAGAACAGCAGGGGCGCGTCTATCGAGCCTCGGAACGCGCTTTCGAAGGGATGATCGCGTTCTATGGCCGGACCTTGAAATTCGTACTTCAATACCAGACGATTACGCTGCTGGTGGCCGTGTCCACCTTGCTGTTGACGGTTTTCCTTTACATCATCATTCCCAAGGGATTCTTTCCGGTGCAGGACACGGGTGTCATCCAGGGCATTTCACAGGCGGCGCCGGCGATCAGCGCGGCGGCCATGGCAGGCAAACAACAGGAGCTGGCGAAGATTGTTCTGCAGGACCCCGCGGTTGAAAGCCTCTCCTCGTTCATCGGCGCGGATGGAACCAACACGACGACGAACAGCGGCAGAATGTCCATCAACCTCAAGCCGCTCGAGCAGCGCAAGCTGAGCGCGGCCGACGTGATTCGCCGGCTCACGTCAAAGCTGGACCAGGTGCAGGGAATCGAGCTGTTCATGCAGCCGGTTCAGAACATTACCGTGGATGACCGGGTGAGCCGGACGGAGTATCAATACACCCTGGAAGATCCCGACGCCAATGAGCTGAATGACTGGACCAACCGCTTCATGGCGAAGCTGAAACAGTTGCCGGCCCTTGAGGATGTCGCCAGCGATCAACAAACCGGAGGGCTGGCCGTATATCTGGCGATTGACCGGGTCACGGCTTCGCGCCTTGGCATTGCCCCGGCAACCATTGACAACACGTTGTATGACGCCTTCGGCCAGCGCCAGATCAACACCATGTACACCCAGCTCAATCAGTACCACGTGGTGCTGGAGAGTGACCCGCAGTTCCAGTTGGACCCAAACAAACTGAACCATCTCTACATCCAGTCCAACGCCTCTGCCGGCGCCACCGGCACCGGGGCTTCTTCGTCATTTGCCTCCTCCGGATCATCCGCGGCGGGCTCAAATGCGCTGACCGCTTCCGCGCTCTATACGCCTTCGGCCAACACCCTGACCCCTCCCTTGAATGCGCTTTCGGCAGGCGCATCCTCGACGGCGAGCACGGGAGCAGGCTCGGCCGGCGCCACCAGTTCCGCCATGAGTGCAGCCGTGCCGCTGGGCTCGTTCGCCCACTTTGAGAAGACGACGGAGGCGCTCGCCATTACCCACCAGGGCCAGTTTCCGGCCATCACCGTCTCTTTCAATCTGGCGCCCAATGCCGCCCTCGGCGACGCCATCGCTTCCATCGAGAAGGTGCAGAAGGACATGCACATGCCTGCGACCATCCAGGGGGATTTTCAAGGCACGGCGGCGTCCTTCAAGAATTCCCTGTCCAATGTGCCGTTGCTGATTCTTGCCGCCCTGGTCACCGTGTACATCGTCCTGGGGGTCCTGTATGAGAGCTTTATTCACCCCATCACGATTCTGTCCACGCTGCCGTCGGCCGGGGTTGGAGCCTTCCTTGCACTGCTTCTCTTTCGCCAGGATTTGAGCGTAGTCGCCATCATCGGCATTGTGCTGCTGATCGGCATTGTCAAAAAGAACGGCATTATGATGGTGGACTTTGCCCTGGAGGCGGAGAGAAAGCAAGGCAAGAACGCGACGGATGCGATTTACGAGGCTTGCCTGCTGCGCTTCCGGCCCATCATGATGACCACGATGGCCGCGCTGCTGGGCGGGCTGCCACTGGCCCTGGGCACGGGTTTTGGTTCCGAGTTGCGGCGGCCGCTGGGCATCGCCATGGTGGGCGGACTGCTTTTCAGCCAGGTCCTCACCTTGTACACCACGCCTGTCATCTACATTTTCTTTGACAACCTGGGACGGCGCTTTACGGGCGAAACCGGGCGGGAAGACCTGGGAAGCGCTCCCGAGGCGGCAGAGCAGGCATGAACAGTTCCGCGGCTTTCATTCACCGGCCGGTGGCTACCACCCTGCTGACGGCGGCGATTGCGCTGGCCGGGGCGATTGCCTTCAACGTGCTGCCGGTTTCGGCTCTGCCCGAGGTTGATTTTCCGACCATTTCCGTCAACGCAGGCCTGCCCGGAGGCAGCGCCGAAATCATGGCTTCCTCGGTCGCGACTCCGCTGGAGCGGCAGTTCGGCCATATCGCCGGCGTCACCGAGATGACATCGTCCAGCACCCTCGGCAGCACTTCGATCACGATTCAATTCGACCTCAGCCGCGACATCGATGGCGCGGCGCGGGATGTTGAGGCGGCCATCAACGCGGCGCGCAGTTATCTGCCCGCCAACCTGCCGGCCAATCCAACCTACCGCAAGGTCAATCCCGCGGATTCGCCGATCATGATCCTGGGCCTTACCTCGGACCGGTATGGTCCGGATAAGCTGTATGACGTCGCCTCGACCCTCATCCAGCAGAAGCTATCGCAGATCCAGGGCGTGGGGCAGGTGAGTCCCGGAGGCGGCGCGCTGCCCTCCGTGCGGGTGGACGCGAACCCCACCCAATTGGCCAGCTATGGAATTTCGCTGGCGAGTCTGAAGTCCACCTTGAGCCTGCAGAACTCCGACCTGGCCAAGGGGCAGATCTCCGACGGTATGGTGACGGCGGACATTCTCGACAACGATCAAATCTCGCGCGCCGAGGATTACAAACCGCTGGTGGTTGGTTACAAGAATGGCGCAGCCGTCCGCTTGTCCGACGTGGCGCAAGTGACGGACTCGGTGCAGAACATCCATACGGCCGGGTATCTCAATGGCAAGCGCGCGGTTGCGGTCATCATCTTTCGCCAGCCGGGCGCCAACATCATTCAGACGGTGGACCGGATTCGCGCCCAGCTTCCCTATATCCAGGCAACCATTCCGACGGGCATCGAAACCACCATTGTTCTGGACCGCACCACGACCATCCGCGCCTCCGTCAACGACGTGGAGAGGACGCTGCTTATTTCCATCGCACTGGTCGTGGTGGTGGTGTTTCTTTTCCTGCGCAACTGGCGCGCCACGCTCATTCCAGCGGTCGCCGTGCCGGTCTCCCTGGTCGGAACGTTCGGCGTGATGTATTTGTGCGGCTACAGCCTGGACAATCTCTCGCTGATGGCGCTGACCATCTCCACCGGATTCGTGGTAGACGATGCCATCGTGGTGATGGAAAATGTGGCGCGCCACCTGGAACACGGCATCAAGCCGTTTGCGGCCGCCCTGCTGGGCGCGCAGGAAATCGGCTTCACCGTTTTCACCATCAGCATTTCACTGATTGCCGTCTTTATTCCGCTGCTGCTGATGGGCGGAATCGTTGGCCGGTTGTTCCGCGAGTTCGCCGTCGTGCTCGCGACGGCCATCGTGGTGTCGATGGTCGTCTCCCTGACTACGACGCCGATGATGTGCGCCTACCTGCTCAAAAACGAAGCCAAGGGAAGCCATGGCCGCATCTACCTGGCCAGCGAAAAGTTTTTTGAAGGGGTGCTGTCGATCTACCGGCACAGCCTGCGTTGGGTACTGGATAACCCGACGCCTACGCTGATCGTGCTCCTGCTCACCATTGCGCTCAACGTCGTGCTGGTGATCAAAATTCCGAAAGGCTTCTTCCCCCAGCAGGACACGGGAGCAATTTCCGGCGGAGTCCAGGGGTCGCAGGATTCCTCTTTCACCGCCATGAACAACTCCATCCAACAGATCGTCGACGTGATCAAGCGCGATCCCGCGGTGGCGAATGTGATTGCTTCCACCGGCGGCGGCGGTGCAACCAACACGGGCTCGATCTACGTTGCTCTCAAGCCGCTCGCGGACCGCAAGTCCAGTGCCGTCCAGATCATCAACCGGCTGCGTCCCCAACTGAACCGTCTGCCGGTTGCTTCCGTCTTCCTCCAGGCCTCACAGGATTTGCGCATCGGCGGGCGTTCCAGCAATGCCTTGTACCAGTACACGCTGCAGTCGGACAACGTCAAGGACCTCTCCAAGTGGGGACCGGTCCTGCTCGGTCAGATGAAGCGTTTGCCCGGCCTGCAGGACGTAAACTCCGATCAGCAGAACGGCGGCCTTGAGGAGTTGATGACCTACGACCGCGCCACCGCGGCCAAGCTCGGCCTTACGGCGCAGACGCTGGACTCGACGTTATACAGCGCCTTTGGCCAGTCGGAAGTCTCCATCATCTACACCCAGTTGAACCAGTATTACGTGGTCCTCGAGGTTGCTCCACAATACTGGCAAAGCCCGGAAGGATTGAAAGACGTCTACTTCCCCACGTCAAGCAACGGCGCCATCCCGTTGCTGACGCTGGCCCGGAGCCAGACCAATACAACCCCGCTCGCCATCAATCACACCGGCTTGTTTCCGTCGGTCACGGTGTCGTTCAACCTGGCGCCGAATGTGTCCTTGAGCGATGCCACTGCGCGCATCCGGCAGATGCAGAAGCAACTGGGCACGCCTTCCACGATCCAGGGCTTTTTCGCCGGCACGCTGCAGGCTTACCAGCAATCGCTTAGCACCGAGCCCTTGCTGATTCTGACGGCATTGCTGGCGGTGTACATCGTGCTCGGCATTTTGTATGAGAGCCTGGTTCATCCACTTACCATCATCTCCACGCTGCCGTCGGCGAGCGTGGGCGCCATGCTGGCATTGCTGCTGTTCAAGCAGGATCTGAACATCATCTCCATCATTGGCATTGTGCTGCTGATCGGAATCGTAAAAAAGAACGCCATTATGATGATCGATTTTGCCCTTGAGGCACAGCGCAAGGAGGGCAAGAGCCCCGCCGACGCAATTTTTGAAGCGTGCATGTTGCGCTTCCGCCCCATCCTGATGACGACGATGGCCGCGCTCTTGGGCGCTCTGCCGTTGGCGCTGGGGACGGGCACCGGCTTTGAACTGCGCCGTCCCCTTGGCATCACCATTGTCGGGGGACTGCTGCTGAGCCAGTTGCTCACACTCTATACAACGCCTGTCGTCTACCTGGCATTCGACCGCCTGCGTCTGCGCATGGCGGGCAAACAGTGCGACTTCGTTCCGCCGGGGACTGGACCAGCACCCAGCGCCGCGGACTGAGGGGAGTCGCCAGGGAAAGCATGTGACTATGACCATTCGCCGCCTCGAAGCCACCATCCGCCTTGCCCTGCCGCTTTGCCTGCTGGCAGGGTGCGTGGTCGGCCCCAAGTACCACACCCCCACCGCGGAGACTCCCGCGGCATTCAAGGAACTGACCCCGGCCGATCAAAAAACCACCGACGGCTGGAAGGTGGCGCAGCCGCAAGACGCCACGCTTCGCGGCCATTGGTGGGAGACTTTCAACGATCCTCAACTGAACGCGCTGGAAGAGAAGGTCAACGTCTCAAACCAGAACATTGCGTCCGCCGCGGCCAGCTTTCTGGCGGCGCGCGCCCTGGTGAAGGAAGCGCGGTCGCAGCTCTTCCCTACCGTCACCACCAATCCGTCGATTACAACCTCACGGCCTTCCGCGACCAAGTCCAGCGGCGCAACGGCAGCGGGTTCCAAAGCTTCGCCGGTGAGTACAACCACGGACTACCTGCTGCCGTTTGACGCCACCTGGCAGCCGGACCTGTTCGGCCGGGTGCGCAATACGGTGCGATCGGCCGCCTACGGAGCGCAGGCGAGCGCGGCGGACCTGGAGAACACCCGCCTCACGGTCCAATCCGAAGTGGCATCGGATTACTTTCAGCTTCGCGGACAGGACGCGTTGCAGAAGTTACTGGATTCGACGGTGGCCGCCTTGCAGCAATCCCTCGACCTGACCAGGGCTCAGTACGACACCGGCGTGGGCACGGCCGAAGCCGTGGCCGAAGCCGAAACCCTTCTGGAAGCCACGCGCGCGCAGGATGCGGCGCTCGGCATTCAACGTGCGCAATTCGAACATGCCATCGCGATGCTGACCGGCCAGCCGGCATCGTCGTTCTCAATTCCGGCTGAGCCGCTCAAGTCCGTCCCTCCGGCGATTCCTTTTGGCATACCTTCCGAGCTTCTGGAGCGGCGTCCGGACATCGCCGCTGCCGAGCGCCTGGTGGCGCAGGCCAACGCCCAGATCGGCATCGCCAAGGCAGCTTACTTCCCCACCGTTACCTTAAGCGCCGCGGCGGGCTTGGAGAGCACATCGATTGGGAATTGGTTCACCTGGCCCAGCCGCTTTTTCAGCGTCGGGCCGGCGGCGGCGGAAACCCTGTTCGACGCCGGGTTGCGCCGCGCCACCGTCACCCAGTTCAAGGCCCAGTACGACGAGACCGTGGCCAACTATCGCCAGGCCGTCTTAACCGCGTTTCAACAGGTGGAAGACAACCTGGCGTCGCTGCGCGTTCTCTCCGTGGAAATCCATCATCAGGACGCGGCGGTGCAAGCGGCGGAACGAACCCTCGTACTGGCCACGGATCGCTACAAGCTGGGGTTGGATCCCTACCTGAATGTGATTACCGCGCAGACCGCATTGCTCTCCAACCAGCAAGCCGCGGTCACGCTTCGCATGCAGCAGATGACAGCCAGCGTAGGATTGATCGAGGCGCTCGGTGGCGGCTGGCACGCCTCGCAGATGCCGTCGCCTGCGCAACTATTGACGAAAACGCCGTAGGACCGGAAAGGCGTTGCCAATGCTTCCCCCAGTGCAACCGGCGGCAACGCGAAAGGAGATTTTGGTCATGAGCAACTCCACCAATCGCAGAATCGTCCTTGCCTCCAGACCGTTTGGAGCGCCCAGGCAGAGTGATTTCCGCATCGAAACCGCGGCGATTCCCACCCCGGCCCAGGGGCAGTTCCTGCTGCGCACCATTTATCTGTCGCTTGATCCCTACATGCGCGGCCGCATGAGCGACGCGCCGTCCTACGCCCCACCGGTGAAAATTGGCGAGGAGATGGTGGGAGGAACGGTGAGCCGGGTTGAGGTGTCGCACCATCCTGACTATGCCGTGGGCGACTGGGTGTTGAGCTACAGCGGCTGGCAGGAATACGCCGTCTCGGACGGCTCGGGCGCGCTGAACCTGGGCGCCGCCGTGAAGCAGCCCTCCTACGCGCTGGGTGTGCTCGGCATGCCGGGATTCACCGGCTACATGGGCCTGCTGGACATTGGCCAGCCCAAACCCGGTGAAACTCTCGTAGTCGCCGCCGCCGCGGGCGCCGTGGGCTCGGTCGTCGGACAGGTCGGCAAGCTGAAAGGGTGCCGGGTGGTCGGCGTCGCCGGCGGCGTGGATAAATGCCGCTATGCCGTGGAGGAGCTTGGCTTCGACGTGTGCATCGACCATCGCAGCCCGGAGTTGAAGGCACTGCTCGCGGGTGCGTGTCCGAATGGCATCGACGTGTATTTCGAAAGCGTGGGCGGAGCTGTGTTTGACGCTGTGCTGCCACTGCTGAATCCGCGCTCGCGCATTCCACTCTGCGGATTGATTGCTCACTACAATGACACCGAAGCCCGTGCCGGCAAAGATCGCACCGCGCAAGTGATGGCCACCTTCCTGAAACGCCGGGTGCGGGTGCAGGGCTTCATCATCTTTGACGATTACGGCCCGCACTTTGGAGAGTTCAGAAAGCAAATGTCTGAATGGTTGGCGGCAGGAAAGATCAAGTACCGCGAAGACATCGTGGAAGGTCTGGAAAACGCTCCCCAGGCATTCATCGGACTGCTCGAAGGGAAGAACTTTGGTAAGCTGGTGGTTCGCGTAGGTGCCGTGCCGGAACAATAGCCGGGAGAACGAAAGCCGCTGCCGGAACAGTCACCCCGCGGCGCAATTCATGGCCGGGCTACCGGATAGAAAACGCGGTTTGAACAGCCATTTATGCGGCCGGGGCCATGACTGTTCCGCCGCTGCTGTTTGCCGCCCGCGCCGGCGATAGGCTCTGGAGGCGCGCGCCCTCAGCATCCACCGCTTGGGCGCCGCCTCCCATGGCTGCCCTTGGCCGCCGTGGCCCACGGAGAATCAACTCGCGCGCTTTTCTGCGATTCGCTCGGTTGGGGCGCACTCGCGTAACAGGGTTGCAACCCGCTCTTGAATATGTTTTGGTAAGCCTCGATAGGCCTCTCGCAGCTCGGTCAGAAGTTTTCCCGCGGCTTCTCTGTCATCGTTCATGGCACCATCACCACTTTCCCGGCCAGCCCGTATTCGCCGCCCGCCCTCAATCTGGTTGTTTAGTCTCGAACCCACGTTCACGCAGTATGATGCCGTTTGAATGAAGCCGCCGCAGCTTTGTCATCACGAGACAAAAGCTTGGTCTTGGCCATTATCAGGTTGGAGAAAGGCCAAAACTGTTCAATGTTGATCACTTCTGGAAAACCTTTTTCGAATCGGAATCCTCAGAGCAACGGCAATTGCCCACCCCAGATCCGGCCTGACCCCATCCGCAGACCAGTCAGCAAAGCGATTGAGCGCCGCCCCTGCCTCGGTCCGATCCCGGCCTTCTACCCGCACCGCGACGGCCGCAAACGGCGGCGATCAATCCAGCTCAGGCATTCTAATGCATAAACTTCATGGCGAGACCGTATTGCGCAGAATAAATCGCTTGAGCTCAATTATGGGACAAGCCCTGGGAGGGTTTGCGCCGGCGTTTCCTTGAGCTTCGCGAACGCCGCCAGCATCTCACGCAGGGAGCCGAAAATTCTTCCTTGCCCAATCGTCTCTTTCAAATGGTGCCGCGCCAGATCAGGTGCCAGGTCCGACTGCACATGGGCAAACACCAGCTCGGTACCGCGGCGGCTCAGCTCTTGTTGCAGCTCCCGCACAACACAGGCAGCGGTATAGTCCACGCTGGTGATTGCCCCGGCATCGACGACCAGCCAGCGCACGGGAGAAGGCGCCGGCCCGGCCAGGCCGAGGATCTCGTCGGAAAACCGGCTCGCATTGGCATAAAACAGGGCCGCCCCAAAGCGGTAAATCACCAGCCCCGGCTTGGTGATGGCGCCGGGAACAACGGGATTCAGCTGCCATATCCCCTCTTCATCCTCGGCCAGTACCGCGGTGTGGGGCTGATAGCTGTGCCTCACAACGCGGAGCAGCGACAACACCATCGCCAGCACAATGCCCTTTTCAACACCGGCCAGCACCACCACCGCCGCCGTAGTTACAGCCAGCCCGGCCTCGCCGGGGCTCTCGCGGCTGATGCTCCATAGCCCGCGCACATCGATCAGTTTGATGGCGATGAGGAACACGATGGCGCCCAGCACCGGGCGGGGAAGAAACTGCAATGGCCTGGTCAGGAAAACAAGCACCAGTGCAACCACTCCCGCCGTCACAACCTGCGCAAACTGGCTGCGCGCGCCGGAGCCTTCCACCATTGCCGTCTGGGTAGGACTTCCGTTGACCACAAACGTTCCGCTCAATGCCGCCGCGACGTTGGCCGCGGACAGGCCAACCAGGTCCGCATCCTCATCCAGGCGCTGCTCGTGGCGCGTCGCATAAATACGGGACGTGGCGGCGCTTTGGGCAATGATCACAACCACGCAGGATGCCGCCACCGAAATCAGAGGCTCGACGTCCCGCCAGGCCACCGGCGGCATGGCCAGCTTCGGCAACCCGCTCGCCATGGGTCCGAGGATGGCGATGCCGTGCCCGGCAAAATCCCAGGCCGCACTGGCCGCCACCGCGCCCGCCACGGCGATCAGGGCGCCCGGCACTCGCGGTGTAAACCGCTGCAGCAAGTAGACCACGGCCACGACCATCGCCGAGAGCAGCACCGTGGGCCACGGCGCCCGCGGCAAACCATGCAGGACCTCGACAAGTTGCAAAACCGTCTGGCGTGAGTGAACCTCGAGACCCAGCATTTCGCCAAGTACCGCAGTCCCCACCTGGAATCCCACGCCCGCCAGAAATCCCACCAGAACGGTTCGGGAGAGAAAGTCGGCCAGAAAGCCAAGCTTGAGCAGCCGCGCCAGCAGCAGAAATCCCGCCGTCAACAGCGCCACCATTCCCGCCAGCGCCACGTACCTGGCGCTGCCAGGAGTAGCCATCGTGGAAATTCCGCCGGCAAGAATCGCAGCCGTCGCAGAGTCGGCGGCGACCACCAGGTAGCGCGACGAACCAAAGGCCGCAAACGCCAGAAGCGGCAGCAACAAGGTATAGAAGCCGGTGACCACCGGCATGCCGGCAATCTTCGTGTAGCCGAGCGCCTGCGGGATGTTCAGCGCCGCCAGTTCGACTCCCGCCAAGGCGTCGCGGAGCGCGCCCGCGCGATGGAATCGCCCTTTGCCGGGGATCAAGGCCAGCCAGTTCCGATCTCGCAAGATTCCGCTCACCGCTGTTCCTCGGGGTGCCCCGGCACGTTGCCTCGGCGCAACTATTCCTCGTCGGGCCGCTGCCGGGTTTAGCCGGGCTGGGTGCTGTCCAAAACCTCGCGGACCTTCTGCACCAGCGCATCGAGGCTGAAAGGTTTTTCCAGAAACGCAGCCTTGTGGCGTTCAATTCCGCGGCGGAGAACGGCATCGCTGGTGTGTCCTGACATGTAAAGAACCTTCACCCCTGGATGCAGCGCCGTAACCCGTTCCGCGAGCTCGCGCCCGTTCATCTGGGGAAGCACAACGTCGGTCAGCAGCAGGTGGAACGGTTGGGGATCGCGGCCGCAGAGCAGCAGCGCGTCTTCTCCCAGACCGGTTTCAAACACCGTGTAACCGAAGCGGCGTAGCATCTCCGCCACCAGCATCCTGAGTCCATCCTCATCTTCCACCACCAGGATGGTTTCCGTTCCCTTTGCGCTTTCGGCCTTGGAGGCCGGGGTTGCAATGTCCACTTCGGCGTCGTTCACCCGCGGCAGGTACACCTTGAAGGCCGTGCCCGATCCCAATTCGCTGTCAACCCAGATATAGCCCTCGCTCTGCTTCACGATTCCGTACACGGTTGCCAGCCCGAGTCCAGTTCCCCTGCCCAGCGCCTTGGTGGTAAAGAAGGGATCGAAGATGCGAGCGACGGTGGCTGCGTCCATGCCCACGCCGGTGTCGCTGACTTCCATCAGAACGTAGTGGCCGGGCTTCAGTTCGGCGTGCTCACGGGCGCGGCTGTTATCGACTGTCACGTTGCTGGTTGCGATCAAAAGCTGCCCGCCCCTGGGCATCGCGTCCCGGGCATTGACCGCCAGGTTCATGACGACCTGCTCGATCTGTCCGGGGTCCGCCTTGATCCGGCCCAGGTCATCGCCCAGCGCGGTTGCCAGCACTACGTCCTCGCCCAGGAGGCGTTGCAGCATGGTTGCCAGGTTGGTGATCACCGCGCTCAGGTTCAGGATCTTGGGTTCCAGCACTTGTTTGCGGCTGAAGGCCAGGAGCTGACGGGTCAGGCTGGCGGAGCGGTCCGCCGCCTTTCCAATCTCTTCCGTCGCCTCCCACCACGGGTCCTTCGGACCGATTTGTTCCCTCATCAATTCGTTGTAGCCCTTGATGATGGTGAGCAGGTTATTGAAGTCGTGGGCAATGCCCCCCGCCAACCGCCCCACGGCTTCCATCTTTTGCGACTGCAACAACTGCTGCTCGAGCATCCACCGCTCGGTAACATCTTCGGCGATCATCTCCAGGCTTTCGACTTCCCCCTCCAGGTCGCGCACTACGCGGCCGCTCAACCGTACGGTGAATGGCAAGCTACCCTTGCGCTTCCAGCGAACCTCCATGTTCCCGATCCGGTCTTGATGACGGCAGCTCTGGATGATTTCCGCCAGTTCTTCGGGATTCACATAGAGATCGCGAGATAGCCGGAGCAAGAGCACTTCGGCGATCGAGCCGTATCCCAGCATGGCGACCAGCGCCGGATTCACCTCCAGAAATCGGTCCTCAACGCTGGCGCGGAAAATGCCGTAGACCGCGTTTTCCACTTGCCTGCGATAGCGCGCCTCGGATTGGCGCAGAGCCTCCGCGCTGCGTTTGCGTTCGATGGCGGCGGCAATATTCTGGGAAACGAAGGTCAGGATGTTCTTATGCTTCTCATTGAAGCGGACGCTTTCCGTATAGCTCTGTACGACCAGCGCGCCAATAGTATCAGTCCCGAACTTCAGAGGAACACCCAGCCAGTCCACCGAAGGGGCGCCCAGCGCTTCGACCTCGCCCTGGCGCACCAGGTCTTCGAAGACCTCGGGCGAGGCCAGCAGTGGCTCTCCGGTGCGCAATACGAATTCGGTCAGGCCCTTGCCCAGCTTCTTGGGGATGGGGGTGACGTCCTCTTCGTCCACAAAATACGGAAAACTCACGGTTCCGGATGCAGAATCCGAAAGCGCAATGTAGAAGTTGCGGGCAAACATCAATTTGCCAACGATGGCGTGCAGCGAAGCAAAGAACTGGGGCAGGTCCTCGGCGGCGGCGGCCTGCTCGGAAATGCTGTAGAGCGCCGACTGCAGTTGCTCTGCCCGCTTGCGCTCGGTGATATCTTCGGCTGAGCCCAGGATTGCGGTCTTGCCGCCATACTCGATGCTACTGGCCCGGAAGCCCAGCCAGCGTTCCTCGCCGCTCTTGGTGAGAATCGGGAACTCGTATCCGCCGATAATCGGTTCGCCCCGCAGCCGGGCTTGCGCCCGTTCCATCATTTTGGGGCGATACTCCTCCGCCATCAGCATCCACGGGTCCATGGCCAGCAGTTCTTCCCGGCTGTAACCGCTGGCCGCTTCCGCTGCCGGATTCACATAGAATATGCGGACGCCGTCGGAGACCAGGATCAGCGTTGGAGAAGTCTCGGCCACGGCGCGGAACTTGCTTTCGCTCTCCCGGATGGCCGCTTCGTTGCGCTTGCTTTCGATCGCCGCGGCAATCTGCTGGGAGACAATCATGAGAATCTCTTTTTCCGCCTCCCCGTACTGGGCAATCGGTTCGTAACTCTGCAGCACCAGGGCGCCGACCGTCTGATCGCCGCTCTTCAGCGGTGCGCCCATCCAGTCCAGCGAGGCGGTGCCCCGGCGGAACAATTCGCCCTGCCGCACCAGTTCGTTGAGCTTCTCGGCGGTGCCGAGCAGAGGCTGGCCGGTGCGCAGCACGTACTCGGTCAGGCCGCGGCCGAACTTGTGCGCCGGAGCCGGCGGATCCTTCTCGTCCACAAAGTAGGGAAAGCTGACCATGTCGGTGGCCCGGTCGTAGAGCGCGATGTAGCAGTTCTTGGCATAGATCAGCTCGCCCACAATGGCATGGATGGAGGCGTAGAGCTTCTGCAGATCCTCGGCTGAACGCGCCAACTCCACAATGCGGTAGAGCGCCGACTGCAATCGCTCCGCCCGCCTGCGCTCGGTGATGTCCTGGGTGACCGACTGGGTGCCAACCACGCGCCCGTCTTCCACGATTGGGGTGACTACCGCCTGCAGCCAAAGGTGGCTGCCGTCTTTCCGGATTCCTTCGTAGGTGAATTCTACGGGGACTTCCTCGCCGCGAATCCTCCGGTCATGACGGTCGCGCAGCGCCGGGCGCCACTCGGGGGCAACGTAATCCTCCAGGGAGAGATTGGGAATGTCGTCGCGGGTGAGTCCAAAGAGTTCCAAAAACCTGTCGTTGGCATAAACGACGCGCCCGGCAGCGTCATCCACCAGAAGAGCATCGAGGATGTGGTCTACCACCCGCCGGTAGCGCTGCTCGGACTTGCGCAAAGCCTCCAGGGCGCGCTGCGTCTGCGTGACCTGGGCCGTAAGTGCCTGGTTGGCTTCGCTCAACTCCGCCGTGCGCTCGTCAACCTTGCGCTCCAGGTCATCGTGCGCCTTGCGGAAAACCCGCTCCATCTGCCGGTTCGCGGTCAGGTCGCGTATGCAACCAACAATGTACTTCTCCCCGGTCGCGCCCACGAACAGCGACTTCCTGGTGTTGATCGAATGGGTGATTCCCCTGGCATCCGTAAATTCTTCGTCGCTTACATTCTCTTCCCCGGTTGCAAGCACCAGGCTGTCCTTGTGCCAGAAAACTTCCGCTTCGTTCCGGGGAAGAAAGTCATAATCAGACTTGCCGATGAGCTGGGCCCGGTCGAACCCCAGAAACTTGCAAAAAGCGTCGTTCAGAAACGCCCATCGGTGTTGCTCATCTTTCACAAACACGGGATCGAGAATGGAGTTGATCACTCCATCCAGGTAGCCCTTGGATCGGCTCACCCCCTCCTCCAGCCGCCTGCGTTCGGCAATGTCTGAGATGGTCGTGGCCGACCCAATGATTCTCCCCGTCTCATCCCAGATCGGTGAGATCGACAGGGATACATCCACCGGGGAGCCATCCTTGCGGACGATGGCGGTTTCGAAGCCCTGGACGTGTCCGCCGCGCTCGATCTCCCGCATCAATTCCAGGAACCTGTCCCGGCCCTCAGGCGGGCAAATGATACTGCAGGTTTGCCCCAGCGCTTCCCCGGCAGAGTAGCCCAAAAGGCTCTCCGCGGCGGCATTCCAGCTCTGGATGATCCCCTCGGGATCCATGCATAGGATCGCATCCGAGGAGTCCCTGGCGATGCCCGCCAGCAACGCGAGTGCCCGCGCGAGTTGTGGGTCCTTGGGATGAACTTTGCTGCCTGCCAGCATCATAAAGTTTTCGCCAGTCCACACTGGACTCTTCACCATCCCGGTTCTGGCGCAGTCCTGGCCGCGTTCCGAAGAGCCTCGCCTTGCGGGTCTGTACTAAGGTTGGAGTAAATACTACCGCAGAACACTCCCTTGCATAAGCCTTTTATGGAACACGAGGGCCAGCACCACCGGGCGCCGCCGTAGTTACAGCCAGCCCGGTCTGTGAGAACGGCGCGGTTGCCAGAGTCAGAGCCACGGCAGAAACGGTTAAGAAGTTTTTCCGGTTGATTGCACCAGGAAAATTGCGGATTTGATCTGCATCCCGAACGGTTCGGCGCGCCGCCCGAAAATTCGATTGCGGCGGCGCGTCATCCGCAGCTGAAAAGAGTCCGGATGAACGCTCAGCGCCGCCGCCCGGCCAACTAGCATCGAGCAACCGGGCTAAGCCTCGCCCCATCCTTTCGTTTCCCGCGCCAAGGGATGGGGTCCCGGAGGAGCGGCTCTGTAAATGCCAAACTATATGGTTACGATCTGCTTCAGTTCCATTAGGTTTTCGACCATGAAATCGGGCGCGCATGGGTTCAGTTCCGCCAGTGTTCCGATCCCGTACAAGACGGCGCAGGTTGCGATGCCAGCATTCTTCCCGGTCACGATATCCGTCGGTGTGTCGCCTACCATGATGGCGGCATCGCGGCTGCAGCCGAGACTTTTCAGGATGTAGTTCACGCATTCCGGATCGGGCTTGGCCCGTTCGACGTCGTCGCCCGTCACGATCAAGTCAAAGTAACGGAAGATATTCAGGTCGTGAAGCATCTTCATCGCCGCCGGGTAAAGATTTGAGGTGGCGACCGCCAGCTTTTTCTTACCGGCGTAATACTCCAGGGCATCGCGGACTCCGGGATAAAGTACGGTGTGCCGGGTGCAGTTCTGCTCGTAATAAATCTTGAACACCTCAATGGCCTCATCGATCCGATCCTTGCTCTGATCGTCGAGACACGGAAGCAAGAATGGCCGGACTGTATTGGGGATACCGTTGCGAATGAACGCGAAGTCCCGATCCTGGCTTCCCACTTGCTTCAGAGTGTGATGCACGGCGGCGACGATGTCGCCCACGGAGTCGATGATGACCCCATCCAGATCAAATACGATGAGGTCGTAAGTTCGGGTTGTGGTAGAGCAACTGCTTCTGGCCATTGGTAGCATTAAGAAAACGCCTCGGGTATGAAGTCACCTGGTTACAGCCGGCTCGGCGGTTACAGCATCCCGGTTGAGTCCATCCACGCGCTCTGCGCCGGCTGGAAGCTCATCCATATCCGGGACATCATTCCCGCTTTCCAGGTTGCAGGCAATCAGCCGGGTTCGCGCTTTCAACCAATGCCTGATTACTGCACTCTCTGGCTGCTGGCGAAGCCGCGGACAAAAAGCCGTCTTCTCAAAGACCGGTACATGCGTCAGTCTTTGAGAAGACGGCTTTGCAGATTTGTCTCTACCGCCTCTATCTTCTTACGTACTCCAGTACGATTGCCACTGTCAAGATCAATGCGGACCGGCGATCCCGCCCATTGACCATACCCACTCTACTTCTGATCCTGATTATCTTTCCATTCCTCGTACCAGGCCATCTGGATCGCCTCCAGTTTGGCTTCGGTCGAAGCCTTGGGATCGTCGTCAAAATTTTTCAATTCAATCACCAGCCGGTGCAGCTCCGTGAAGCGCACCGTCATCGGATCTTTGCCGGGAAACCTCTCGTAGAGTTCGATCCCGACATCTTCGGCATCGTCCCAGTGAAGTTCGATCATCGTTCCTCCGCATTCATCGGCAACAGGAAGGTTTGCGGCGCAGGCGAGACGCGGTCCAGATCAGCAGAACTGAGTTCGCCGCCAGCATCAGCGCCGCCAGGTTACCGGAAATCGCCCGGCTCGCCACGCATCCCACCAGCACAGCCTCGAATACCAGAAGAGTATACACAACCCATTTCATCCGTGCCGCCTACAGCGTGCTTCCGCCGCCCTCGCTGATGTAGTTGCGGTTCCACGACGGAATCTCCACCACCACTTCGCCGGGCTTTTCAATGATCGCCTGGCATCCCAGCCTTGAGTTCAGTTGCAGACCGGCGGCCATGTCCAGCCGGTCCAGCTCTTCCTCGCTGGATTCGCTCAGCAGCTCCCCGCCCTTTTTTACCACCACGTGGCAGGTTGTGCAGGCGCAGCTTCCCCCGCAGGCATGCTCCAGGTGGATGCCGAAGTTCATCGCAACATCCAGGATGGATTGCGGCTTGCCGTGGTCCTGGTAAGGCAGCTTGCCCGCCTCGAATTCCACGCTCTGCCCACTGGGCAGGAAGGTGAGGCGAACCGTGTTCGGCCCCAGTTCAGTCTTGTTTCCGTCGGTCTCGCCCTTTACCTCTAACATGTTCGTGTCCTATTCTCACCATCGGCCTGGTCCATCTTCGCTTAGCTGAATTCAGCTTTGCCAATCGGATGCGGTGCCGCTGGTCCCTCGCCCACATCCGTCGTGTCCATGTTCTTGCCGCGCAATGCGCTGCCTACGGCGGCATCCATCATCAATTCCGCCAGGTGCATCGTCGCCTGGTTCAGCTCATCAATCCAGCGCCGGATGGGGTTGTAATCCGTGCCTCCCAGGGCCAGCCGCAGCCGGGATTCGAGTTCGTCCACCTTGCGCTGTTCGGAAAAGTTCAACATCGTCCAGGCCGGGTTATGGCGTCCTTTTGCGAGTGCCGTCAAAATCGTCTCGGCCTCGTTGCGCGCCTCAATCAACTGCCGTTCGGCCAGATCCCGTTCGGCGTTGTCAAACGAGTCCAGGATCATGTTTTCCACCTGCTCGTCGGTCAAGCCATAGCTGGGCTGCACCTGGATCTCGGACTCCTTGCCGCTGCGTTGCTCACGCGCCGAAACATGCAAAATTCCGTTGGCGTCGATCAGGAAGCGAACCTCGATGCGAGGTAATCCCGCCGGCATCGGAGGAATTCCCTTCAGGTCGAAGCGTGCCAGCGACCGGCAGTCCTTCGCCATTTCGCGCTCGCCCTGCAGCACGTGAATCGCCACCGAGATCTGGCCTTCCACCCCGGTCGTAAAGTGCTCCGTGGCGCTTGCCGGGATGGTCGAGTTGCGGTGAATGATCTTGGCCGTCACTCCGCCCAGCGCTTCAATGCCAAGCGAAAGCGGCGTCACGTCGAGCAGCAGCATGTCCTTGGTTTCCGCCGAGCCGCCTGCCAGGATCTTCGCCTGCACCGCGGCCCCAAGCGCCACCACCTCGTCGGGATTCAGTTCGCTGTGAGGCTCGCGCCCGAACAACTCCTCCACCCGCCGCCGCACCAGCGGAATCCGCGTGGACCCTCCAACCAGCACGACCTCATCCACCTGCGCCACCGTCAGTTCCGCATCTTTCAGCGCCTGCCGGCAGGGCTCCAGGGTGCGTTCCACAATCGGCTCAATCATCTGCTCGAACATCTCGCGCGTGATCGTGCGCTGGTACAGCCTGCCATCCGGCAACTCCACTTCAAGCTCGGCCGCCGGCCGTGATGAGAGCGCAATCTTGGCCTCGATCACCGCCCGGCGCAGCCGCTGAACCAGGTCCGGATGTTGGCGCGCATCCAGGCCCAGGTCGCCGGCAATGTCAGCGACGGCAACCGCAATCAGCAGGTTGTCAATGTCGTCCCCTCCCAGATGGGTGTCGCCATTGGTGGCGATGACTTCGAAAATTCCGTCCTGCAACTTGAGGATTGAAATATCGAACGTACCGCCGCCAAAGTCGTACACTGCGATGGTTCCGTTCTGTTTCCTGTCCAACCCATAGGCAAGCGATGCCGCCGTAGGCTCGTTCACCAGCCGCAGCACCTCCAGCCCCGCAATGCGTCCCGCGTCCTTGGTTGCCTGCCGCTGCGCGTCGTTGAAGTACGCCGGAACGGTGATCACCGCCTGCTTCACCGCCGCCCCGAAGAAGCGTTCCGCATTGCGTTTGAGCTGGCGCAGAATCTGCGCGGAAATCTCCGGTGGCGTGTAGCTGCGCTCACCCAGTTGGATGCGCAGCACTTCCCCCGGCGCAAGGTCTTCGGCAAGACGGAACGGAAACAGCTTGAGTTCCTCCTGCACGTCGTCCACGCCGCGTCCCATCAGCCGCTTCACGCTGTATACGGCGCGTTCCGGCTGCGTCAGCAGCACCTCGCGTGCGGCATTGCCCACCAGCATGTGGTTGTCGTGGTCCAGGGCCACCACCGATGGAACCAGGTTCGAGCCATCTTCCCCGGGAATAATGAACACGCCCTTGCCCGGTTCGTCCGGATGCGCCAGCGTGGGACCGGTGCCCATGTAGGCCACCAGTGAATTTGTAGTTCCGAGATCGATCCCTACCACTCTATCGTCTGCCATTTTTTATAAGGTCAAATCAATCCAGCGCTTCGTTGATGTCGCGCACAAGGTTACGCAGGTAGCTGCGGCGGTTCAGCACGTCCACCATCTGCGCCGTAGCCTCGCGGTCTCCGCCGTCCCACTGCTTCCAGGCAGCATGGAGTTCGTCCTGCATCGTTTTCAGGCGCGCCATCAGTCCCGCGCGAGTGGCGCGCAATTGCGCGCGCAACTCCTTGTCAACGCCGCCCATTTTTGCCTCTTCCAGCAGCATGTTCAGTTCAAAGGCTTCTTCCAGCAGTTCCGCCGGTACTGTCTGCTTTTTATCCACTCCCGCGGCGCGCGCCTGCTCGGTTGCGGTCTTGCTCTGCTCGTCCAGTTGAATGCCTTCGAGCCGCAACAGGTATTCGGTGCGCGAGAGCGGGTCCTTCAGGGTGCGATACGCGTCATTGAGCTGCGAGGTCTTCTCCAGGCTCCACGCCTGCTCCCGCGCGCTCGCCAGCGAGTACACATCCGGATGCAGCTTGCGGCTCAGGGCGTAAAACTCGCGCTCCAGGCCGGCGTCATCCAATTCCAGCTTGCGGGGAAGTCCGAAGAATGCGAAATAGTCCGTCGGTTCCGCCGGCTGCACATGCCCGCACGCGGCGCAGAAGTGCTCGGCGCGCATGTCTCCGCAAGACCAGCAGCGGTGGTCCCGGTGTTTGCCGTTCATCACCTGCAACCCGGCTTTTTGGGGATCGCTCAATTCCATCTCCTCTAGGAAAAGCTGCTGCCGCAGCCGCAACTCTTCTTGGCATTCGGGTTGCGGAAGACAAAGCCGCGATGCATCAGCGTCTCTTCCCATTCCACCGTCATGCCGGCCAGGTAAATGTACGATTTCGGATCGACAAAAACGCGCACGTCACCGTACTCGAAGATGCGGTCGCGCTCCCGCGGCTGGGTGTCGAAACGAATGTTGTAGGAAAGGCCGGAGCATCCGCCGCCCTGCACGCCCAGGCGCAACCCGCCCAGCTCCGGCGCAATGCCTTCTTTCTGCATGGCCGCCCGGATGTGCTCCAGTGCCTTGTCCGTTATGTTGATTCCCGGCGCTGCCGCCGTCTGTCCTATCGTCATGGTTGGGGCCTCGGCCCAGTCCGGCGTCGGCGGCCGCAGGGGCAACTGCTGGCCCCACAGGTCGCAAAGCCGCTTTCTTAGTGCTTCTTCTTCCAGTCAGAGATGGCGGCGCGAATCGCGTCTTCCGCCAGCACCGAGCAATGAATCTTTACCGGAGGCAGTGACAGTTCTTTCACAATGTCGGTGTTCTTGATCTGCAAAGCCTCATCCACCGTTTTGCCCTTCACCCACTCCGTCGCCAGCGACGACGATGCGATCGCCGACCCGCAGCCAAACGTCTTGAACTTCGCGTCCTCAATGACCTGCGTCTGCGGGTTCACGCGGATTTGCAGCTTCATCACGTCGCCGCACTCCGGAGCGCCGACCAGCCCGGTGCCTACCTCGTCTGCGTTCTTGTCCATGGTGCCAACGTTGCGCGGATTGGTGTAGTGATCCAGTACCTTATCGCTGTAAGCCATCCTTATATTCTCCTTGATTCCTTCGCGATTCCCCCACGAAATCGCGAAATCTCTGCTATCTCTTGCGGTGCCCCATATCTGCCGCTTTTCGCAGATGTGGGATTGCCGGTCGTCAGTGGCCCACCGGTTCGGCTGCCCACTTTACCTTGGAAAGATCGACGCCTTCCTTGTGCATCTCGTACAGCGGCGAAAGCTCGCGCAGACGCTTCACCACTTCCACGATTTTCGCCGCCACGTAATCCACCTCGGCCTGGGTGTTGAACCGCCCCAGCCCAAAGCGGATCGAACTGTGCGCCAGGTCGTCGCCCGCCCCCAGCGCCTTCAGCACGTAGCTTGGCTCCAGGGTTGCCGAGGTGCAGGCCGAACCGCTGGAGACCGCAATATCGTTGATCCCCATCAGCAGCGACTCGCCTTCCACGTAGGCGAAGCTGATATTCAAACTCCCCGGCAGACGATGCTCCATGCTGCCGTTGATATAAACTTCGTCCAGTTGCGAGGTGATCTGCTCGCGCAAATTCTCCCGCAGCGCAAACAGGCGCTTGGATTCCTCGCCCATCTCCTGCTGCGCAATTTCGCAGGCCTTGCCCAGCCCCACGATTCCAGGAACGTTCAGGGTGCCGCTGCGCATGCCGCGCTCGTGACCGCCTCCATCCATCTGCGCCACCAACTGCACCCGCGGATTGCGCCGCCGGACGTAGAGCGCGCCCACCCCCTTCGGTCCATAAATCTTGTGCGCCGAAACCGAAGCCAGATCGACGTTGTCCTCGATCACGTTGAACGGAACCTTGCCTGCCGCCTGCACCGCATCGCTGTGGAACAGCACTCCCTTTTCATGGCAGAGCTTGCCAATTTCGCGAACCGGCTGCAGGATGCCAATCTCGTTGTTGGCCGTCATGATCGAAACCAGGATGGTCTCGGCGCTCATCGCGTCCTTCAACTGGTCCAGGTCGATCAGCCCATCCTTCTGCACCGGCAGATAGGTCACGCGGAATCCATGCTTCTCCAGCCGCTTGCAGGTATCCAGCACGCACTTGTGCTCGGTCACCTCGGTGATGATGTGATTGCCCTTCTCGCGATACATCTCGGCCACGCCCTTGATCGCAAGGTTATTGCTCTCGGTCGCTCCGGAGGTGAGCACAATCTCTTTTGCGGTGGCGCCAATCAGTTTGGCAACCTGTTCGCGCCCTTTTTCCACGGCCTCCTCGGCCACCCATCCGAACTCATGATTGCGGCTGGCTGCGTTGCCATAAATCTCGCCAAAATACGGCAACATCGCCTCAAGCACTCGCGGATCGGTCCGCGTAGTGGCATGGTTGTCCATATAAATTGGTAGCTTTACTGCCCCGTCACTTGCCATAATTCCCTCCAGAAATTTCGATCTTTACCAGTTCGCCCTCAATCGAGGGTGCCCCACATCCGCCCGCGGTTGGCGAATGTGGGACGGCGTCGTCCGTCCCCTCGCGCAAATCCCATACGGTCAACCTTCCGAGCACGTCTTCAATCGTGCGGCTCACCTTCTGCAACGGTTCCCGCACCGTGCACTTCGTATGCTGGTTGCAAGCCTTGGTGGACGAGTTGCACGAGGTAATGAACAGCGGCCCTTCAATCGCCCGGATCACTTCCAGCGCCGAGATCGTCCGCGGATCGCGCGACAACACATATCCCCCGTTGGTCCCCTGCTGCGAGATCAGCAGCTTGCTGCGCGCCAGCCGCTGCAAGATCTTCGCCAGTGCTTCCTGCGGAATCCCGTACATCTCCGCCAGGTCCTTGGCCGAGCAGGCGCCCAGGTCGGCGTGCTCGGCCAGGTGCCGCACCGCGATCAACCCGTAATCGGCCTTCTTGGTAAGCTTCAGCATGGGGAACAGGAATCTCCGACCAATTCAGTCGCCAATAGAAGTATAGATGCAGAAAACTCCAAAAAGCAACAGACTTCATTGAATGGCAAACGACATAGGCTATTCGGCTGCAACAAGTTACCGAATGGCGATTTATTTGGTCGCAATTGGGGATTCCGCGAGCCGGACATTAGCGGCGGAAGGTGGCCCACATCCGCCCGCCTTTGGCGAATGTGGGAGCAACTATTCACGCGCTCTTCCCTGTCGGCATGGCGGACGCTCAACTCGGTTAGGACCTCTTCACCCTCTGCGAAAAACTCACCACGCCCCTCATCCCTCCCGCGAAGAAAAAGTCGGCAACAAGAAAGGAGGGCTCCGACCCAGAACAGCCGTTCCCCGGATTGGCGGCTGCATAATATGCAGGACATCCCATCGGAACCCATTGACCGACTGGTACTCGCGCTTGTCAGCAATAAATCAGGAAAAATTTATCATTCAGTTACTAAGTTAGCCAAGTCTGTTGCTCACTCCGCTAATCCTTCCGGACCCTGCGCAACCATGTACCAAGAGATAACTTTTCGCTTTCCAACGATTATCTAATGTGCCAATCGTCGCCGTACCGGCTCAAAGTTCACCCTTCGCACGCAAAAGGCCATGGGTCGTCTCGAGTGGCCCTGGAAGCCGCATAAACATTGGCTTCTGGCCCGTACCTGCCCGCTTTGGGCGAATCTGGGATGCGCCCCTCGCCGCGGCCGCTGCTTTTGCGCTACATTGATTCAGGTGACTGCCAACTCACATCGTCCCACAATCGGGGTCTTTGACTCCGGCGTCGGCGGACTTACCGTGCTCCGGGCCATTGCCCGGCTGGTGCCCAACGCCAACTACATTTTCTTTGGCGACACGGCGCGCCTTCCCTACGGCACCAAGTCGCAGGAGTTCGTGGCGCGCTATGCCTCGGCAGCCGCGCGCTTCCTGGCCGCGCGCGGCGTCGACCTGCTGGTCATCGGCTGCAACACAGCCTCGGCCCTGGCGCTGTACGACGTGAAGTCGGCGGTCCCGGTTCCGGTCATCGGCGTCATCGAGCCGGGCGCCGACGCGGCGGCAGCCGTCTCCAAGAGCCGCGAGGCGCTGGTGTTCGCCACCGAGGCCACCTGCTCAAGCCACGCCTATCAGCGCGCCCTGGCCCGCCGCGGCTTTGCCACCTATGAGAAGCCCTGTCCGCTGCTGGTGCCGCTGGTCGAAGAAGGATGGGTGGACACGCCGGTCACCGAGCAGGTGGCGCGCATCTACGCCATCGAGGCGCTGCGCAATACATCGACCAATGTCGATGTATTGGTGCTCGGATGCACCCACTATCCCCTGCTGCGTCCGCTGCTGCGGCGGGTGGTTCCGCAGCGCATTGAAATTGTGGATTCCGCCGACGCCACGGCGCGCGCGCTGTTGCACTATCTCGCCGGCCACAACTTCGCGGCCGGTGAGCCAGACTACAGATTTTTCGTCACCGATTCGGTACAGAAGTTCCGCAAGCAGGCTCCCGTCTTTCTCGGCTTTGCCGCCGAAGCGGTGGAACGCGCCGATCTGGATGCCGGGCACTAAGGAGCCGGGCGGCAAACCATTGTCGCTCCGGCCGATCCTTTGCAAGGAGAAAACGCACAAATGGTAGATCGTTCAGCGTGGTGCGCAATCATTATCTTTGTCTTTGTCTTTGCACCTACCGTGCCGCTCCAAGGTATTTGCAAACCCGCGAATGATCACCGCAAACTCGACCAGGCCGCGCAGAAGAATGTTCAGCAGGCGCAGGTGAATTCCGGCAAGGAACTATGGCGGTTGGAGGCGGCGCAGGTCGCAGCACGCGAGGCAGCCGCGCTGGATCCCGGCTGCGCCGTTTGCAAAGGCGCGCCCGGACGCGCGGCAGTGCGATTGGTGAAAGGCGATGAGCGCATGCAAGTGTTCCAATACGCGGCCAGCGATGGCCGCCTGCTGGAGCTAACCCTGAAGAAACCGGAATGGCTGCTGCCATGGGCCGGCATTTACAAGATGGAAATGTGGGTGGTCACCGATGTGAAGACCGCCTGCGGGAAGTAAGGACATTAAGATGATTTTTCGTTCCGATAATCGCGCCCTCGACCAGATGCGCGGGTTGACGTTGACTCCCGAATTCATTCGCACCGCAGAAGGCTCGTGCCTGATCGAGCTGGGAAATACGCGGGTCATCTGCACCGCGACCATCGAGGAGAGCGTTCCGCACTGGATGCGCAACCAAGGCAGGGGATGGGTCACAAGCGAGTACGGCATGTTGCCGCGCGCCACCCTGACGCGCACGGCGCGTGAATCCGCCAAGGGCAAGCAGGGCGGACGCACCCATGAGATTCAGCGGCTGATTGGCCGCTCGATGCGCGCTGTGGTGGACACCGCACGGCTGGGCGAACGAACTCTGTGGATTGACTGCGATGTTATCCAGGCCGACGGCGGTACGCGCACCGCGTCCATCACCGGAGGCTTTGTGGCCATGGCGCTGGCCATGCAGAAGCTGGTGGCCGCCGGAACCCTGAAGCAGCTTCCGCTGAAGGACACGGTGGCTGCCATCAGCGTGGGCATTGTGGATGGCGCAGCGATGCTCGATCTGGCCTACGAAGAGGATTCCCGGGCCGAGGTGGACATGAATTACGTGCTCACCGGCGCCAGCCAGTTTGTTGAGATTCAGGCAACGGCCGAGCACGAGCCTTTCGGCGACGAGCAGCTTGCGCAGATGACGGTTCTAGCGCGCAAAGGCGTTACCGAGTTAGTGCGGCGGCAGCGCGAGGTGCTGACGGCCGCCGGAGTGAAGCTGTAAGTCCCGCGCGCCGAGGCCGCGCTCGGGCAGAGGCACGCCAATTGCGGTATGCTTTTCTTGGCTGGGTTGGTGCGCCAAGGCCGCATGCGGTGGCGCCGCCGTGAACCAGAATCTGACAAGTTGCAGGAGGAGAACGTGAAACTTACTCCCGGAAAATTGGCTGGATTGAAAGCGGTATCAAACGAGCGTGGCGTGATTGCCGCCGCGGCCATGGATCAGCGAGGATCGCTGAAGAAGGCGCTCGGCCCTAATGCCCCCGAGAAGGACCTGATCAATTTCAAGATTGCGGTCAGCGAGGTGCTGACCCGCTACGCCAGCGCGATTTTGCTGGACCCTGAGTGGGGACTACCCGCCGCCGGGGCGCGCAATCCCCGGGCCGGCCTGCTGCTGGCCTACGAAAAAACCGGCTATGACAAGCAGGTTGCCGGACGCCTTCCCGATTTGCTCGACCTGTGGAGCGTGCGCCGGCTGAAAGAAGCTGGGGCCGACTGCATCAAGATTCTGCTCTACTACGCGCCTGCCGACCCGAAGGAGATCAACGAGCACAAGCACGCCTGGACCGAGCGCATTGGCGATGAGTGCGTGGCCAACGACATTCCGTTTTTCCTCGAGATCATCGGCTACGAAGAGGGTATGGACGAAAAGAGCCTGGCTTATGCGAAGAAGAAGCCGGAGATTGTGCAGGCCTACATGCGCGAGTTCAGCAAGCCGCGCTACAACGTGGACGTGCTGAAGCTGGAGGTGCCGGTCAATATGAAGTTTGTGGAAGGCACGAGGAGCTTCAAGGGCGAGAAGGCATACACCAGGACCGAGGCGCAGGATTTGTTCCGCAAAGCCGCCGAAGCCACGAGCAAGCCTTACATCTATCTTTCCGCAGGCGTGAGCAACGCGGAGTTCTCCGAGACCCTGGAACTGGTGGGCGAGACCGGCGTGAAGTTCAACGGCGTGCTCTGCGGCCGCGCGACGTGGGCCGACGGTGTGCCGATCTTCGCCGAAAAGGGTTTGGCCGCTTTCCGCGCATGGCTGGAAGTGGAAGGCGTGAAGAATATCGAGAACGTGAACGCGGGGCTGAAGGCAGCGTCGCCGTGGTATCCGATTTACGGAGTGTAGGAGCAATGGGTGGAAACGGCGCGGGCTGCGGCTCGCGCCGTTTTGTTAGTGCCCGGCCAACCCTGCGTTATGATTCTTCATTATGAAAACTTGGGCATGGTTTGCGATTGGCGGATTCTGGCTATTGGCAAACCTTGTCCCGGCGGCCGCTTCCCTGCCTTGGGGGATCGCTGGGTTCGGCGCTTCGGTCGAGACGTCAAAGTGGATCACTCCCAGCGTTGCGTTCGGCATTGCGGGTTTGCCGGTGAACATCGTTCTCTGAGGGTGGACCATTCCTAACGCGATTGGCCTTGCGCGACTGGTAAAGGAACGTCGCGGGAAGCAGTAGAGACATGAGGCGGAAATCGATTTCTGATCAAACCGCCGGTGGAGCCACGCTGGAGATTTGAGCTGCGCTGGGATTCCTCACTCGGTTCGATATGACACCTTAAGAGCCAGAACAAAAGCAGGGACAGGATCAAAAGCAAGCACAAAACCAGGAACCCCACGTTAGCCAACGGATGGCGAACGTGGGGCACCAAGAACCGGATCAGGAACAAAACCGGAACGGTTCGCGAACTACTTTGCGGCTAATGCTCCGGCGGCGTAGCGCTCCTTCATCTTCTCTATGCCGATGGGGACGTAGTCACGGGCGTGGCCGGCTTGGCCGAACTGGGTCATGCGCAGGGCGACGACTTTCTTCATGGCATCGCGGGCAGGCTTCATGTAGTCACGCGGATCGAACTTCTCCGGATGCTCGGCAAAAAACTTGCGGATGGCTCCGGTGATGGCCAGGCAACTGTCCGTGTCCACATTGACCTTGCGCACGCCGTTGCGGATGCCGAGTTGAATCTCCTCGATCGGAACACCCCAGGTCGGGTTCAGCTTTCCGCCGTACTGGTTGATGACGTCCTGCAGATCCTTGGGCACGTTCGACGTACCGTGCATAACCAGGTGAACGTCGGGCAGGCGCTTGTGGATCTCGATGAGGACATCCATCTTGAGCACCGAGCCGTCCGGTTTGGATTTGAACTTGTATGCGCCGTGACTGATACCAATGGCGATGGCGAGAGAGTCCACACCCGTCCGGGCGACGAACTCCTCGGCCTGGCCGGGATCAGTGACGCGGCCAGTGCCGCCGGCGCCGTGTCCGGCTTCCACACCGCCCATCACGCCGATCTCGCCTTCCACGGTGACGCCTTTGTCATGCGCCAGCTCGACCACTTTGCGGGTGACTTCGACGTTCTGCTCGAAGCTGGAGGGAGTCTTGCCGTCGGGGAGTATCGAACCATCCATCATGACCGAGGTAAAGCCCAACTCGATGGCGGACTTGCAGGTCTCAAAGCTGTTGCCATGGTCCTGGTGCAGGACCAGCGGAATCTCCGGATAGAGTTCGGCAGCGGCCAGCATGAGGTGGTAGAGGTATCTCTCCTGGCAGTGGGCCCGTGCGCCGCTGGAAGCCTGGACAATGACCGGTGACTGGGTTTCGCGCGCCGCCTCCATCACGGCCTGGATCTGTTCCATGTTGTTTACGTTGAACGCGCCAACGCCATAACCGCCCTTGGCGGCCTCATCCAGCAACTGTTGTACTGAAACAAGAGGCATAGTTTTATCTCCTCGAAAAATGCTTGTGTCCTCACCGGAGTGAAGCCGTGTTATAAGAAGCGGTGAGGAGCCCCGGCAAATAAGTTGCGGCCAAACTGGCCGCGGAACTTCTCACTTACTATGAACCTAACATGATGGCATGGAGCGGGCAACGAATGAATTGCGCGGGCAGAAAGTCCGCTTCCGGCGCCGTCTCCACACGGGCAACCGCGTTCCCAGGCAGCAGCCGTGGAGGCACCAAGACGAAGATGGCTGTGAGCAACCCGCTTCCGTCAGATCGGAGGCGGAGAGCGCGGCGGCAGCCGTCCATGACTAGGAAAAAACAAATACCAGGGCGCACCATGAGCGGTAAGCCTTGACCGTTCCAGAGCCGGACGGGCGACAGCGATGCGGGCGGCGAGAACTAGCGGCCGAAATATTTCGCGTTACGCTCCTCGAAATGCTTCCACTTTTCCGGCAGATCGTCGGCGGCGAAGATGGCCGACACGGGGCAGACCGGGACGCAAGCACCACAGTCAATACACTCCACCGGATCGATGTACAGCATCTCTTCGGCGGCGTGTGCGGCCTCGTCCTTTTTGGGGTGAATGCAATCCACCGGACATGCATCCACGCAGGCGGTGTCCTTGGTTCCGATGCACGGTTCTGCAATGATGTAAGCCATAGCTTTTTTGACGATCCTCTTCTGGTAGTCAACGTTCTGTTGCAAACCCATGATTGTAGCAAAAGAGCGCAAGCAACGGTGACACGGGAAAGCGCAACTTTGCGCCGGCTAGTGCCCGGCGGAGTAGCCGGTGACAGAAGGAAGTTCCTCCAGACCTCGGCCAGCAAAAATTTCGCGGAAGTTCTGGAGCAGTTCCTGGTGGATGAGGGTGTTGCTGGCAAGGGTCTCGCGGCTGTCGATGTTGAATGGCGAACCATCGAAGCGCGTCACCGTGCCTCCAGCCTCCTCGACCAGAAGGACGCCGGCGCACGTATCCCAGGGATTCAGGTTGAACTCCCAAAAGCCGTCGTAGCGGCCGGCGGCCACGTTGGCCAGATCCAGCGCCGCCGAGCCAACCCGGCGGACGCCATGCGAGCGCAGAGTGAGCTGGTGGTAAAAGTGGATATTGGGATTCTTGTGGCGCTTGAAGCTGGGAAAACCGGTGCCGAGGATGGATTCCGACAGGGTGGTGGTGGAGGAAACATGAATGGGCCGGGCGTTGAGCGTGGCGCCAGCTCCCTTGGCGGCGGCAAACAGCTCATCGCGAGTGGGATCGTAAAGAACGCCGGCGATGATCTTGCCCTCGTACTCCAATCCCAGTGAAACGCAGAAGACCGGAAAGCCGTGGGCGAAGTTGGTGGTGCCGTCGAGAGGATCGACATACCAGCGGAAAGCGCCGCCGTGGCTGTCGCGCGTTCCCTCCTCGCCGACAATGTCGTGCGCGGGCCAGGCGGCGCGCAGGCGGGAGACGATGAACCGCTCGCTGGCGCGGTCAGCCTCGGTGACCAGATCGACGTCTCCCTTGTACTCAAAGCCAACCCGGCGCAAGAAAAACGGCATGAGGAGCTTGCCGGCTGCCGTGGCGATGGCCGTGGCTTGCGGAAGAAACGCGACGGCGGAGGGAGCAGTCATTTTATTCACCGTTCGCCGATTCAGGCCGGAGCGGAACAGCGGCGGCGGCCTTCGTCGCCCTGGGACGGCGAACGCGCGGGGCGGTAATTTCACCTTCGGAGATGTACATGATCTCAGACTTGAAGATGAACAGGTTGGGCGCTCCTTCGCGCGTCAGGCGCAGCATGTTGCGGTCGTAGTACTCGATCCAGCCGTGAACGGCCTCGCCGCCCTGCAGCCTGATGCTGACGTGTTTCTGGTTCTCGCCGAGCGCCTTCAGATAAGCAGCTTCTTCGAAGGTCTCCTCCGGCGGCGGCGTCTTGCTCTTGCTGGTTGGTCGGAATGCCATGATGCGATTCTATCCGAAGACGAGAGCGGAGGCGATTGCCGAATCGCACGGTGGTCAATTCATTCATCCAGTGAGCGGCCCCGGCAAGGTTCAGGCGCCGTGAATCATGGCCAACGCCCGCCTTGCACGGGCCCTGCGTGAGGGCTGATCGGGCAGAAAAAACCGGGGAGCTTTGTGGGCTCCCCGGAAAGGTTACTGCAAACTACTGACTGCTTTAAGTTAGAAAGTGAAGCTAACCTGCACGCGAATCGTACGGGAAAGCTCATAAGCGATCGGCTTTCCGTAGGTGCTGTTAAGGACGACGCCGTCCGTGTTGAGGAGGGTCTTCCATGGGTACTGGTGCTCGGCGGCTGCATAGAACCCTGGCTGCCCCAAGTAGAGGCCGCTGGGAGCGATGGGGTTGGTGCTGTTGGCAGAATCAATCTGCGAGCCGTAAGCAACTGCGGAACGCGAGTTCAACACGTTGCTAATGGTAGCTTGGAAGCCGACAACCTGCTTCTCGTTGTTGTGGTTCGGTTTGAACTCCTGCATAAACGAGGCGTCCGATTGGAAATACCACGGGGTGCGGCGGAGTCCAACGCTGTTGACGGTCAAGGTACCGGTGACCGGATCCTGCGAGATATCCACCCACTTGCCACGGCCTTCCGGATACACCGGGGCAAAATTGGGCTGCTGCCAGCCGCCCACATCTACGTAGCTGCTCAAGGGCGTGCCCTGATACATGTACTGAATCCAGCCAATTGTCGAAGTGGCCCGCTTGTGGCCCCAAGGCAGTTGGTAGTAGGTATAACCCTTGAAGGTGTTGGGACGATCGGTTGCCAACCGTCCGTTGGCAGGCTGGCCGTAAGCGTTGAACTCAAAATACGTCTCGTCAAATGCACGGCTGTTGTTCGGTGAGTTGCGTCCGCCACCACCGTCGGACAGATCGGTGCTGGTCAGACCGGCGTAGTTGCCACGGAAGTAGCTGTAGGTGTAACTAACCATGCCGTACCAGTTATTGCTGAGGGATTTGTTCAGACGGAATTCAAAACCGTCGTAGGCACGGGCTCCCTTGACGTTGTGCGGGCAAGCAGAACCGCAGCTGGTGTTATACGAGTTCAAACCTTCGCCGGGGTTGGCGACGAAAAAGACTTCGCTGCCATTCTGGAAGAACGCAGTGTCTTCGATCACGTTATCCAGACGGCGGCGATCCCAGCGGGCTTCAAATGCCAGGTTCTTCTTGATCTGGTAATCGGCACCAAACACAGACTCGTGCTGCCGGTAAGGTTTCAATCCCGCAATCGTGCCTTCCTGGCCGCGGTAGTTAATGTTCTCGATAAAATTGTTCAGGTTGCTGTGGCCGGTCGGGGTCAGGCTGGCCGGCGCCGTGGGGTCATTTCCCTGGCAGTAGAATCGCTGAGAATTGGGAGCCACAACGATATCCTTGTAGTTCGGATCGTTCAGCAGGTAGAGGCAGTTATTCCACCACTGGCCGCCAAAGGAGCTGATGGCCAGGTTGAGCTTCATCTCGTCATTAAAGACGCCATAGCTGCCGAATACTTTCGCTCTGCCGTCGCGGAAAATGTCCCACGCAAAGCCAATACGAGGACCGATCTTGGAACCCCATCCGAATTCGATCGGATTCGCTGGAAGTCCCGCCAAGAGCCCAAAAGATTCAGCCGGTACGTTTTCATGTTCAAAGCGGATGCCCGCGTTGATGGTCACGCCCTTGCCGATCGTCCAGGCGTCCTGCGCGAAGAAAGCGTGATTGTAGCTGGTCGCCTGTCCCTTGGTTCCGAAGTCAACCACAACCGCGTCACCGTAGGTGCCAGCCACATCCTCCCCAAGTGTGTAGGAGTAGTCGGTCGCGCCAGGATAGAGATCAACCGTCGGCGCGCTGTAACGCTGGAAGATGTCATTGGAGAGGCGGTTGAGTTGATAGCCGCCCTTCAGGTTATGGGTTCCCCACCATCCCGACTTGAACAAGGCAATATCCTGGTCAAACTGGATGTGCTTGTCGGCATTCTTGAGGGTAAAATTCGGATCCCATCCGCCTGTCTGGAATCCGGCCGCTTGAATCAGGCCTGCTTCAGGTCCGTTCGGAGAGAACGGGACGGAACCGGTGCCACCGCAAGCGGTAGCCAGGTGGGTGACTGGATCGACAGGGCAAGTGCTCGCAGCTGAACCGCTAGTCTGCCACAGATAGATTGTGCCAACCGTGGGGAAGCCGAAATCGTGGTAGTTCTCAAAGAAGTAACCAAAACGGGTGGTCGAAACCAACCGCGGAGTGAGGGTGATATCCGCGCCGATGTTCAGAGTGGTGTCTGGAGCGGAGTAGCCGTAACCATGCTCATAGACATCCAACGGGGTGGTTGCGTCGGGGTTGAACAGGCCCGTGGTTGAATCCGCGCGCGGCAGCAGTTGGCCAGCTTCACGCTGATGCTGGTAGAGCCAGGAGGCGAAGACGGTCGCTTTATTGGTGACCTTGGCATCGATACGCGCGTTGCTGTAGTAGGTCTGCTGATCGCGGTTGAAGACCTGGAGTCCGGCGTTTGCGTCATACGTGCCGAAATTGACCGAGCGGCCGCGAGAGATGTACTCAGGGGCGAAGCCCAGGAATGCCCAAACGTGATCTTTCCAAATCGCGCCGCCTACTGTTGCGGAGGGCTGGATATCGCGGAGATGATCCTTTTGCGGCTGATAGCCTTGCGCGTCCGGGTCAAACAAGCCGATGCGACTACCCTGTGGATCGTAACGGGTGTAGGCATTCGGGGAACCGTCCATGTTGCCACTTTCGTAGCTGGTGCCCAGTGATCCGTGCCAGTCGTTGCTGCCGTGCTTCATGATGACGTTAACAACGCCACCGAGCGAGCCGCCATACTGAGCCTCTACACCGGAGCTCTTGACCTGAACTTCCTGAATAAACTCGAAGGGGACGTTGGTGTGGGAATAACCGCCGATCAGATTGGCAGTTTCCTGACCTTCTACGAGGTAGGAGTTTTCAGAATCGGCGCCGCCGGCGACCGAGTAGCCAAAGGAATTGCCGTTGCCGCCGTTGCCCGGAGAGCTGTTTCCGGCACCGGTGCCGCCGACGCTGCTGGTTACTCCGGCGTTGGCATTCAGCGAACCGCCGGCCAGAGGCTCGTTGCGAGCCGAAGGCGCAAACTGGATCACCGACTGGAACGAACGGCCGTGGGGCACATCCGCGATGACATCCTCGGTGACGTTGGTGAGCGTGGTGTTGGTCGTCAGATCGATCAGTGGAGCTTCCGCGGTGACCTCTACGACGGTCTCGGCGCTACCAACCTTCAAGACGAGATCAAGTGTGGGAAGGTGGCCAACTTCCAGGGTTACGCCTTCGCGCTTCAGCGTGGCGAACCCGCCTGCCTTCACTGTAACCGCGTAAGTGCCCGGTGGAAGATTGGCGAAGCGATAGTAGCCCGTTCCATCGGTTTGAAGTGTCTTGGAGCCGACCAGCGCAGAGCTATTCAGCTCGACCAGCGCCTTTGGCACTACTGCGCCACCTGCATCCTTCACAGTGCCCTGCAATCCGGCGGTGGTCTCCTGGGCCTGCAGACCAACGGATAGCATGAACACCGCTACGATTGACAGGAGCACGAAAAAGCGAACGCTAATGGGACGCTTTCCACTCATAAGGTAGTTCCTCCCTGCGGTTGCTCAGCAGCAACCGGCACTAAAAGACAGCCGTTTAACTCTGGGCGCATAGTCTCGCCGATGAAGTTTCACCAGTCTGAATATGCACGCCGAGTACCAAATGAAAATTATTGAAACCGGCTGATTTCATGGGACTTATGGATGGAAGATTATTCAGGACTACCAAATTAGGGATGCAGACGAGCAAAAATATGACAATTGGTAGACTTTTGCAATTGCCGCCGGTTTTTATTCGATCTTGCTGTTGTAGTATCCGGCGCGGTTACGAACGTACAGATTGCGCCCGGCGCGCTGTTTGGCGGGCTCGGTAAGGTCGACGCGGATGCGCCGGAATTCGGCTCCTACGCGGCTGACGGGGTAATAGGCGAGCAGATACTGGGTGCGCAATTCATCGCTAATCTGGTGGAAGGCGCTGTCAAGCTGGGCCAGCGAGGTGGCGTAGTAATACTTGCCTCCGGTATCGCGTGAGAGCTGGATGAGGGCGTGCTCGCCGCCGATATCGCGCCCGGCGTCAGCCTCGATTGGCACCATGATGATGGAATAGATGATGGTTTCGGCGATCTGCGCGGCGCGAAGCGCCTCCGGGTAATCGGTCTTGCTGGCCGTGTCGCCGCCGTCGGTAATGAGAACGAGCACCTTGCGGCCCTGGCGCCGCTCCAAAGCCTGGGAGGTGAGGAAAATAGCGTCATAGAGAGACGTGGCCGCGCCGGTGCGCAGATGCTTCAGGGCTTCGTTCAGGCGGCGTTCGTCGTTGGTAAAGGGCATGGCCTGAGAGACATAGGTGGAAAACTGGTAGAGGGCGATGGAATCTACCGGGCGCAACATGGCATGGGCAAATTTGCGCGCCGAAGCGATTTCCAGGGGCAGGTCCTTACGCGTGCTCATGCTGGTGTCCAGTGCCATGACGATCGAGAGCGGCAGACCGGATTCGCGCTCGAAGACCGAGAGCTTCTGCTCGATGTCATCCTCGAAGATGCGGAAGTCCTCCTTCTGCAGATCGCCGTAGGGGGCACCGCCGGCGTCGGCAACGCTGGCGAAGACACTCACCAGTTTGACGTTCACCGAGATGGTGGGCGAGGCATCGGCCGGTGCAGCCTTGGGAGGATTTCGCTTGACGGGAATGTGAGGATAGAGTGCTGGATTCGTCTGGGGTACAGGCGGAGCAGGAGCGTTCTGAGCGAAGAGGGGAGCCAGAAACGCCGCAAAAACAATCAGTGCAAGGCGGGATATCATGCGCAAGGTCATTATAGGCAAAGATGAATGGCCGGGATTCCGAAGTTGCGGGAGCGGCTGGCAAGCGGTTGCGCAGAGACTCTAGGGAGCCCGATCCGGGGGGAACGCTTCGCCGTCGGCCCAACGGGCTCCGTCTTCAAAAAATTCCTTTTTCCAGACTGGCACGCACTGCTTCAGCGAGTCGATAACCCAGCGGCAGGCGTCAAACGCCGCTCCGCGATGGGCGCTGGCGACAACGATCAACACGCTGGTTTCGCCGATTTCGAGGCGTCCGACGCGGTGGGCGAGGTGTAGATCGCGGATGGAAAACCGCTGCAAAGCCTCAAGCGCCAGCCTCTCCATGACGGCAATCGCCATGGCGGAATAGGATTCGTACTCAAGATAAAGAACGCGGCGATGGCGGGTGTGGTTTCGTACCACGCCTTCAAACAGGCACACAGCGCCGTCTTCGCCCTGCTTGAGCTGGGCCAGAAACGCGGCGGAGTCAATCGGAACGCGCTGCAGGCTGGCGTGGGCGCTTGGCGGCGGCAGAGCCGGCTGCGCAAGGCCGCCACTTACCGGCGGCAAAAGCGCAACTTCATCCCCCGGAGCCAAGGGCGTGGCAGACGATGCCAACGTTTGATTGACGGCGATGGCGATGGTTCCTTCGTAAGCGGCAAGCGGGGCATGCTGCTGGCGCAGGCAGCGCCAGAGGTCGGCAACAGAGGCGGGCGCGGCAAGCTCCACGAAGAGCTCCGGGGCTAGCAGCTCGCGCAGACGGCCGAAACACAGGACTCGGAGGAGCATGAGGAAACGATAGCAGTTTCTGGCGGTAACGGCGGCATCTGAAGTTTGCTGCTCTCTGCAGCGCGCCAGCCGGACGCGCTGCAGAGAGGCTGAAGGAGCCTTACTGCTGGGTCACCACCAGGGTCAGGTTGAGGGTTTGCGTCTGCGCGGCGTTGGCACTCGAGGTTGCAGTTACCTTGAACATGTAGGTACCGGGGGCCAGGTCGCCATTGGTGCTGTTGCTTGAACCCGACGATCCACAACCAGCCATTCCCAGAATCAGGCACAAGGCCACTAACCCAACCACGATCCAGACGTTGCGGCGCTTGTTGATGAGCAGGATTCCCATCACCGAGAACGGAAGCAGTGCCAGGAAGATGGACCTTGGGAGCAATCGCGGCGGAGTGGAACTGGCAGCGCCACCGTTGCCGCCCCTGGTGGTCACGGAGAGCGTCGCGGTCTTGACGGTAGTTCCATCCATGGTCAGCGGGTTCGGCGAAATCGACCAACTGGAGCCGTTCGGCAGTCCCGAGGTGGTGAAGTTGATGGTGCCGCTAAAGCCGTTCAGCGGAGTCAGGGTAAGAGTGTAAGCGGCGGTATTGCCTTCGCTGACCGATACGCCGGAAGTGGCGGGCGTCACGGTAAACGGAGCGGTGTTCGAACTGGATGTCCCGGTTCCGTTGAGGATGACGGCCTGTGGCGAGTTGGATGCGCTGCCGCTGACCGTCAAGGTAGCGGTCTCGGCCCCGACGATACTGGGGGCAAAGACCAGGTTGATCTGGCAACTGGAACCAGCGGCCAGGCTTGTCGGACAGTTGGTACTGCTGTTACTGGCGAAGTCTGCCGCGTTGGCGCCGCTGACCAGCATGCTCGATATGGCGAGCACCGAGGTCGAGGAAGCGTTGGTGAGAGTAACCGTTTGCGGGCTGCTCTTCGCGCCCTTCAGCGTGTCAGGGAAATTCACCGGGGACGGGGACAGTTCGATCACACCCGATCCGGCGATGCCGTTACCTACCAGCGGGACCGTCTGCGTGTTCGGGCTGGCATCGTCGGTCAGGACAAGATCGGCAACCCGGCTGTTCAGCGCCGTCGGGGTGAAGACAACTCCTATTACGCAACTGGCTCCCACGACGAGCTGGCTGCCGCAGGTGTTGGTCAGAATGCTGAAGTCGGTGGCGTTGGTGCCCGTAATCGTGATGCCCTGGACTGCGAAGTTCAACGGGCCGGTTCCCGTGTTCTTCACCGTGACGTCAATCGGGCTGGAGGGTACATTCAGGGGCTGGCCAGGCGAGGGGAAGCTCACGCTGGTGGGCGACAAGGTCACCACTGGGATAGTTCCGGTGCCACTCAGGGCGACGGCTGCAAATGGCGTAGCGGCATCGCTGGCAATGTTCAAATCCGCCGTCTGGATGCCTGTTGCCGTTGGGTTGAACGTCACGCTAATGATGCAGTTGCCCGACGCTAGCACGATCGTTCCGCAGAGATTGCTCACGGAGAATTGGCTGGCCGAGGGACCACTGGTCGTCACCGACGTGATATTCACCGCAAAATTGCTGCTATTGGTGAGCTTCACGGACTTCGCCGCGGTGCTCTCGGTGAGGTTGGCGCTGCCAAGATTGAGCGATAGCGGGCTGACCGACGCCACCGCTCCGCCGGTACCGCTCAACTGCACGGTCACGGGAGAGGATACGGAATTGCTGGCGATGGTGAGCGTGCCGCTGAGCACGCCGGATGACAGCGGGGTAAACGTCACCCCGAAGACGCAGGAGGCACCCTCCGCTAAAGTGGTGGCGCAATTGTTGCCGCCCGCAACCGTTACTACCTGGAAGTTTCCGGTGATCACCGGCGCGCTCAAAGTGAGGGGGTAGCCCGGATCGGTGTTGGTCACCGTCACGGTTTGTGCGGCGCTGGCCTGGTTCAACGGCTGATTGGTGAAGGTCAGGCTCTGGTTCGATGGTGTGATCGTCGGAGCTTTCACCTGGACGCCCATGCCCAGCAAAGCGATCGTCTGCGTGGCCGGCACGGCGTTGTCGGCAATCGTCAATGTCGCACTGCGGCTATTGAGCCCCGAGGGCGTGAAGACCACGCTGATGGTGCAATTGGCTCCCGCCGCAACCTGGCTGCCGCAGGTGTTGGTCTGGCTGAAATCGCCAAAATTGGTGCCCGTGATCGTGATCCCGCCCGCGGGAATGTTCAGCGGCCCGGTGCCCGAATTGGTTAGCTTGATCTGCCCGGACGAAGCAGACGATGGGGTGTTGAGCGGCTGATTCGGGAAGGTGTAGCTGGTGGCCGGCACAAGGGTGACGGCGGGTGCGATTCCGTTGCCACTCAACGCGACTGGCGCAAATGGCGTAGCAGCATCGCTGACTATGTTTAAGGTCGCTGTCTGGATGCCTGTTGCCGTTGGGTTGAACGTGACGCTGATGGCGCAGTTGCTCAACGCCGGCACGGTCGTTCCGCAGAGATTGTTCGCCAGGAACTGGCTGGCCGAGGGACCACTGGTGGTCACGGACGTGATATTCACCGCAAAATTGCTGCTATTGGTCAGCGTAACGGACATTGCCGTGCTGCTCGTGTTGACGTCTATGCTGCCAAGATTGAGCGATGTCGGGCTGACCGATGCGACCGCTCCCCCGGTACCGTTCAATTGCACGGTCACGGGAGAAGATGCGGAGTTGCTGGCAATGGTCAGAGTGCCGCTGAATACACCGGGAGCCAGCGGGGTAAACGTCACCCCGAAGACGCAGGAGGCGCCCACGGCTACTGTCGTAGCGCAGTTGTTGCCGCTTGAAACAGCTACCACCTGGAAAGTTCCGGTGATGACCGGCGCGCTCAAAGTGAGGGGATAGCCCGGGTCGGTATTGGTCACCGTCACGGTCTGCACGGCGCTGGCTTGGCTCACAGGCTGATTGGCGAAGGTCAGGGTCTGGTTCACCGGTGTGATCGCCGGTGACTCCACCTGGATGCCCGTACCCAGCAGGGAAATCGTCTGCGGGGATGGCACGGCGTTGTCGGCAATATTCAATGTTGCACTGCGGCTATGGAGCGCCGAAGGCGTAAAGACCACGCTGATGATGCAACTGGCGCCCGCGGCAACCTGGCTGCCGCAAGTGTTGGTCTGGCTGAAATCGCCGGCATTGGTACCCGTGATCGTGATCCCGCCTGCAGGAATGGTCAGCGGCGCAGTGCCCGAACTGGTTAGCTTTATCTGCCCGGACGAGGCGGACGAGGCGGTATTCAGCGGCTGATTCGGGAAAGTGTAGCTGGTGGCCGGCGCAAGGGTGACGGCGGATCCGGTTCCGGTGCCGAGCAAGGTAACCGTCTGCGGTGAGGCGGCTGCATCGGTTGTGACCGTGAGGATGCTGTTGCGGTTACCCGCGGCCGTGGGAGCAAAGGTCACGGTGATGGTGCAGAATGCGGGCGCGGCAAGAAGGCTGGTGCCGCAATTGTTGGTCTGCGAAAAGTCGCCGGCCGCAGCGCCACTGATCGCAACGCCTATAACATTGAACGCAAAGTTGCTCTGATTGCTGAGAGTCACCGGCAGGGAGATGTTCTGGCCCGGGTTGGTGGCGGCAAACGTTAACGTCGCGGGCGCCAGGGTGCTGGTGGCGCCGGCCGTGCCGGTGAGTGTGACCGTAGCCGGCATCGAGCTGCCGTTGCCGCTGACGGTCAGCGTGCCGGGACGTACTCCTGAAACCGTAGGATCAAACGCTACCTGGATGATGCAGGAAGCCGACGGCAGCAGCGGGGCGGTGCAACCGTTGTTGCTGACCTGGTAGTCACCGGTGATCACCGGGGTGTTCACCAGCAAGGTTTGAGTCTTGTCGGTGTTTTTCACCGTGACGTTCTGCGCGACACTGGGCACGTTGATCGCCTGCTGTGCGAAGGTCAGGCTGTTGGGTGTGACGGTGCTGACCACCAGCACGCCGGTGCCCGTCAGGATGACCGAGTTCGAGCCGCGCGCCGAGTTGTCGGTGATCGTCAGGGTTCCGGGACGGGTGCCGGCAGCCGTGGGAGTGAAGCCCACGCTGATGGTGCAACTGCCGCCTGGCGCCACCTGCGTGCCCACAACGCAGGGGTTGACTGCGGGCGGGGACCACGAGAAGTCACCCGTCGTGGCAATGTCGATGATGTTGAGCGTGGCGAGGGTCGCTTCATTTTTCACCGTCACCGTTTGGGCAGTGGCAGCGGGGGTGTTGATGGCCTGGTCCGCGAACGTCAGGCTGGACGGCGTTAACACGTCGAGTGGCACCGCTCCCACGCCAGACAGAGCGATGCTGTGGGACGTGGTGCTGGCGTTGTCCGTGATGGAGAGATTGCCGAGGGCCTGCCCCGTTTGTGACGGCGTAAAGACAACCCAGATGTTGCAGGCAGTGCTGGGCGCAACCGGGCCGGAGAGGCAATCTCCCGGAGTGCCACCCTCAATAGCCTGGGTAAAATCGCTGCTGCCGGTAAACAAGATGTTGGAGATATTGACCGTGGAAGTCGTGCTGGTATTGGTGTACCGGATGGCCTGCGCGGCACTCGGGGTATGCAAATCCTGATCGGGGAAGCTCAGGCTGCCGGGCGTGACCGTGACCGTAGGCAGGCTAGACCCGGAAAGCATGGCCAGGAACGCATCGCTGGATCCCCCGCCGTAGGCCGCTTGCGGCGGCGCGTAGGGCGGAGTTGGAACGGCGACCGTTGGTTGCAGGTCCAGCACTTGCTCAAAATCGGTGGAGTTGGTGGTGCCCGCCACGAAAATATCGCCCAGGCTATTCACTGTGATGGCATTGCCCTGGTCGATGTCCGAACCTCCCAGGTAGGCGGACAGAATCAACGCCGAACCATCGGAGGTGAACCTGGTCATGAACGCATCCTGGGGGCCGGCGAGCGCATTGAGAGGCAGGTTGCTGTTGGGATTGGTGATCGGGTTGATGATGGGGAAGTCGGTGGACTTGGTAGCGCCGGTCAGGTAAGGAGAGAAACTTGCGTCGACCGCCACGCCGAGTCCCTGGTCCAGACCCGTGCCTCCCAGGTAGGTCGCGTACTCAAACGCCGAACCTGGATTGTTCACTTTGACCAGGAAAGCATTCTGGCTTCCGTTGATCGTTGGCTGGAAGCCATTTGCGGTTGTATACACAGTGCCGGATGCGGTTCCGGCTACGTAGGCAGAACCTGCTGAATCGACCGCAATGGCGCGCGCGGTGTCAATCGTCGATGTCAGGTCCGTCACCGTATTTTCCAGGGCCGTTCCGTAAATGAACGAGCCGTTCACTCCGCTTGCCTTGAAAACCCAGGCGCCGGTGCCTTGCAATTTGATGCCCAGGAATGGCCAGACCGTGGAGGCAATGTTGGGTGTGTTGGTGCCGCCTGCAACAAAGACGTCGCCGATTGGATCCAGCGCCACGCCATACGCCTCGCTGGCATAGGTGGGAAACAGTTGACCCGGTCCGATATTTACCCAATCCACCGTACCATCGTAGGTATGGGCCAGGGCGGTTGGCGTCCAGGCTGGCACGGCGCCACCCGTGATGCCACCACCGAAGGTGACTTCGATGTTGGGGATGGGAGAGGTATCGTCTTGAACAATGGTGCCCGGATAGACATGGGTGTTCGGCGCCCAGACATCGGTGGGCGCCGGGGGCACGGGCTGGCCGCCAAAGAATTCCGAGAAGTAATAGGTATCTCCGGATGGGGGCGTGGGCGGAGGCGAGATGGCGGAGACACCCGCGCCGATTGGCGGAGCAATGTGCAGACCGTTGTCCAGCTTGGTGATGAAGGCGACCCATTCCTCCACCTTGGTTTCAAATCCGTTGTAGGCGGGGAAGTCGTCGGAGTTAGTCTGGCCAGCGACGATCACGCTTTTTGCGCTGTCGACCGCGATGGCATACCCGATGTCGGCTTTGGAGCCGCCAAGGTAGGTGGTCCGCAGAAGGGTTCCCGTTGGCGTCAGGATGATGACGAATGCATCGCTATCGCCGCCTTGATACGTGCTGCGATATTGATTCACATTGCCGGGCAGATCCTCGAAGTTCGTCCAGCCGGTGATGTAAGCCTGCTTCAGCGAATCCAAGGCAATTGCGTTTCCGGTCGCGGTCGCGTTGGCCGGGGTCGAGCCACCCAGAATGGTCGTATAGGAGTAGGTAATGGTCTGGGTAGTGGTATCGACGCTGTACTTTGTCACATAGGCATCGCAGTTTGCCGAGTAGACGTAGCCGCTGGTATTCGGGGTGTCTGGAAAATCGCTGGAGCAGGTCTGCCCGGTCACGAATGCGTCGCCCGCGCTATCGACGGCGACGCCGTTGCCCACATCTCCCTGGCTGCCACCGAGGAAAGTGGCATAGGTTACGGCGGGGTCAATGGTCAGCTCAAGGCTGGGGTCATAGTCGCCCACGCGGAGATGCACGCTGCCTGCTGCTGCCAACTCATACTCTACTTCCACCGTGTGCAAGACACCGGCAACCCGCTGGTAGGCGTAAGGCTTGGCAAAACGAACGGGCTGGCCGTTGAGTTCCGCAACCACATCGCCGTTGGAGTCCTTGTAAATCTTATCCATGGAGGAAAACGACAGCGCGATGGCGCGCGGGTCGGCCTTGGGGGCGACCACAAAGTCGAATTCCAATTGGCGATGATCTCCGTAATAGACAACGTCCACGCCGGGATACAGTCCCTGGGTGCGAAGCTTGGCGTAGCTCTTTACTCCCAGCCGCCACTTGGCCGCATCCGCTCCAAGATAGTAGTTGGTCACTCCCGGCTGCGCGTCCAGGGGTTGAAGTCCGGCGACGGGATTGGCATTGTCGAATGCAAAGCCGAGCGCCTGACGCTTGCCTGACTTCGCATCGGTGACGGCAACCCAGGATTGGCGGGCGCCAATCGAGACCGCGTAACTGCCGCTGCGCGCCAGGAAGCGGGCAGAGTTCTCCGTGGGCTCGAAGCTCAGCGGAAGTCTGCCATACCTCTCCACGGCGGAGGGTTGCGCGCCGGCGGGGTTCTGAGCATTTTCGGCGGCAACAGAGAGTGGAGCAATAAGCGCGGCAGCGGTAAGCAGTGCGGTGCAGAACGTCAGCTTCATGTTCATGCCTCAGGTGCAACAATCGAGAAATCGGTTACTATCCAGTTGCGAATCACCACCAGGAACCGTCATCCGCACCCTGCAGGAATCCTTCATTCGGACCTTGCCCGGAAAACTTGTACACCTACCTGGACCGGGAAGACTCCGCCGCCTTGTCGCGCTCCGGCGAAGACGGCCGTTCCGCGGCGGGGGTTTGTCCGTCGTTGCAGCCGGCAGCGTCGGCCATGCTGATCGGCACCGACGCAGTCACGGTCACACCGTTCTCGGCATAGGTTACGGTCACCGGGTAGGGATAGGTTGCGTAGGTGGTTGTGGTACCCACGGTGCTCGCAACCCAGGTGCAGGACCCAATGGTGCTGCTGGCCGTGACCACGCCAGACTTGTTGAGAGAGAGGGCCTGTAGTGGGGCGGCGTCATCGGGCGCTTGCGACGATCCGAGCTCATACGAGCTGTTGGCCGTCACGTCATTTGTCTTCGAGTTGGAGTAGTTCGCCGTGACGGTGAGCGCGCCGGTCTCCCCCGGACTCACAAGGTTGTAACCCGTGGCTGGCGCAATCGTGATGGAATCCAATTTGTAGGTTTGGCCACAACTCGCCATCAACGCAGCCAAGAACCCAGCACCAAGCACAGTCAATGCACGCTGCACCATTTTGACTCTCCTGACAGGAATGTTGCTCAATCTTCGCAACAGACCCTCTGCAATTCAAGAGAATTGTGGTTTGCTAACTTGATACTCAAGTCATACAACCTTTGGGCGCAGCCGGCCTTTGTGCAGCAAGAAGGCCAGCCCCGCGGGGCTGGCCTCATGCGCAAAACAAGCGGTGAATGCGTTAGTTCTGCCCGTCGGCCAGAACATGTTCGCGCGTCTCGGCGTCGGCGCGCGCCTCCGCCGGACTGTGCGGCAATGCGATGGCTAGCACCTCCTCGATGCTCTCCACGTAGTTCACGTGCACCCCTTCCATCTGTTCGGGAAGCACATCCTCTTCCACGTTCTGCTTATTTTCCGCCGGGAAGATGATCTCGGTGACTCCGGCCCGCTTGGCGGCGAGGAACTTTTCCTTGACTCCGCCAATGGGAAGCACGTTGCCGCTCAAGGTGATTTCGCCGGTCATCGCCATCTTCGGGCGCACCTGCTTATCGGTGAGCAAAGAGACTAGCGCGGTGACAATCGTAACCCCGGCCGATGGGCCATCCTTCTGAATCGCTCCGGCCGGAACGTGAATGTGAACATCGTACTTGGTGAATACGTCATCGTCGATTTTCAACTCCTCGGCGTGCGCACGCACCCAACTGAAAGCGGCCTGCATCGATTCGCGCATCACTTCCAGAATCTGTCCGGTGATGCGGAACTCGCCCTTGCCCTTCATCTTCATCGCTTCGATGAAAAGGATGTCGCCGCCGGTGGGAGTCCAGGCCAACCCGACCACCACTCCGGCATGCTTGGTGCGAGCCGCAATCTCGGTATCGACGCGAACCTTGATGCCGCCCAACATCTCCTGCACCACCTCGCGCGTGACCACCAGCTTGCCGGTCTTGCCCTCGACGATGCGCCGCGCCTGCTTGCGGCAGATGGTGCCGATCTGGCGCTCCAGGCTGCGCACTCCGGCCTCGCGCGTGTAGTGGCGGATGAGAAAGCCGACCGAGTCCTCGGTGAATTCGATCTGCTCCGGGGTCAGGCCGTTCTCCTCGGTCTGCCGCCGGATGAGGTACTGGTAAGTGATGTGCCGCTTGTCCTCTTCCGTGTAGCCATGGAGGTCGATGATCTCCATGCGGTCGCGCAGCGGATCGGGAATCGTATCCAACTGGTTGGCCGTGGTGATGAACAGCACCTTGGACAGATCGAACATTACGTCCAGATAATTGTCGCGGAAGGTTGAGTTCTGCTCCGGATCGAGCGCCTCCAGCAGGGCCGCCGTGGGATCGCCGCGGTAGTCGCGTCCGACCTTGTCGATTTCATCCAGCATGAACACCGGGTCGTTGGCCTCGGCGCGGCGTATGCCCTGGATGATCTGCCCGGGCATGGCGCCGATGTAGGTGCGGCGATGTCCGCGAATCTCCGCCTCGTCATGGATGCCGCCCAGCGACATGCGCACGAACTTGCGTCCCAGGGCGCGTGCAATCGACTTGCCCAGCGAGGTCTTGCCTACTCCGGGAGGCCCGAAGAAGCATAGGATCGGACCCTTCATCTTCGGGTTCAGGTGGCGCACCGAGAGATAGTCCAGAATGCGGTCCTTCACCTTCTGCAAATCGTAGTGGTCCTCGTCGAGGATGACTTTTGCCTTGGTAATATCGACTTGGGAGCCACTGGACTTGGTCCACGGCAACACCACCAACCACTCCAGATAGTTGCGCGTGACGGAATAGTCGGCAGCCATGGGAGACATGCGCGAGAGACGATTCAACTCTTTCATCGCCTCTTTCTTTACGTCCTCCGGCATTCCACTCTGGTCAATCTTTTCCTTGAACTCCTCCACGTCGCGGGTGGTGTCGTCCTGCTCGCCAAGCTCCTTCTGGATGGCCTTGAGCTGCTCGCGCAGGTAGTACTCGCGCTGCGTCTGCTGTACCCGGTCCTGCACTTCGCTCTGGATCTTGTTGCGCAGTTGCTGGACTTCCAGTTCCTTGGCCAGGTGCTGGTTGATTTTGTCCAGGCGCGAGCGCACGTCGTAGGTCTCCAGCACATCCTGCTTGTCGCGGGTCGACAGCGAGGGCAGCGAGCTGCCCACAAAGTCCACCAGCCGGCCAGGCTCCTCGATGTTCATCGCCACCGTCGAAAGCTCGTCGGAAAGCGTCGGCGAGCCGGCCACAATCTGCTGGAACAAGGTAAGAATGTTACGCTGCAACGCCTCGATTTCAGCGTTCAGTTCGGGCACAACCTCGTGCACCGTCTCCACCGTCGCCTTCATATAAGGAGAAAGCTGGGTGTACTCGACCACGCTGACCCGCTCCAGTCCCTCGGCAAAAACAAACAAGCTCTGGTTGGGCATTTTGACCACTTTGTGAACCGTGGCCAGAGTTCCGATCGGGTACAGATCCACCGGCTGCGGCGAATCGATGCGCGCCTCGCGCTGGGCAATCACCACAATGGTCTTGTCCTCGCCGAGCGAGTTGATCAGCTGTACCGAACTCTCGCGCCCCACCGTCAGAGGAAGAACTGCATGCGGGAACAGCACCGTATCGCGAACGGGCAGAACAGGGAGCGAGCGCCGGTCGCCGGCAGCAAGGACCACGGGAGCGGCTTCAGGAATGCGATTTGTGTTCGGCATTAAAACTCCTTGAGTGAGACATACTCAACTTTGATGACTCTATCATACGAAAGGATTCGGCTTTTATTATACCGTTGCCAAGCAAGAGCCGTCCCGCCCTGCCTGAGCGCTCCGGGAGACCATCGGCAACTGGGGCCGCAGTCGCTCCTCGTCCATTGCGCGGAAGCCGCAAAAACAGGATCACTGCCAAACAGTACAAATGGCAAGCGGGCGGATTGTAATCCCTGGCTTAGCGGTGAGGCAAGAATCTTTCGCAGGCGGGCGCAATAGCCGACGGGAAAATTCGCTACGCGCCTGAAAACAAGCTGCTCCCGATCCGCGCTGTCCTTCACTGGGCCACATGCCTTCTGCGGGAGAATGGGCAGGTTCGCAGGGGACTCGGCTCATGCGCGCCCGGTGGCTCGCGCAAATCGGAATTGGTGGGGCGCGTCGCACCCGCTATAATTCGCCCATCGTGCGCACACCTCTGGCGATGCTTGTTGCCGTCACCGTTGCCGTTTCGCTCGCGCTTCCCTGTTTTGCAGGCAACGCCGCGACCAGCTCCGGCGGTAACGCCGCGACCAGCTCCGGCGGTAACGCCGCAACCAGCGACGCCGCAGGGGACGCGCTGCAGCAGTTTGCCTCGCGCATTGTTGCCCTGGCCGGTCCGGGCGTGGCAACCTTTGCCGTCGGCAACTCCTCGGCGGCAACCATGGAGCAGGTTGCGGCTTTTCGAAAGGCGCTCGAAGGCAAACTGCTCGAGGCCGGAGTGCAACTCCGCCAACCTTCCCCGGGCCAACAGCCCCAAGCCAGCAGCGGCATTCGAGTGACTCTCGGCGAGAATGCCCACGGGTTGGTGTATCTGGCCGAGGTGCAGCAGGGGGCCGAGACGCGCGTGGTCATCGTGCAGGCTCCGCCTGCCAGGGTGGTCGCGCCGCTGGCGGGCACGATGGTCTTGCGCCGCTCGCTGCTGGCGGTCCGCGCCGAGCCCGTGCTGGATGCGGCGCGGCTGGGTGCAGGGAATGAAGCACGCCTCGTGCTGCTCACCGCGCGGGCCGCGGTTTTCTACCGCCAGCAGGGCGGCAGGTGGAGCGAGGAACAAAGTGTGGCGATCGGCCACGACGCGGTGTTTCCGCTCGACGTCCGCGGCCGCCTGGTGGTCACCGGCGAGGCCTCGCTCGATGCCTATCTGCCCGGCGCCGTCTGCTCCATCAACCTGGCAGGCGGGTTGCGGGCGGACTGCCATGACGCCGACGATGCCTGGCCGCTGGGTGGACAAGCCGCCTTCTTCAACGCCGGACGCAATTACTTCAACGGATTGCTGCGCCCGGGCTTTGGCAAACAGTTGGCGCCATTTTATTCCGCTGCTGCACTTCCCTATCCCGGACATACACTATGGATCTTTGCCGGCGTCGACGGCCAGGTTCGCACCCAGGATGGCGATCGCGAAGACACCTTGAACTGGCACGACTGGGGAAGCGATCTGGCCGCCGTGCACTCTGGATGCGGCAGCGGAGCCCAGTTGCTGGTCACCGCTGCCTCCGGCGAAGGCGCCAACGATTCCCTGCGGAGCTACGAACTGGCTCAGCGCCAGCCGGTTGTGGCGGCGCCCGCCATGGAGTTCGATGGATCGATTACCGCGCTCTGGCCCTCGGGCGATCCTGCGACGGCCACCCTGGTTCTGCGCAGTGTTCTGCGCGACTCCGGCGTCCAGCGTAACGCCCTGAGCGACACCGTACTCGACCTCCTGCGCCATCCGCAAACGACCTACTACGAGGTATTTGATGTCTCGATTGGCTGCACCCGGTAGACTTCGCGCCCTCGCGATCACAGCGGCACTGGCCGCCCTCTGGCCGCTGCTCGGCGCGGCTGCGGCCACGGCGAGGTTGCGTCCGCACTATGGCGGCGAGGTGCGAGTGGAAACCGCCGCCGCCGAGGCCCCGGATTTCGTCAAGTTGCTGGTCACCGAAACATTGACATCTGTCGATGTGCGAGGCGAGGTGCAACCGGGCCTGGCCATGCGCTGGGAAGTGCAGAACGGCGGCCGCCGCTGGCAGTTCTGGCTTCGTCCAGGCTTGCGGCTGCACGGCAGCCAGATGGATGCGCCGCTGACCTCCGTTGTGGCCGCCGAGGCGATCCGCAACGGGCTTGCCGGCCTCGCGATGGAGGCTCGCATCCATACCGCAGGGGATTGGGTGAGCGTCGAGTTTGATGCGCCCATGCCCCAGTTTGCCGCGCTGCTGGCGGCTGCGCCATTCGCCGTGGGGATTCAGGACGCCCGCGGCGTGGTGGTGGGTAGCGGTCCCTACGCCATTGAATCCATCTCCCCGCCACGCATTACCCTGGTGGCCAATCCCGACTATTGGGGCGGACGAAGATTTCCCGAGACCATCACGGTGCGGTGCAACCGCAGTGCGCACGACCAGGCGCTCGACCTGGCGGCCAACCGGGCCGACTTGGTCGAGGTTGCACCCGAGGAGTTGCGCCACGCCCAGCAGGAGCGGATTCGTCTTTCGCAGGCGCAGCCGTCGGAGTTGATCGTGCTCGCCGCCGGGCATGCCCGCTCCAGCGATCTCAAGCTGCGGCAGGCGTTGAGCGAATCCATCGACCGTCCCGCGCTGCTGAACTTCATTTTTCAGAAGCAGGGCGAAACCTCAGCCGGTTTGTTGCCGGATTGGATTACCGGATACGGCGCGCTGCTGCCCGCTCCGCAAAACCAGGCGCACGCCCGCCAGTTGCGCGCCGAGGTTGGCGGCCACCCTGTGTTCAGCATCGGCTATGAACCGGACGACGCCCAGTTGCAGTTGCTCGCCGAACGCATCGCGCTGAATGCGCGCGAAACCGGGTTGACGGTGCAAGCCGTGGCACGCACGGCGGATGTAGATTGGGTGCTGCGCCGCATCCTGGTGCAAACGGCGAATCCGGCGGCGGCCCTGACGGCCGTTCTGGGCGCACTGCATGAGCCGCTGGAATTAGGGGATGCAACCCTGGAAAGCGTCTTCCGTGCCGAGCGCGGGACGCTGGCAAACTACACGGCGATTCCGCTGCTGCACCTGGACCGCGCCTGGGCCGCCAGCGAGCGCCTGCATGACTGGCCCAACGCCTCGCCATTCTCACCGCTCCCCGCTGAAAGCTGGGTGGAGACCCGGCCATGAGCTTCCGGGGGCGACTGCTGGTGGCGATGGCCATAATGGTGACGGCGGCGGTGGTCTCCGTTGCCTGGTTCACAGCGGTGCGCGCGCGGGTTGCCTTTGAGCAGGTGGACCACCAGCGCACGGTGGCCATCGTCTCCCAGTTCCGCGAGGAATTCGCGGCCCGCCAGGCCAGCGTGGCCGAGGCTCTGGAGCGGTTATCGGCCAGCGAGGTGGTGCAGCAAATCGCCTTTGAAGCCGCACATTCCGGCGATACGTCCTCCTTCGTACGCCAGGCGCGCACCTTGGCGCAGGCGCAACAATTGGATTACCTCGACCTGGTCACCGGCGACGGAACCATACTCTCCTCGGCGGAGTGGCCGGCCCATTTTGCCTACAAGCTTCCGCAGGCAACCACGGCGCGCGCCACTCCGGCGCTGGACCGGGTGGAGATCGCCGACGGCTCTGAGCTTGGCCTGGTCGCCTCGCGTACCCTTGCCGTTCCCGACGGCGTGCTCTACCTGTATGGCGGCAAGCGCCTGGACGCGGCATTCCTCAAGGAGCTGTCCCTGCCGGCGGGAGCGCGGGTTTGGATGGTGCAGCTCGGATCGGGAACTCTGGAGCAGGCGTCGATCATGGGCGAGGAGCCGCCGCCGATTGCCCGGCTGCGGCCTGTGCTGGCCGAGGCTGTCTCGGGCAAGGAATCCAGCGCGGCCATCGCAACCTCGCCAGATCCGCTGGACCGCGTCACCGTGCAGGCAATTCCGCTGCGCGACGAGCAGGGTGCGGTCTCCGCCGTGCTGCTGGTGGAAACCTCGCGCCGTCCGCTGCTCGAGTTGGAGCGCCAGATCAAAGCCGTGGCGCTGGCAACAGCCGGAGCGGGGCTGCTGCTCTCGATTCTGCTGGCGTTCTGGATCTCCGGGCGTTTCAGCCGTCCGGTCGAACAGCTTGCCGCCGCCTCGCGCCAGATTGCGGCAGGCAACTGGAGCGCGCGCGTCGAATTGCATTCCCACGATGAGTTCGGCGAGCTGGGGCAGACCTTCAATTCCATGACGAGCCAACTGGCGTCGCAACGCGACAAGCTGGTGCAATCCGAGCGCGTGGCCGCCTGGCGCGAGTTGGCGCGCCGCCTGGCCCACGAGTTGAAAAATCCTCTTTTCCCGCTGCAGATCACGGTGGAAAACCTGGTGCGCGCCCGAGCCCTACCGGAGGCGGAATTCGACGAGGTGTTCGACGAGAGCACCACGACCCTGCTGGAGGAGCTGGCACGTCTGAAAACGATCATCGGACGCTTCAGCGATTTCTCGCGCATGCCCAGGCCGCAGGTGCAGATCATGGACGTGAACGCATTGATACTCCGCGTGCTCAACCTGCATGCCGCGCAACTGGAACAGGCAACCAAGCCGGTGCGCCTGGAAACCGTGCTCGACGACAAGGCGGGAGAGATCGAAGCCGACGAAGAATTGCTCTACCGCGTGCTCAGCAACCTGTTGCTCAATGCCGTTGACGCAATGCCCGAGGGAGGAACCATCACCATGACAACCCACGCAGGGAAAGAGGAAGTTACGATCGAGATACGCGACACCGGCACTGGCATGACTCCGGAGGAGAGCGCGCGGCTGTTCACTCCCTACTACACCACCAAGCAGCATGGCACTGGCCTGGGGCTAGCCATCGCGCAGTCGGTGGTCAGCGATCACAACGGCACCATCGCGGTGGAGAGCGCGGCGGGACGCGGCAGCAGCTTCGTGGTCCGCCTGCCGCGCAGGCAGCCGGAACCGGTTTCGCAGGCGGAGTCCGCGCGATGAGCGCCGCGCCCAAGGCTGAGATTCTGATTGTTGACGATGAGGTCAACACCCTGGCCTCGCTGGCGCGCGCGTTTCGCATCGCCGGCCACGAGGCAACCGTGTGCGACAACGCCGCCAAAGCGCTGGAACTGGCGCGCACGCGGGCCTTCGACCTCATCCTGAGCGATGTTGTGATGCCACTGCGCGATGGACTGAGCCTGCTGGAAGACCTGCGCCAGGCCGGCGTCGATTCGCCCGTGGTCATGATGAGCGGCCAGGCTCACATCGAGATGGCGGTGCGCGCCACCAAGTTAGGCGCATTGGACTTCCTGGAGAAACCAATCTCCACCGACAAGCTGCTGCTGACGGTGGACCATGCCCTCAAGCTGAGGCGTTTGGAAGATGAAAACACCGAGCTGCGCCGCCGGGTTGGCAGGCACGAAATTGTTTTCCGTGCCGAGGTGATGCGGCGGCTGATGGCACAGGTGGAACGCGTCGCGGATAGCGAGACGAGGGTCTGCATCCACGGCGAGACCGGAACCGGCAAGGAGCTGGTGGCTCGCACCCTGCATGAAAAGAGTCCGCGCAGGCTGGGGCCGTTTGTCACCCTGAATTGCGCCGCCGTTCCCGCGGAGCTGATCGAGAGCGAACTGTTCGGTCATGAAAAAGGCTCATTCACGGGAGCAACGGCGCGCCACATCGGAAAGTTTGAGCAGGCGCACCGCGGCACGCTTTTTCTCGACGAGATTGGCGACATGCCCCTGGCCATGCAAGCCAAACTGCTGCGCATTCTGGAAGAAGGCGAGCTGGAGCGCATCGGCGGAGACAAGAACATCGCGGTGAACGCACGCGTCATTGTGGCCACCCACCGCAACCTGGAAGAACTGGTGCGCGAAGAGCGCTTCCGCCCGGACCTGTTCCATCGCGTCTACGTATTCCCCATTGAGCTGCCGCCCTTGCGCCAGCGCCGCGAAGACATTCCCTTGCTGGTGGCGCACTTTGCCGCCCAGGTGGCGGCGCAGAATAACTGGAAGCCCGCCCGGTTCGAACCCGAGGCGATCGAGGCTCTCTGCGGCTATCGCTGGCCGGGGAACGTGCGCGAGTTACGGAACATTGTCGAGCGCCTGCTGCTGCTGGCCGAGGGGCCGGTGGATGCGGCAACCGTTGCCTTGGCGCTTCCCTTGCCGGCAGCCGAGACGCCCTCCGGCGCCAATGAGATTGCCGGACCGCTGGCGGAGCGGGTTGCGGAATTTGAACGCGTCATCATTCAGCAGGAACTGAAACGCCACGGCAATCACATGACCAACACGGCCAGGGCGCTGGGATTGGAGCGCAGCCACCTCTACAAAAAGTGCCAGCAACTGGGGATTGAGATCAATCGCGACTGAAGGGTCAGTCGCGCTTCGCCACGCTGGCTTTGCGTTCGGCTTCCGCGCGGCGAAGTTCGCGGCGCCGCCCGGCATCGTCAAAGCGGCGCTGCTCCTCGGCCGTCTGGGGAATCACCGGCGCCACCGAAAGCTTGCGCCCATGCCGGTCGATGGCAACAAAGGTGAGGTAGGCGGAGCTGACATGATGGCGCTCGCCGGTGAAGTAGCTCTCCACAAAAACCTTGATGCCAACTTCCATCGACGTGTGGTAAACCCGGTTGACCGAGGACTTGAAGATGACCAGGTCGCCGATGCGCACCGGGATCAGAAAATCCAGGTGGTCGGTAGAGGCCGTTACCACGTAGCTGCGCGAATGGCGATGCGCGGCGAGCGCGCCGGCAAGGTCGATCCAGTGCATGAGCCGGCCACCCAGTAGCGCGCCCAGGGGATTGGCGTCATTGGGCAGAACCAGTTCCACCATTTCGGAAATCGAGTCGGCGACCGGGCGCGGATTCAAGTTTTCTGGCAACTCCATCGTTCCTCGTTCTACTTTACAGCCTACCGGGCGCACAGTGCGGCCGGGCGCGTAGCTGAAGTGTCTCGGCGCCTATGCGCCTGCCATTGTCGTCATGGAATGCGCCACGCTGCGGACTGCGCCGTCCAGTTCCTCGCAACTCGATCATAACGCACCTCTCGGCGTGGCGCTTTCCGATGCCCGCCCGCTGTTTGCAGGGCGATTCGAATGACCATCGCAATGCGCGCCAGGCGCAAGCGGTAAACCTTGAAACCTGCCCGTTCCGCTACCCCATCGATGCCGCGCCGCCGGGCTTGTGGTATGTTCTGCGTATGGACGCCGCACGAATGGAGCAACTGAAATCGATCCTCGCCCAGGATCCCAGGAATGCGTTCGCCCGCTATGCGCTGGGCATGGAGTATTCCTCGGCCGGGCAAACCGACGCAGCGTTACTGGAGTTTCGCTCCCTGCTGCAACTGGACGCCAACTACGCCAACGCCTTTTTCATGGGAGCCCAGGCGTTGCAGAACGCCGACCGCATCCCGGAAGCCGTCCAATGGCTGCGCGATGGCATCGTTTGCGCCCATCGCGTGGGCAACCGCCATGCGGAAAGCGAAATGCAGGCGCTGCTTGAAGAGCTGGAATCCTAGGGCTTCTCCACTCGATCCATGCGGCGCAGCATCTTCAGCAATCCCCAGTTGAAGACGCCGGGAAGCAGGCGGTACAACCCCACTAGCAGGTGGTAGCTCCATGGCACCACCACCAGCCGCCGGTTGTCGCGATACGCCTTCCATGCCGCCTCCGCCACCAGCTCGGCGCCGGCGCCATGCTGGCGGCCGCCGCCCAGACGCAGGCTCTCGGCTCCGCGCACCACGTGGGCATTGAAGGCGGTCTGCACATACCCCGGACAGACCGTGTTGACGTGAACTCCATACGGAGCAAGTTCCAGCCGCGCCCCGAACCCGATGCAATTCAGCGCGTGCTTGGTTGCTCCGTAGGCAGCCATGTACGGGACGCTGACCAGTCCGGCCACGCTGGAGATGTTGAGGATGGCGCCGGAACGCTGCTGCTTGAGCAGCGGCGAGACGACCTGCATGCACTCGATAGCGCCGAACAGGTTGGTGTCGAACATCTTGCGGCAGGCGCCCAAGTCCATGCGCTCAACCGAATCCACCTGCCCGAAGCCCGCATTATTTACCCACACATCGACGCGACCAAAGCGCTCGATCGAGGCCGCCAGCAGGGCTTCGATCTGCGCCCGCACGCAGACGTCACAGGCCACGGCGAGGGTGCGCTCTGGCGCTCCGGCGCGTTCGCGCGCCTGTTCGACACGGCCAAGATCGCGCGAGGCCAGCACCACGGACGCACCTTCGCGGAGAAAGCGATGCACGATGGCCTCGCCAATCCCCATCGAAGCGCCGGTCACCACCACAACTTTTCCTGGAATGCTCATGCCGGAGTTTTATGGCCGCGCGATTAAAAAGTCAAGCCACCCCGGGCGGCGGCAACCAGAGGTTTCCGTGTCAACCGGCACAGGGAAACAATGCGCCGGTTGACCGGCACGTCCTCCCAGTCGGGGCCTTTCCGAGGCCGGACCAAGTTGACGAGGGAGCGGTACCATGGAAGCAATCTCGGGAGCGGTGTGATTTCGAGTCGGTTTCCGGATTGCCGACGACACAATGAAATCGCGGTTCGCCCCGGCGCCTGGGAAGGGAGTTCCCAACTGACGGTTGTTTCTAGCGGTTCCCAGATCGAGGAGGTTTCATGGTGCACATCGTCAACAAGGAACTACACCGCACGGGACGAACCGGCTGGCTACGGGCTGCGGTACTGGGCGCGAACGACGGCATTCTTTCGACATCGAGCCTGGTGCTTGGTGTCGCGGCTGCGCATGGGACTCACAGCAACGTGTTGGTCGCAGGAGTCGCCGGCCTGGTGGCTGGAGCCATGTCAATGGCGGCTGGTGAGTACGTGTCCGTCCACTCCCAGGCTGACACCGAACATGCCGACCTCGAACTGGAGCGCGAGGAACTTAAAACAGACCAAAAGGGAGAGCAAAAGGAACTTTCGGCTATCTACGTCGCTCGCGGACTCGATCCTTGGCTGGCGAAACAGGTCGCCGAGCAATTGATGCGGCATGACGCAATCGGGGCGCACGCCCGCGATGAACTCGGCATCTCCGATATGGTTCGCTCGCGTCGGCTGGCAGCTTTGCCGTTGGCGCGGCAATGCCTCTCCTGGCTACCGCGCTGGCCCCTTCGGCGGGTTTGATCCCATTTGTCTCCGGAACCTCACTTGTGTTCCTGGCATTGTTAGGCGGACTGGCCGCAGGTGCAGGCGGCGCAGGCGTGACCATGGGTGCGATACGGGTCACGTTCTGGGGCGCACTGGCCATGGCGGTGACTGCCGGCATCGGCGCGCTGTTCGGAACCGTTGTGTGAGCTCAACCGCAGAATGTGGTGAGGCTATTGCGGGAAAATCGAAACGGCTCTCTGGCGCTTCATCAGAGCCGGCTTGTCGCCTGCCAGGTAGCGATCGCAAGGTGAGGAACTGAAGTCTGCGGAGCGCGGGCCGGACCTGGCTGGATGAACCGGAAGCGCCGTCCCAGGATCATAAGGACAATCATGGCCGATCGCCGTCAATTCAGGCTTCCCTCCCGCTTTGAAATACAGGATGGCTTTGCAAGGGCGCGGCGCGGGATTACGATACCTGTTGGTTGTCATCATAGCTCTCGAGCTGTCCGGGCCCCGAGGTGTCACGAACAGGAGTGGGGTGGTCCGATTCGCGGCGAGAATTTTGTACCGATATGTTTCACGAGTTTCTCGATGATCCATAACGAAGGAGGTACTCATCATGCGCAAAGCTATCCCAAGAGAAGAGATGCTCCGCAATTTCAGGGCAAAAATCAAAGCCGGCGAACCGATTATTGGTGGTGGCGCGGGCACGGGAATTTCGGCCAAGATGGCCGAAGCGGGCGGCATCGATCTCCTCATTATTTACAACTCCGGCCGGTATCGCATGGCCGGCCGCGGCTCCTTGGCGGGCCTGATGGCGTATGGCGATGCCAACGCGATTGTGCTGGAAATGGGGCATGAAGTGATTCCGGTGGTGAAGAAGACCCCGGTGCTGGCCGGCGTCAACGGCACCGACCCATTCAGAATTCCCGATGTGTTTCTGGAGGAAGTGAAGCGCAACCAGTTCAGCGGGGTACAGAACTTCCCCACGGTCGGGCTGATCGATGGCGATTTCCGCAAGAACATTGAAGCGACGGGCATGGGCTATGACAAGGAAGTGGAGTGGATCAAGATCGCCAGTGAAATGGATCTGTTCTGCTCGCCTTACGTGTTTGACGAGAAGCAGGCTGTTGACATGGTACACGCCGGCGCCGACATGCTGGTGGCGCACGTTGGCCTGACCACCGCCGGCACGATTGGGGCGGGCGTGGCGTTCTCACTGAAGGATGCCTGCGATCGTGTGATCCCCATCATGAAGGCAGCCAAGAAAGAGCGCAAGGACATCATCGTGCTCTGCCATGGCGGCCCGTTCGACGAGCCTGACAACGTTGCCAAGGCGCTGTCGATGATGCCGGGAATCGCTGGATTCTTCGGTGCATCCAGCGTGGAGCGGCTGCCCACCGAACGCGCCATCAAAGAGCAGGTGCAGGCTTTCAAGCACGTCAAGGTTGCGCACTGAATCAACGATTCCGAGGGGCGCCCAGGTGGCGTCCCTCAACTTTAATCCGGCTCAATACTTATGTGGATCGATGTAGCTCTTGATCAGTTTTCAGCAACAAAGATGCGGCCGAAGGTTTGGATCGCAGTGGACGTACTGCGCGCCTCTTCGGTCATGACCACCTTCCTGGCGGAAGGCGGGGTAAAGCTGTATATGACCGGCAGTGTGCAGGAAGCCTACACCCTGCAACGGCAAATGAATCTGCTTGCCATGGGCGAGCGCTTCGGGAGACAAATTGAAGGTTTCGAATTCGACAACTCTCCCATGGGACTTCTGCGGGCGAAGGACACGCTGGCTGGACGCAGCGGCGTGCATTGCTCGACCAACGGAACCAAGCTGGTGAAGCTACTCATGGGGTTCGGGGGCCTGGTGATCGGCGGATGCTTCCTGAACCTGAGCGCAGTTACCTTGATGGCAGTCAGGAGACTGAACGAGGGTTCGGTGCCCGCACCGGACTGGGCCAGTTTGCAGGAGGAACAATCCGACGGAGCCGTGAACGCCGATCGTGACGGCATCGTGGTGGCATGCGCGGGAAACGCCACGTTGCCGCTGCTCGACGACACTTACCTGGCGGGAGCCCTGGTGGACCGGCTCGCAGAACTGCTCCCGCAGGCAAAACTCAGAGACGGAGCGAGGATTGCGCAAGCGGTGCGGAAGGCTTTGCCGGTGAAGGAAGCGTTCCGCAACAGCAACAGCGGCATCGTGCTGACGGGGCTTGGATTGCAGGACGATATTTCGTTCTGCGCCCGGCAGGATGTGTACTCCCTGGTGCCGGAAGCAAGCTCCGAGGGAGACCGCGTGGTAATGAAGGCGGCTGTGAACGGCGGCTGTGGGGCGCAAACGGAAGTGGTGAAGGCCGGGCAGTCTTAGTCAGGAAACTGGTTACACGCGTTCGGAGAGAGGATTGATCATGAACAAAACAGTCTTGCTTGTGGGCGCAATGGATACCAAGGGCGAGGATTTCGCCCATGTCAAACACCTGATTGAACAGCACAAGGTGAAAACGCTGGTGGTGGATTTCGGCGTGCTCGGCGATCCCGTGGGGATCACGCCCGACATTCCAAACAGCGAAGTGGCGGAGGCGGGCGGGTCGGACATCAAGACGATGCGGGCCGAGCAGAAGAAGGACTTCTGCATGGAGACCATGACCAAGGGCCTGGCAAAGGTCGTTCGCAAACTGTATGACGAGGGCAAGATTGACGGCGTGCTGGGCATGGCCGGCACCGGCGGCACTTCCATCGCGTCGGCCGCCATGCGCGCATTGCCCGTGGGCTTCCCAAAGGTTATGGTGAGCACGGTGGCGAGCGAAGACGTGTCGGCATATGTCGGCACCAAGGACATCACCATGTTTCCGTCGATCGTGGATGTGGCCGGGTTGAACCGGATCAGCCGGCTGATCTACTCCAACGCGGTGGGCGCCATTGTGGGCATGGTCAAACAGAAGCGTCCGAAGATCGATGCCCGTAAGCCGCTGATCACCGCCAGCATGTTCGGCAACACCACGAAGGCGGTCGAGCGCGCCAGGAAACAATTGGAGCAGGAAGGCTACGAAGTGCTGGTATTCCACGCCACGGGCACGGGCGGCAAGGTGATGGAGGACCTGACCGATGATGGCCTGGTGAATGCGAGCTATGACCTGACGACGACCGAGCTGGCCGACTTTGTGTGCGGCGGCGTGATGTCGGCGGGACCGAACCGCATGATGGCGGCAGCCAGGAAGGGCATTCCGACGATCCTGGTTCCAGGCTGTGTGGATATGGCCAACTTCTGGGGGGTGGAGACCATGCCTGCGAAGTACCAGCAGGGACGCAAGCTGTATAAGTGGAATCCAAACGTCACCCTGATGCGCACCACGGTGGAGGAAAACGTGAAGATGGGCGAGTTGATTGCCCATGCGGCGAACGCTCACACGGCAGGCAAGGTAGCCATCCTGCTGCCGCTCAAGGGCGTCTCCATGCTCGACAGCCTGGGCGGAGAGTTCTGGGATGCGGACGCCGACAACGCCTGTTACAACACGATCAGGAAGCTGGTGAAATCGAATATTCCTGTCATTGAGATCGACGCCAACATCAACGATCCGGAGTTCGTCGATAAGACTGTCCAGGTGCTGCTGGCGCTGATCAAGGGCGAGACCTTGCAGCCGGAAACCGTGCCTGCGGCGGCGCACGCGTAATCGTCAACTTGCTTCTGTCGCTGAAGACGCCGGATTTCAGGATGCCCGTGCTGAGTCCGGCGCGGTGTTGTTGGGGCAGACTGTGACCCGGTGCGTCCGGGATGAATAGAATCCATGCGGATTCCGATGCACCGGGATTGCCTTGCCGGATAGCATCTCGTGCAATTCATCGCCGCGGTTGTAGGCCGTCAGCCGAACTGCTTTAATTTCTTGGCAGCGGCGTGGCATGGAGCAGCCAGGCGAGAGCAGCCAGAAGTGCAGCGAAGTACAACTGCACCGCGACCGAGCCTTCGTTTGGAATCTGCTTGCGGTATAGCTGCCAGGCGAAGCCGGCAGCGAGCAGAAGCAGCATGACTTGACCGCTCCACCAGAACAACAGAGCACTGAAGACGAGCAGGCTGAGGCGGCCCATTTTGTCCAGAGGCAGGACGGCGCCGGCGCCGTCCAGTATCCAGACGGGGATTAGATTGAGCAGATTGAGCCAGGCTCCGGTGCGCGCCAGTGCGGCCCAGAGGGGATTACCGGTCTGCCAGAAGAGAGCGGCTGCGATATAAGCAGCGAGCAGTCCGGCGGCCGGTCCGGCCAGGGAGATGAGGGCGCGCACTTCGGTGGAGACTCCCAGCGCCTGCCACTTGACGTAAGCTCCGAGGCCGGGGAGGAAGACCGGCATCTCGGCGGGCAGGCCGCGGCGTTTCACTTCGAAGAAATGGCCCATCTCATGCAGCAGGATCATGGCCGCAAAGCCGATGCCGAACCAGGCTCCATAGAGGGCCCAGTAGAGGCCAAGAAAGGCGGCGAAGCTGAACAGGAACTTGAGCTTGAAGAGCGCAAAGAGGAGCGTTTTACCCTTGGCCAGCAAGATGGCGAGCGGCGCCAGCGGACCGACACGCTTGGCCCAGGGATGCTGGGGCTTGCCCGGCGGAGACGCGGGGTTTGCTTCAGGCTGCGACGATGAATCCATCGCGCTAGTTCATGCCACAGCCACCGCCGCCACAGGAGCCGGCAGGCATACCACAGGGCATCCTGGGAGCCGAGCCGGAAGACTTATCCGTGCCGTGGGCGGCAAAGGTGGAGAGTTGCTGTTCGAGTTCGGTGCTCTTGCAGGCAGGGCACTGGGACTGCTTGGATCCGTAGACGATGGCTTCGAACTTGTTGCCGCAACCTTTACAAATGTATTCAAAAATCGACATCACAACCTCCGCAGGAGCGCCGGGCGAGTTGGCAGAAGCCATAGGCATCGGCGAAGCTGATACCATTCATTATACGGGTGCAACCTGCCGCCAAGGCTCATGACCAGCACGGATTTCATTTCGTTTCCCTCGGATTGTCTGCGCATCGGCAATGATTTTGTACCGCGCCGCTGGTTGCGCGGAGGCCATGCGCAGACCATTGCCGGTAATTTTCTGAAGCGGGTGAACGGGTTGCCGGAGGCCGAGGAGCGGCTCTTCCAGATAGAGCCGGGGGTACAGATTCTTTGTCACTGCCACTGGCAGGCGGAGCGGCAGAAACGGTTAACGTTGATTCTCGTGCATGGTCTGGAGGGCTCCAGCAACTCGCAATACGTGATTGGAACCGGCAGCCGGGCCTGGGCGCGAGGGTGGAACGTGGTGCGGATGAACATCCGCGGCTGCGGCGGCACCGAGCATCTTTCCGCGACGCTGTATCACTCCGGACTGTCGCAGGACCTGAAAAAGCTGGTGACCGGAATGATTGCAAGCGATGGGCTGCGACGGGTGGCGCTGGCTGGCTTTTCGATGGGCGGCAACCAGGTATTGCGCGCCGTGGGACAGTGGGGCGGGAAGACTCCGCCGGAGTTGATGGCCGCGGCGGCGGTTTCACCCGCTTGCGACCTGGCGATTTCATCGGACCGGATTCATGCGGCGGTAAACACGGTGTATGAGTGGTGGTTTCTTGCCTCGCTGCGCAAGAGCTTTCGCCGCAAGGCGGAGCTGTGGCCGGGGCGATTCGATCCGGCGCTATTGAAAAACGTACACTCGGTGCGCGACTTCGATGAGCACATTACGGCGCGCTACATGGGCTTTGCGGGCGCCGCGGATTACTACGACAAGGCCAGCTCATCGCACGTAGTGGAGCGGATTACGGTCCCGACCCTGGTGATTCACTCGGACGACGATCCGTTTGTGGTGATGACGGCTGAGACCCGGCGCAAGCTTGAGGAAAATCCCAAGGTGACGTTTCTGCACACGAAGCATGGCGGACACTGCGCATTCATCGGCGAGGCGAGCAAGGATGGCAGCGACGATGGGCGCTGGGCGGAACAAAAGATCGTGGAATTTCTGGCGCAAGTGGAAACCTTGGGAGCCGACTGAAGTGGATGCGGATTACGGAGTGGAGCTTGGTCCCACGTCACCCGCGCTCGAGTTGCCGTGGAAGGATCCGGAGGGCCGGGTGCAGTACGTGGAGCTGCGCGGCGGAATGGAACGTGGCGTTGCGGGAGGCGTTGACTGCGGCGTTGATCACATACCAGAGGCGCGGCAATTCCCTGCCCTGCGCCGGTTTCTTGTCGATGTGAATTCGCCGCTGAGCCCGTGGCAGACAGCGAAGTGCGACGTGTGGACCTGCGCGGTGGAGGCGGCGGAAAACCTATACAACCATGAATTTGCGCAGAGCAGCTATGTTGACGTGGTGCTGGCGGAAGAGGCGGCTGGATTGCGCGGGCAGTTGGAGGTTCACCTGCGGTTGGCAAAGGTATTGGCGCAGTTGCTGGAAACAGACGAGGCGCTGGAGGCGACGGCTGAGATCCTGGTGCGGCGTTGTTACTTCCATCGCGGGGACGAGGCGGAGGAATCCGATGCCGGTTACTGCCTGACGCTCTGGCTCACCGGCTATGGTGCGTCTCCGGCTGAAGCCGATGAGTGCTGGGTGCGCGCGCTGGAGTTGGCCGCCGGATGTCTACTGAAACCGCAGCCGTTGGAAGCGCGCGCGCAAGGGCACAAACTCGGCTAAAATGGATGCGAGCGCCAGCTCAAAACCCGTGGGAGCGTAGCTCAGTTGGATAGAGCATCTGCCTTCTAAGCAGAGGGTCGCTGGTTCGAGTCCAGCCGCTCCTACCATATTTTTCAATCATTTAGAGCGTTTGGCTTCCGAATCGCCTGCGGTACCGGGGATGAAACCGGGACCAGACCGCTCAGTGGGAAGAATATCGAGCGGAAGAAAGACCGAAAAGCATGTCCCGGAGTGCTGGGCTTCGGTGCTGGAGCGCAGCCTGATTGTCCCGTCATATTTCCGGAGTATGTCGGAGGCGATCCATAAACCCAGTCCGGTTCCGCTTTCGCCCTTGGTGGTGAAGAACGGATCGAAGATTCTTGGACGGACATCGGCTGGTATGCCTGGGCCGTCATCTGCGACCACCACGCGCAGTCCAAGCCGGCCGCTGCGCCGGTCACTCGACCGGTAGGCGCGTAATCGAATGGTGCCGCGCCGAGCGCCTACTGCTTCGATGGCATTGCCGACGAGGTTGGCGAAGATTTGCCGCAGTTCTCCCGGCAAGGCGAGGATATGGCCATCGAAGTCACATTGTTGCCGGAGCCGGATTCCCGCCAACTTGAGCTTCCTTTCGTAGAGTGCGACCACGTTCTCAAGAATCTCCGCGATGTAGACGGGCACCGGTTTGGCGGCCTCGCGCTGAAAGGCGAGCATCTGCTGGGTGATCTGGGTGACACGCGCCAACTCTCCGCTGGCCATGGCAACGTACTCCCGAGTGGCGTAATCCTGCGCACCCTGCCCGATGAGGTAGAGCAAGTTGCCGACCGTATCGAGTGGGTTGTGTATCTCGTGCGCAATGGTGGCAGCCAGTCTTCCGGTGGTCGCCAGGCGGTCGCTGTTGCGCAATGCGAGTTCGACTTTCCGTTGCTCCAGAACATCATGGAAGACCAGCACAACCCCCTCGATCCGGCCCTTGCTGTCCCGGATGGGAGCAGCACTGTCTTCAATGGGAATTTCCAGGCCAGCGCGATTGATCAGCACGGCGTGGTTTCCCAAGCCAACCACCTTGCCCAAGCGAATCACCTTGGCGACAGGGCTTTCCGCAATGATTCCGGTCACCTCCTGAATGATCTGGAAGACGTCACTCAAGTCGCGTCCCTTGGCTTCCGGCAACTTCCATCCGGTCAGGCTCTGGGCCACGTCGTTCATGAACTCGATGTTGCCGGAGGCATCCGTCGAAATGACCGCGTCGCCGATACTTTGCAACGTGGTAGCCCAGCGGTGTTCGCTTGCCTGCAGCGCTCGCTCGGCTTGGGTGCGTGCGGTGATGTCGACCAAATAGGCTCGAACCACCTCAAGTCCGGGAAAATAGTGAATTCTTTGAAGGAATACCCGGCCATCGCTCTCCACCTCGCGCACGGTTGACCGCTCCGCACCGGCTTGCAGCGACGCGACGACCTTGGACCAGTCCTTCAAAATCGGAAGCCCGGCCCCGTTTCGCTTAAGCATGGGAAACAGCTTCAGCGCTGCCGGGTTGCCGTAAGTAACCCGGCCTTCCATGTTGGTCTCGAAGATAGGTTCCGCATTCAGTTCAGGAAAGGTCGCCAGGTGGGCAATGCGTTGCTCGGACTGCTTGCGTTCCGTGATGTCGCGGTTCGTCTCCAGTACCCGCTCGACACCATCCGCACCAAGGATGAGCTGGTGGCGGGCTGAAACGATCACTTCACGTCCATCCTTGGTGAGGTGGCGCAGCTCACCTTCCCAGCTGCCGAACCGGTGCAGGTTGGCCTCAATCTCCAGCCACGGCACGGGGTGCTGAGTTCTGAGCAGTTCATGAGTAGCGCGTCCCAGCACTTCGCTTTCGCTGAAGCCGTAGAGTTGTTCCGCGCCGCGGTTCCAGCTCTCGATGCCTGCTCCGAGGCGCCACACGATGATGGCATCAAAGGAAAGCCGCAGCATGTCAGCTTGCCGCTGGAGCGCCTCCGCGGCCTGCTTGCGCTCGGTGATGTCCGTGTGATGCCAGAGACGGCCGAACGGCTTTCCATCTACCGCCAAGGGAGTGAAATCCCTCAGAAATGTTCTTGCACCCTGCATGGCGAGTTCTTCGCCGGTTACCGGTTTTCCGCGGTCAACAATTTCCTGAATGCGGGCGAGAGCCTCGTCGGATCTTAGGTAAGCATTCTTGATCTTGCCGAGCATTTCAGAAGAGTTAAGGCCCACCAGTTCGCACGGCGCATCCCGCAGGCCGAAGCGTTCGCAGAATGCCTGATTGGCAAATTCGATCCACCCGTCATTGGTCACCAGCAAAACGCCGGAATGCATGTTGGACAGGATGACGTAGAAGCGTTGCAGTGTGGTTTCCAGAACCCGTTCGGCCTGGATGCGGTCGGTGATGTCGCGCGCGGTGGTGGAAACTCCAACCACGGTTCTGGAAGCATCGCGGATGGGCGAGATTGTCAGGGAGACATCGATGAGGCGTCCGCTCTTTCCCACGCGCACAGATTCGAAATGGTCGATCGAATCTCCGCGGCGCAGCCGCTCCAGGATGGTTGTCTCCTCCGCGAGACGATCGGGCGGGATGATGCAAGTAATCGGCTGGCCGATCGCTTCTCCCGCGGAGTAGCCAAAGAGCCGCTCCGCACTCTTGTTCCAACTGGTAATCATGCCGTCGAGGTTCTTGCTGAGGATGGCATCCGCCGAAGATTCTACGATGGCGGCGAGCTGCGCCCGTACTCGATCGGACTGTTTGCGCCTGGTCGTGTCTCGGGTTACACCGATGAAGCGCACGGCCCGGCGTTTGTCACCTTGGCCCTCGAAGTGGACGCGTCCGTGCGACGAAACCCAATGGATTGACCCATCCGGCCAGACGACGCGAAACTCACGGCGGTACACTCCGTTACCTACTCCGGCGATGGCCTGTTTCACGGCTGCGTCCACCCCAGGGCGGTCCTCGGGGTGAATGCGCGCGATCCAGGCGTCATAGTTGAAGCGGCCGCCCTCGGTGACGCCAAAGAGATTGCGGCAGGATGGATCCCAGAAAACCTCACCGCTCTCGAAGTGGTACTCCCATGCACCCAGGTCCGCCGCTTCCAGCGCCAAGCGGCGATATTCCGACATCTGCTGGAGTTTGTTCTCGCTCTCGCGCAGAGCCAGTTCTCTTTTGTAGCCTGCGATCCGCCGCTGGTAGCGGAGGTTGGCCTCGGCCACAACGCTCATGAGAACGCTAACGAGGAAAAAGAACGCCAGGGCTACGGCGTCCGCGGTGTTTGTGATTGCAAACGTCCCGCGCGGAGGCAAAAGCCAATAGTCCACCACCAGCGAAGCCAGTGCGGTCGCCAGCAGCCCAGGCCAAAGACCGCAGAGCAACGCGGCCAACATGATGGCGGGATAAAAGGTGAGGAAAGGCGGCAGTTCGGCGCCAATGGACCGCTCTATGGCCAGACGCAATAGAAAGGCCACTGCAACGGTAAGTACCGCAATCGAGTAACGGATGCGGGGCCTGCCAAAAGTGCTTTTCCCAGCTTCGATATATGACATAAGACCAGCCACGAAGCGAACTATCAAACTGAGCGAACGCAATTTGATGCAGCATCAAAACGAGCGAGAAAACGTACTGTTGTATTAGGACAGAAGTTGCTGAAGCTCTTCCAGAAACAGCGTCGGCGACAGGCCCTTCACGGCTCGCTTGTCCACCGAATCCAGAACTTCCTCGGGGAGGTCCACATAGGCGGATAACAACAGAATCTTTACCGAGGGTTTGAGACGCTTCATTTCCGCCGCGATCTGGCCGCCGTTCATGCCGGGCATTGAATAGTCCAGCACAACTGCGTTCACGGGATTGGCCGCGAATAGTTTCAGACCTTCGGGTCCACTGGGCGCAGTCAGCACTTCATACCCGTGGCGTTGGAGCATGATCTTACGAACCTGCAGACCAACCGGTTCGTCGTCGATGCATAGGATCATTGGTTCCGAGCGCATGAGAACTTAGATACACGCCTGTGATTTTGGCATGGTTTCATGATCGCGATCCTCCGAACGGTGATTGGTAATCCAATTGAAAGTGATCCAAGTCACTGAAAGTTGGATGAGCGACGACCTCGGCGGGAGACCATGACCTTACCTCCGGAGAGGACGGAAAGAACCTACGGTGCAGGCAGTAATTGGCCATGGCTGGTTGGCCGGTTCAAGCACCGGTCCGCAGCTTTGTCCCAGGTGACGGCACGGAAGCATGCTCAACTGCCGGAGTGGAGCGGCTCTAACTGCTCGTCACACCTGCACAACGTCATCGGGGCGTGCAACCAGTTCGTAGAGAACAGGGTTTACGAAGAAGCCCAGCAACAAACGTGAAAGCAAGCCGGCAACAACCACAATCGCAAATGGCCGCTGCGTGTCAGATCCGATTCCGTGAGACATCGCCGCCGGCAGCAATCCCAGACACGCCACCAGCGCGGTCATCATGATGGGCCGCAAACGCAGCAACGAAGCAGCGTAGGTGGCCTCGCGAATACTTTTGCCTTCCAATCGAAGTTTGTTGATGTACGACACCAGAATGACTGCGGTTTCGACCGATACGCCCATCAGCGCCAGCAATCCCAGAACCGATGAAACACTGAACGGAGTGTCCGTCAGCTTCAGTGCGATCAGCGCGCCCACCGGCTCCGTCATCACCACTCCCAAGGCAATGGTGAAGGGAAATTTGAAGTTCCCGTAGAGAGCAAACAGGATGAGAAAAATAACCAGCACCGCCAGGGGGCCAATTACCTTGAGCTGCTCTTTGGCCGCCACGAACTGGCTGTACTCGCCGCCCCAACTCATCCAATATCCTTCGGGGAGCTGAACGTTTTTCCCGACCGCATTCTGCCCGTCGCGTACGGCTCGTTCCAGATCGCGGCCTTCAATGCTGTACTGCACGCCGATGTAGCGCGAATTGTCTTCGCGATAGATGAACGACGCGCCATTGCTTTCCTTAATGTCTGCCAGTTCCTTCAATGGAATCTGCAGACCGTCCGGAGTACCAACCAGAAGGTTCCCAATCTGCTCAGGACCACTGCGGAACTGCGGCTGCATGCGAACTACAAGGTCAAACAGTTTCTCACCCTGGATCACTTGAGTTGTAGCTTGTCCCCCGACCGCCGCCTGGATCACGGCCTCCACATCTGAAATGTTGATGCCATAGCGAGCAATCTTTTCGCGGTCCACATCCAGCAGCAGGCTCGGTTGCCCCAGTTCCCGAACCACCGTCAAGTCCGTGAATCCCGTGACACCCTGCAACACGTTCTTTACCTGGAGCGCTTTTTTTTCGAGAACATTCAGGTCCGCACCGTAGACCTTGACGGCCAGCGAACTTTTCAGTCCCGTGAGCGCCTCGTCCACCGCATCTTCCGCCGGCTGGGTGTAGTTGAAAACGATTCCAGGAAAGGCGGTCAGGCGCTGGTTGATGGATTTGATGAGATCATCCTTGGTGCGAAGCTGGCCCGGTCCCCAAGCCTTGTCATGGTAAGTTTTCAGCCCAACATAGAACTCGCAGTTGAAGAATCCCGTCGGGTCAGTTCCGTCATCGGGCCGGCCCAACTCGGATCCCACCACGGTCACCTGGGGGTAAGACATAAGGATGTCCCTGATCTGCGGTGCAATCCGGGAGGCTTCTTCGAATGAGATAGTGTAGGGCATGGTGGCGCGAACCCATAACGCCCCTTCGTCCAGATGCGGCATGAATTCGCCACCGATGAACGGCGCGATCAACAGCGTCAGCCCGAAGATCACGGTCGCTACGATTAACGTCCAGCCGCGATGGTCCAGGCACCACTCCAGTTTGCCGGCATAAAAGCGCTTGATCGCCTCATACGGCCGGTTTACCTTTTCGCGCACCCCACCCTTGAACCAGTAAGAAGCCAGCACGGGTATGAGGGTCAACGTGAGCACCAGACTGCCAAGGAGCGCGAATGACATGGTGTCTGCCATGGGATGGAAAAGCTTTCCAGAAGGTCCGCTCAAGGCATAGATCGGAAGGTATCCAGCAATAATCACGGCAACGGAATAGAAGATGGGCCGGTCAACGTCACGGGCCGCTGTCAGGATCACTTCGTTCAGCTTGTATTCCGTGCCCGCCCGCTCCGCCAGTTCGCGGTAGATGTTTTCCATCATCACAACCGTACCGTCGATAATGATCCCGAAATCGATGGCTCCAATCGACAGCAGGTTTGCGGAAACGTCGTGCGCATGTAAAACAATGAATGCGAAGAGCAGAGACAGAGGGATGGTGAGCGAGACGATCACCGCCGCCCTGAAGCTAACCAGAAAGAACATCAGCACGATAAAGACCAGGATCATGCCGCGGAGAAGGTTGTCCTCGACCGTGTGCGTCGTCAGATCAACCAGATCGCTGCGATCGTAGAAGGGACGAATCTTCACATCCTTGGGCAGGATCTGGCGGTTGAGCTGTTCCGTCTTCTTCTCCACGTCGTTCAGCACGGTTTGTGTCTGTTCACCGCGCCGCATCAGAATGACGCCCTCTACGGCATCGTCATTCTTCTGGAAGCCGAATTGTCCCAGGCGCGGCGCATGCCCAATCTCCACCTGGCCAATGTCGCGAACCCGGATCGGCGTTCCCTTGTTGGCGCCGACCACGACGCTCTCAATGTCCTTTGTGTCGCGCACCAGGCCGATCCCGCGCACATAATAGAACTGGCCGCCTTGCGAATAGAAACCGCCGCCGGCATTGGCGTTGTTATTGGCCAGCGCCTGCATCACCTGCGGCACAGTCAAGTGATACCCGTACAGCCGCGCGGGATCCAGCAGAACCTGGTACTGCATGACCGTGCCACCAAAGCCCGAGTCATCGGCCACGCCATTCACAGACTTATAGGCGCGCTCGACCACCCAGTCCTCAATGGTTTTCAGTTCCTGCGGACTGCGATCGGGACTCTCAAGAACGTACCGGTACACCAACCCACTCGGGCTGAACAGTGGCGCCAGCGATGGCGCAACACCGCTCGGCAGTTGCGCGTCTCCCAAACGCTGAAATACGTTTTGACGCGCGAAATAGTGATCCGTATCGTCGTTAAATGTGAGAATGATATCGGAGAGCCCATAGAGCGTGATGGAGCGCATCACCACGAGTTTTGGCACTCCGTTCATCTCCACCTCAAGCGGCAGAGTGACGAGCCGTTCCATTTCCTCGGCTGCATGGCCGGGCCACTGGGTGATGATTTCAACCATCGGCGGAGAGAGATCGGGATACGCGTCCACCGGCATTCGCTGGAATGACAGCACCCCCCAGATGCTCATGAAAAGCACCAGCATCAGCACCAGGAATCGCTGCCGCAACGACATCTGAACGAAGCGGTGGATCATCCCGCCCTGTCCGTTGGGTTGGTTGTCCCGGGTTTGGTTTTCTGTTGTCATCGCTGCACTGAATTCGCAAATTGCAGGAACAAGCTGCCGTCGCCCACTACATGATCCCCGGGTTTCACGCCGCTCACGATTTGCGTATTGCCTCCGTCGCTCACCCCCAGAGTCACGGCCCGCCGGCCGTATTCGTTGTTCTGGCTGACCACGTAGACGAAGGGCTGGTTCTCCGCATCGCGCAGAACCGCGGCCGCCGGCACCGTCAGCGCATCCTGGATCGTCTCGGCTTGCACGGTCGCAACGACGTACATGTCCTTCTTCAACTTACCCTGCGGATTCTTTACGTCGATGCGTGCTTGCAGTGTCCTGGTATTGGCATCAAGCGCTGCCGCAATGTAGGAAATCTTGCCGTGAAACTCAGTGCCAGGATAGGAGTCCGCCGTGATTGTTACCGCATCGCCCAGGCGGACATAAGGCAGATCCTTCTGATAAATATTAGCCAGCACCCAGACGGAACTCATATCGGAAATCGTGAACACCTGTGTCGCCCCGGCCTGGAGCACCTGTCCCGGCGACGCCAACCGCTCCACGACCTCGCCCGCAATGGGGCTAAGCACGGGGATTTCCGAGACCGCCGGCTTACCGACCACGGACTCGGGTTTGGAGATCCCCAGGATCTTCAATGTCTGCTCCGCCGCGTCAAGATCGGCCGATGCCTGGGTGCGTACCGACTCGGCAGCTTCCAGATCGCGTTCCGCAATCGCGTGATGCTCGTAGAGGTCTTTCGAGCGCCTCAGGCTTCTATCCGCCAATTGAAAGGCATCGCGCGCCTTCAGATAGTTTGCCAGTGACTGCGAATAGTCTGGGCTGGTGACGTACAGCAATGGCTGGTCACGATGGACCTGCTGTCCCGGGATTACGACGATTTGGCTTACCGGGCCGCCAATCTGCGAAATTACCGGGGTCGTATTGAACGCATTAAAGGCGACTGCACCGGTCAAGCGCAGGCTGCGCGGAATTGAAGCAGGAGTGATTGTAACGATCTGGATATGCACCATCTGTTCTTGCGGGACCGTGAACAGTTGAGCCTTGCCGCTGACCTGGCCGGTGTTATCAGAATAGGAGGTCATCGTCCCGGAGTTCTGCGCCGGCCGGTTACATCCGCTAACCGGCAATAACAGCATGGCAAAGCTGAGTAGCAGAATGGCTCTCGCGATACAGGTCCCCGGATGTCTGGTCATGGCAATACCCTCGTCCCTACCGCTTCTTTTAACTGTTCGACTGACACCAGGTAATTGGCCAATGCCTGGCGATAAGCAAGTTGAGTCGAGCGATAACTACGTTCGGCATCGAGGAAGTCCAGCAGACTCGCAGCGCCTCGCATATAGGCATATTCACTGATGTCACGTGAGTCCTGCGCCTTTTTCAAATATCCCGAAAGATAGAGCTGGAGAATTTTCTGGTTCGTCGCGAAACCTTCGTAGTTGTTGCGAACGTCGGTGAGGACTGCGTCAGACTCTGCCTCGGCATTCTCTTGCGATTGCGTGAGGACATAACCGGTGCGCGCGATCTCGCCTTGATTGCGGTCGAATACCGGCAATGGGATGGAAAAGGTCGCACTCAGCGAGTTCTGGTCCGCGACGTGGCTGTAGGCAAGTCCAGCGGTCAGGTCCACTTTTGCGTTGGCCTTGGCCAGCGCGATCTGGCTTTGTGCCGCTTTCACGCTCTCAATCGCCTGCAGCAGGTCCGGCCGCAGTTTCAGGGCTTGCAATCGGAGATCATCCAGATTCACGGCCAGCGGCTGATATGCCAACTCTCCCTCGACTTCATAGTCCGGAGCAACCGCGTCAAAACCAAGTAACTGCCTTAGACTGGCGAGGGCCTGCACCTTCGCCACCTCGGCGCTGGAGACGTCCGTCTGAAACTGCAACAGTTGTAACTGGATTTTCAGCAAGTCAGCTTCGCTGATGTCCCCTGCCTGGTACCGGTCTTCGCTGATTTTGACCGTTTCCTCGAAGCTCTTCAAATCCTTCACGGCGAAATCCAGCACCGACTGCGCCAGCTGAGCATTGATGAATTGCTGGGCAACGTTGAACACAAGCGTCCGCTCGGAATCGCTTACCTGGTACCGGGTCACTGCCGTGGCATCCACGGCTGCATCCGTCCGCCGATGCCTTTTCCCGCCGCGCTCGATCAGGTAACTGGCGCCGATATCAAATTGCTGATTGGTGGACAGGTTATCCGTTGTGAAGTTCTGCGGACTGAACACCGGGACAAACAGCGCATCCCAGGCCAGGGTGGGGTTAGGCCGCAGCGACGCGGTGATTTCCTGCGCCTGATTCTGGCGGATCTGGGTGCGGGCGGCCTTCAGCGTATGACTATGAGACAGGGCCAGGTTGATGGCCTGCTCCAGGCTGATACGCACGGGTGCTTGCGCGTTGGCAAGGCCAGCGAGCAACAACACAACCAGCGCAGCGGCAGACTTCCTGACAAATTCCGAGCGGAGGATTTGCATACGAGCAGCAGCAGTGAGTCTCACTTTTACCATCCCTGCCTGGATACAATGCCACGGTCCGGCTCGAGCAACCAGCACTGAAAAGTTCACGATTTCACAATTCTAAGGAGGGGATGCTAGCAGGAGGACGGCGGCGGACGTATGGATAACGCGAATGCCTGGGATACAGAACGCCGGATCAGGCGCCCGTGCAGAGCTGGTTCCGCCAGACATTCAATGGAGGGAAGACAAACCAGCGGAACGGCCAGCGAAGGCGAATGTGAACTGGCACAGATGGCGCAGAAAGTATCCGCGGGCCTGACATCGCCCACCTGGGCGGTTGCGGCAGGTTGAGGGATGAATCCTTCTCCCAGCACACACACATGCGCGGCTTGGACAAAGCTCATGAGGACGAGCAGGAAGGCACACATCCAGCTCAATCGTGCACGCGGCCCTGTTTGCGTGTAGCGCTTCATCCTTGGCTGAGCCTAGATGTAAGCCGGGCTTTTGTCAAAACCCGAACGCAGCGATATGGCATACTTACGCTCATTGTGCGCCTTCATCTGGCCACGCTTGTTCACGATTACCGCTGCTGCGGCACCCAGCGGGCCGTGGTTGTCCATCGCGGCAACCGCCAGCAGGTTTGTACCTACGGCGAGCTGGCGGATTTAGCGGAGCGCTTTGCCGCCGAACTGATGCGGCGCCAGATTGCGGCCGGCGACCGCGTGGTGCTTTGGGGACAAAACAGCGCTGAGTGGGTAGCGGCGTTTTTCGGATGCGTGCTGCGGGGCGTGCTGGTCGTTCCGCTGGACGCCAGCGGCGGGGTTGACTTCGCCGAGCGCGTCATTGCGGAAACACAGCCCAGCCTGGTGGCCGGAGATCAAGCGCTGCTTATGCGGCTAGCCGGCGGGTTGCCGCGCATGGCTTTGGAGGAGTTGGCAGCCAGTCTGCCCTACCCAACTCTGGGCGTTTGCTTGCAAGAGGAGAGCCTCGGGCCGGATACACCACTGCAGATTCTTTTCACCTCCGGCACCACCTCGGATCCCAAAGGAATTGTGCACACCCACCGCAACGTGCTCGCCAGCCTGGAACCCATCGAGCACGAGATGCAGAAGTATCTGCGCTACGAGCGGCCTTTTCATCCGCTGCGTTTTCTGCACACGCTCCCCTTGAGCCACGTCTTCGGGCAGTTCATGGGTTTGTGGATTCCGCCGCTGCTGGGAGCCGAGATACATTTTGAAAATCGCTTGCAGGCCGCGCGCCTGCTGGAGTTGATTCGGCGCCAGCGGATCAGCGTACTGGCGGCGGTTCCGCGGGTTCTTGATCTGCTCCAGGTGCATCTGGAAGGCCGGTTTGACGACCTTGCCGGCAGGTTGGACTCGGCGCGCGGGCTGCGGATATGGCAGCGGTGGTGGCGCTTTCGCGACGTGCATCGCGAGTTCGGATTCAAGTTCTGGGCCTTTGTATGCGGCGGAGCTTCCTTGTCTCCGCAGTTGGAGCAATTCTGGAATGATCTGGGATTTGCGCTGATCCAGGGTTACGGCATGACGGAAACCGCGGCGCTCATCACCCTGAATCATCCCTTTCACATCGGCCGGGGAACGATTGGCAAGCCGCTGCCGGGACGCGAGATTCGGATTGGCGGCGATGGCGAAATCCTGGTGCGCGGTGAGATGGTGGCCGGCAGCCGCTGGCAGAACGGACGGATCGAGAGGAGTACCGATCCATGGCTGGCAACCGGCGACCTGGTGGAGCAGGACGGCGAGGGACAACTGCATTTTCTGGGGCGCAAGAGCGAAATCATCGTGACCCCGGCAGGGCTCAACATCCACCCGGAAGACGTGGAGGCGGCGCTGAACCGGCAGCCCGGCGTGGAAGCTTCCGCCGTTGTCCCACTGCAGACGCCAGCGGGGGCCGAGGCCGTGGCCGTGCTGGTGTTACGCGGCACCGCCAGGCAGGCGCAATCGGCGATTGATGCGACCAACGCCGGCTTGCCGGAGTTTCAGCGGGTTCGCCACTGGAGGTTATGGCCGCAGTTGGATCTTCCGCGTACCGCCATTGGGAAAGTTCAGCGCCGTAAAGTGACGGAGTGGATTGCCGCGCACGGAGCCGACCCACCCGCCGCGGCAGGTGGGTCTGACGCTCTGTCCGAACTCATTGCAGCCATCACCCGCACGCGGCCAGCAAAGATCACGGACGACGCCAGGCTCGACCAGTATCTGGATAGCCTTGCGCGGGTGCAATTGCAGACCGAGTTGGAGCAGCGATTAGGGGTCAGCATTGGCGACGAGGAATTCGAGGGCCTTGCGACCCTGGGACAGTTGCGCGCCCGGCTCGGTTTTGAGCCAACCGGAACTGCCAGCCTCAGCGGCAGCCGGCAGGAGGGTGGCGCAGGCCCACCGGAAGCCGATGGGGGCGCGCGCGAAGTTCATTGCGAGTCTGCCCAGTTCAGCTATCCGCGATGGACCTGGTGGGGATGGGTGCAGGCGCTGCGGGTGCTGTTCCAGGAAGGCGTGATGCGTCCGCTGGTCTGGCTGCTGGCCGCGCCCGCGGTAAAACTCTGCGGCAAGTTTCAGCCTCCGGAACAGTCTCTGCTGCTGATCGCAAACCACGTTACCGCATTTGACGCACCGCTGGTACTCTACGCGCTGCCGGCTACGATGCGCCGGAGGGTCGCCATCGCCATGTCTGGCGAGATGCTTGAGGATTGGCGGCACGCGCGCGGGCAGGGCAACTGGCTGCTGAACTTTGTAGCTCCCATCCAATACGGGCTTGTCACGGCGCTGTTCAATGTGTTCCCGTTGCCGCGTGGCGCAGGATTCCGGCGCAGCTTTGCGCACGCTGGCGAGGCCATGGACCACGGCTATCATGTGCTGGTATTTCCGGAGGGTCACCGCTCGAATAACGGCGCGCTGCAACCGTTCCGCGCCGGCATCGGCCTGTTGGCCAGTGAATCCAAGGCCAGGATTCTTCCGGTTGCGCTGAAGGGCTTAGCCGAACTCGGGCAGGGCACGCGGCGCTGGTTCCGTTCGGGGAGCCTTGAGGTTCGCATCGGCGAAGCCGTGGAACCTGACCCGCGTCTCGGCCCCGAGCAGATTGCGGAATCTCTTCACAACGCAGTCTCCGCCCTGCTGAATCCTTAGCCGGTCATTCTCAATTCCACGGCAAGAGCCGGGCAGAAACCGCTCGGCAACGCCGGCATCCAAGCAAAGTTAAGATGGCCGTACCTGGCTGGTGCGATTGGTGAATCCGGCTAATTGGGTGGCGACGATTCCCGGGCGCGGCTGCGCGCCTGTTCGGCTTCGGCAAGGCGCCCCTGGGCGGCGTAGCAGTCGGCGAGCAGGTTCCAGCGCTGCGGCTCCGGCGCAAGGCGGGTAGACTCCTCGGCAAACGCGGTGGCTCGACTGGCATCGTGCAGCGCCAGCCAGGCGCGCCCCCGGCCTTCGGCGATCTTGGCTCGGAAAAACGGATAACTGGGCAGCGGAGCCATCTTCTGTCCGTAGCGTTCGGCGCGATCAAAGGCCGTGAGTGCATCGTTTGGTTTGTTCATGGCAAGGTTGATATTGCCGAGCAAGCGGTAGCGTTCCGCAGGCAAGACGGCCAAGTCCGCCGAGTGCTGCACTGCCAGAGCGGCATCGGGATAATTTTTCTGCGCGATAAACAGCCGCGCCAGCAGATACCAGCCGTTGTCGGTTGGACGCATGGCAAGGGCCCGCCGGAACTGCGCCTCCGCCTCCGCGAATTTGCCGTTTGCCTGCAGGAGCTGTCCGGCGAGTTGAGCCAGGTTGGGATCGCCGTTGAACAGACTTCCGGCGTGGGCGATCGCATCATAGGCATCGTTGTCGCGTCCCAGGACGTAGTAGATGGAGGCGGCATTGGCGTAGAAGTTGTAAAGTTCGGCACGCCCGCGCGCAGTGGATGGATCGGCGGGCGGCGGCACCAAGGGTTGATGGCCGCAGTCGATTGCCAGGCGCGTGATCCACGGCTGGTTCTGGGGAAGGTTGCGGACGAGCACAATGGAAACATCGTCGAGATAGACGGGCTTCCACGCCGTGCTCTCACAGTAGTCCCTCAGGGGAACTGCTTCCAGGCCGCCGAAGCGCGCGAGCGATAAAACGATGGTGTTGATTCCACGGCGGCCAGCTTCCCCGGCCCACTGTGGGGAGTCAGGCGAGGAGTGTGCCAACTCCGTCTGCATGGACAAAACTTCGGCGGGGAATGGAATGGCGCGGCCATCGGCGAAGTCGCGATACCTGGGGCCAAGACGAACGGTGAGGTATCCACCGCTGTTGTAGTCGTTGAAGAGCTGCGCCGGGAGGGCATGGTTCTCGATGAATGCGGCGGCGCGCTGCGGATACCACCAGGAGAGCCCGGCACCAAACAGGGTGATCTCTCCACCCGCCAGGTAGGCGCGGTCGCTGAGGGTGTCCGAGATGCGAAGCAGGGCAAGCGAGGCCACCAGAACGGTTGCGGCGAGGGCCAGCGCACGCCGCCGGCGCACATCCCATGGCAGCAGCGGGCGCTCGAAGACCTCGCCCGCGAGGACGATGGCCACGATGGCGAACAACGCCTGGAAGCGCAGATGCTGCACCGAAAGACAGGCCGCGCCAAACAGCAGCAGCGCAGCGGCAAACTGGCTGCGATAGAGTCCGGCCAGCGCGGCAAAGCAGGCAAAGATCAACAGACACCAGAAACTGCTGTTGGGATCGCGAAGCTGGAAGGCACCGGCGAAGGAGGCGGCGCTGAGGTGCACACCGGACCATTCGCCGACCTGCACGCTTTGCAGCCGCGTCACCCGCTGTTGCGCGACGAGTCCCTGGTAGACCCTGTAACCCCATGGATTGACGAGGGTGGCAAGAATGGTGAGCGCTAGCCATGGCGCCGCGCTCTTTAGCCGCGCGGCGGCCTGGGCACGGCGCGAGAATTCCACTAGCTCCAAGGCAACATAGACGCCCAATACCACGATTCCGGCGGCGAACCCTAGATGAGTGTTAACCCAGGCGATCATGATCAGCGGAAGGAGCCAGAGAAAGCCTTTTTCCTCTTGCCTATGCCTGCGCAAAAGGGCCAGGAATACGGCGAAAAAAAGGGTGGTGAAGAGTTCCGCGCGGGGCGCGGTGCGAAGCACGATGGAAGGCACGGCGAAGATGGCCAGCGCCGAGGTGAGAACGCGGGGGCGGCCGACGGCAAGCGCGACCACGGCGACACAGGCAAAAGCGTTGATCCAGGAGAGCGCAACAAAGCCGCCGGCAGCGTACGCCAGATAGAGGAGCGCGCCACCGAAGGAAGGATAGATCCATGGAACGCCGAAAGCAGTGTAGGAGAGAAATTCGGTTCGCGGCACGTGGTGCTGGGCCACCAGTTGCCGTCCCATGGCCAGAATCCAACCGACATCAAAATCGGCGACCGTGCGCAGGCCGCTGGCAAAGGCGTAGGCCAATGCAAGCCCGAACAGAGCCCAGGCAAGGATGCGCCAGTTTCGCTCGGTGAAAAGGTCCATTGGGAAGTCCTATGCGGCCATCATATCCGAGCCTGTGGGCAAGCACCACAGTGGCGCGCAACTTGTGGCTGCCCGTCCCGGCGGGAGGCTACTTCGAACTGGCGCCGTGGGCGGGGCGCGTGAATCCATACTGCGCCAGCAGGTTGACGATCTCCGGGCGGCGAATGTAGTCGAGAAAAAGCGCGGCGGTGGCCTTCTCCCTGGAGCTTTTGAGAATGACGGCGGCTTGTTCGAGAGGCGCGTAGCTCGATGTGGGAAGCTCGGCGAAGTGACCGGCGGATCTCATTGCCGGACCGAGGGCCAGCGCGAGCGCGAGGATGCCCGCGTCGGCGTTGCCCGACTGCACGAACTGCGCTGCCTGGGAGATGTTTTCTCCCAACACGAGTTTGCCCTGCAGAGCATTGTAAAGTCCCTGGTTCTTCAGAGCCTCGACGGCGGCGCGGCCGTAGGGTGCGTGCTGCGGATTAGCGATGGCGATCTTACGCACCTGGGGCGAGAGCAACGCCCGCAGACCTTGCGAGGGATCGACTGCGGAACCATTGGGAACGTAGAGGACGAGCTTGCCGACGGCGTACTTGTAGAAGGAGCCGGGCTGGGTCAATCCTTCGGATTCCAGGCGCTGGGGATATTGCAGGTCGGCGGAGAAAAAAATGTCGATGGGCGCGCCGTTTTCGATCTGCAGCAGAAACTGGCCGGAGGAACCAAAATTCAGGGTCACCTTCCTGCCGGTTTCCTGCTCAAACCTCGCCGCCACCCCGGGAAAGACGGAAGACAGGTCGGAGGCCGCGGCCACCACGATTTCCTGGGCGGCGGCCAGGGCGGAGCAGCAGAGTAGGATCACGACGAGCAAGTGCTTCTTCACGGTTTCTCCTGTTACGGCATCGAGTATGACATGTTCCGGCGGTCAGTTCTCCCTGCCCTTCCAGATTCCTCCGGCGATGGCGAGGGTGAGCAGTTGCACGCATACGATGAGGGCTACGCAGGCTTTCCACTGGCCATACTGCCACAACATTCCGGGCAGAACGCCGGCGACACTGCCGCCGATGTAATAAAACATCACGTAGAGTCCCGCGGCAGAAGCACGGCCGCCGGATTGGGCTTCGCGCTGGATGTAGGTGGTGGACGCCGATTGGCAGGTGAAGACCCCGGAAGAACAGATGACCAGACCTAGCAGGATGAGCGGCAGTTTCGGAACGAGGGTAAGCAAAACTCCCCCGATGCCGGCCACCACCGCTGCAATGAGCGCGGCGCGCGAGCCGACACGGGAGATCCAGATGCCGCCGACGGGCGTGACCAGGAGGCCGACCAGGTAGACCATGAAAATCGCGCTCAACTGGGCAGGGGAAAATCTGAAGGGTGGAGCGGCGAGGTAGAAGGTGACGTAAGTAAAAGTCGCCGTCAGGGTAAATAGCACGTTGAAACCCACGGCAAAGGTTGCCAGTAACTGCGGGTTGCGGAGGTGACGGGTGAAGCCGCCCCGATCCCCGGCGGTGCCGGTCAGCGGCGAATCAGGCGGCAGCCAGCGCCAGAGAAGAAATCCAAAAACAATGTCGAACGCCCCGATGGCGACGAATCCGTTGCGCCAACTGGGTTCGACGAAGGGAATGAGATGGTGGGTGGCCGCCACCCCGGTGAAAATGCGCCCGAGAAAACCACCGAGGACCGTCCCACTGACGTAGATGGACATGACCTGCGGCACGCGATGGCGCGGCCACTCCTCGGCAATGTAGGCGATGGTGACGCCGAAAATTCCCGGCATGACGATGCCTTGGAGAAAGCGCCAGAACACCAGCTGCGCAAGACCGTCGGCGGTGGCCGCCAGAATGGTGGGAAGGGTAAGCAGGAAGATTGCCAGTACGATGACCCTGCGGCGTCCGACACGCTCGGCCAGGGCTCCGCAAAAAGGCGCGCTGAGGGCGACGCCGAGGGTCGCGGCGCTCACCGTACGCCCGACCTCGGACTTGGAGGCGTGAAAGATCTGCAAGAACAGCGGCAATAGTGGCTGGGTGGCGTAGAGATTGAAAAACGCGGCTATGCCGGCAAGAGTGACGGCAATGACGGCTCGCGTGTCACCGCCGCTGCTGGCAGCCACGCTTCGTTGCGCAACCGTGGCGGATTGGCCGGCGGCCAGCACCGCGTCGGCGGTCTCAGCGCTGCAATCCTCACCCGTTTCCCTGAAGCCTGACATGACACCCCACGATTCAGGGTAGCATCGCAGTCCGAAGCTGGCGGCGACTATGCTGATCCCGCCAGGAGACGGGCTCAGAGAAAGCGCAGGCCGATGTGCTGGGAGCGGACGTAAGCCACTTCCACGCTCATGTCCGTAAGATTGCCCGTGCCGGGTTCAACAACGGTGACGACAAGGTGCATGCCTTTCATCAGGGCCAGCCGGGCCCATGGGGAAGCCGGATTCAGCAGCAAACCTCCGCCGCTGATTTCCTCGACGCGTCCCAGTTCATTGCCGGTCTGATCCAGGGCAAAGGCAGTCGCGGGAAGGCCCACGCGCTCGAAGGCCCGCCGATCCGGTAGCAGCCTTTGATCGGGCTTTGCGACTGGGACAGAAGCCTTCCTTCGCTTCATTCCTTTACTTTCCGTCAAGACAAAGTTTGGCGATCGTCATCAACTGCATGTTGGACGTTCCCTCGTAAATGCTACCAATTTTGGAATCGCGGAAAAATTTTTCCGCCGGGTAATCCTTCGTAAAGCCGTAGCCGCCGAAGACCTCGACTGCCTGGGAGGCTACGCGTTCGGCCACCTGGGAGGAGTAGAGCTTGGTCATGGCTGCTTCCTTCAGGAAAGGTACTCCGGCATCCTTCATGCGCGCAACGTTGTAAACCATCAGGCGGAGTGCCGTAATTTCGGTGGCCATCTGGGCAAGCTGGAAGGAGATAGCCTGAAAGTGGGTAAGCGGGTGGCCGAACTGTTTGCGCTGCTGCGCATACTTGGCGGCAGCTTCCCAGGCGCCCTGGGCGAGTCCGAGCATCTGCGCACCAATGCCAATGCGGCCTTCGTTCAGGGTCTCGATGGCGATTTTGTAACCTTTGCCAATTTCGCCCAGCAGATTTTCCTTGGGAACCTTGCAGTCGTCGAAGATCAGTTCGGTGGTGCTGGAAGCGCGGATGCCGAGCTTGTCCTCCTTTTTGCCGACGCTGAAGCCGGGAAAATCCTTCTCGACGATAAAGGCGGTGATTCCTTTGTAACCGGCATTGGGGTCCACGGTGGCGATCACGAGGAAGAGGCTGGCCTCCTTGCCGTTGGTGATGAACAATTTTTGTCCGTTCAGCAGCCAGTGGTCGCCCTTGTCCTGGGCACGTGTCTGCAGGGCAAAGGCGTCCGAACCGCTGCCTGCCTCGGTGAGCGCATAGGCGCCGACCCACTCGGCCGCCATCCTGGGCAGGTACTTCTGCTTCTGCGCCACGGTGCCCCAACGGATCAGCGCGTTGTTGACCAAGGTGTTCTGCACGTCGACCAGAACTCCGGCCGACGGATCAACGCGGGAGAGCTCTTCGACGGCGAGGATGGCGTCGAAGAACGAGCCACCACCACCACCGTATTGCTCAGGGATTTCAATGCCCATCAGCCCGAGTTGATGGAACTGCTCGACCAGGGAGTGATCCATCGAGCCGCGTTCGTCCATCTCTTTTACCAGGGGCCGGAGGGAGTCCTCGGCAAACCTGCGGATGTTATCGCGAAAAAGTTGTTCGTCTTCAGTCAAGACAAGCAGCGGTGGAGGAATCAGTTCACGCCCACTGGTAGTTGTCATGGGAATTCACGACCTCTCAGGCAATGATGACAGACCGGTGATTGTATCAGTTTCAGGGAAGGGCGCAACGGGTTGACCAGCAGAAACCATCCAAACTACCGGCGGTAGACCACCTTCAGGTTTTCAAGTTCCAGCAGTTTTCTGAACTGTGCGCGGGCATGCACGGCCCACGGTCCGCGGCCATCCAGTTTGAGATAGGCGCGCCAGTGCTTGAGCGCAAGTCGCGGCTGGCGGGAGCGCTCGTAGGCAAGCGCCAGGTTGTAGTGGGAATCCGCGTAGGTGGGAGCAAGCTGCAGCGCGGTCTTATAGGCGGCAATTGCCTCCGGCAGGCGCTGGGTCTCATCGAGCACGTTGCCCAAGTCGAAATAGGCCAGGGCATAACGCGGATCGCATTCGATGGCTTTTCGATAGTGCGTCTCCGCCCGATCGTAGTCCGACTGATTGTAGTAGAGGGTGCCGAGATTAATGTGGGCGGGAGCGTAATTGGGATCGAGGGTCAAAACCCTCTTGTAACTGGAAATTGCCTCGTCCATGGTGGCCGGATCTTCTTCCAAGGCAATACCGCGGGCGAACAGACCGGCGGCCGTTTCACAGGTCGATACGGGACGAAAGCGCGCTGTGGTTTCCACGACCTGGCCGGAATCGTTGAAGTCCATAATGAATTGCCCGTCGATGGGGTCTAACGCTTTGCCTTCGGTTCGGAACGCAACGCGGGAGCCGACAGAAAATGAGCCCGCCTCCAGAAGCGGATTCTCCATGCCTGCGACACGTGCCTGCATTGCCTGGAGCGAGGCGAGAATGGTGGCGCTCTTGACGCGCTTGGCGCGCAAGTCGCGAACCTTTTTGGCTTGGATCAGGTCGAAAAAAGAAAAGGAGTCACTGAGGGAAACCAAGCCGGCTCTCTGCCAACCACTTAGTTGCCGCGTTGTGATGCGCAGAATTCTGAGTAAATCCGAACGTTCGAATTGGTTCACAGTTTTCTAGTTCGCCGTTCATGGCAATTATCGCCATCCTTGGCATTCAATTGCAAGGGGAATCTCCACCCTCAGTGGACCAAGAGCGGTAGGAGGAATTGCGCAGACGGAATTGCATTTCCGGAAATGCCTGGTGTCCTCTTGCCTCCCCGCACTGCGCGAATCATGGCTGCGGCTCTTTACGAAGGTGCGAAGCTGCCTTTACTATAGGGAAGGTTTTGCCGACGTAGCTCAGTTGGTAGAGCAGTCGATTCGTAATCGACAGGTCATCGGTTCAAGTCCGATCGTCGGCTCCACTATTTTCAGGTATTTAGCCCTGCTTCTCAGCGGGGTTTTTCTTTTTCTGTTGCACAAGTGATGCACCGGAGCCACAAGCCGGCACCCGTGGACCGCTCGGACTCGCTCACCCTCGCGCGGGCCCGACTTCCTGGCGCTCTCCGTTTGCCTCCTCGATGAGTTGCAGTAGGTATTTACCGTAGCCGCTCTTGATAAGCGGTTGGGCGAGGGATTCCAGTTGCCCGGCGGCGATGAAACCCATGCGGAAGGCGATCTCTTCCGGGCAGGCGATTTTGAGGCCCTGGCGCTTCTCGAGGGTGGCGATGAAACTGGAAGCCTCGAGCATGGAGTCGTGGGTTCCGGTGTCCAGCCAGGCGGTGCCCCGGCCGAAGGTAACGACGTTGAGTTGGCCACAGTCGAGGTAGAGACGGTTGAGGTCGGTGATTTCCAGTTCGCCGCGGGCGGACGGTTTGAGCGACCTGGCCAGTGAGGCCACCTGCGAATCGTAGAAGTAGAGTCCGGTGATGGCAAAGCGTGAGCGGGGATGGACGGGTTTTTCTTCCAGGCTGACGGCGCGGCCGGCGGAGTCAAACTCGACTACGCCGTAGGCGGATGGGTCCTGCACGGCGTAGGCGAAGACCGTGGCGCCGGTGTCGCGCGCGGCGCTGTGTTGCAAAAGCTTCGACATGTCTTGTCCGTAGAAAATGTTGTCGCCCAGGACCAGGGCACAGGGATCGCCTGCGATAAAGTTCTCGCCGATGAGGAAGGCCTGAGCGAGGCCATCGGGGCTGGGCTGCGCGGCATAGGAAATCTGGAGGCCCCAGCGCTCACCCGAGCCGAGCAGGTCGCGGAAGCGCGGCAGGTCAAGGGGAGTGGAGATAAGCAGAATCTCGCGGATTCCAGCCAGCATGAGGGTGCTGAGCGGGTAGTAAACCATCGGCTTGTCATAGATGGGAATGAGTTGCTTGCTGACGGCGATGGTCGCGGGATACAGCCGCGTGCCGGAGCCTCCGGCGAGAATGATTCCCTTCATTTAGCACCCCGGGATTCGTAATTTTCTGCGATCCAGTTGCGGTATTGTCCGCTGGTTACCTGCTCGATCCAGGCAGAATTGGAAAGATACCACTCGACGGTGCGCCGGATTCCGGTGGCGAAGGTTTCAGCGGGCTGCCACCCCAGTTCGCGGTTGATTTTGCCGGCATTGATGGCATAGCGGCGGTCGTGGCCAGGACGATCTTTGACGAAAGTGATGAGGCGGTTGTGCGGAGCGCCTCTGGGATTGAGTTCATCGAGGATGGAGCAGATGGTGGTAACAACATCCAGGTTGGCCATTTCGCTGTGGCCGCCGATGTTGTAGGTTTCACCGGCCACGCCTTGATCGAGCACCCGCGCGATAGCCTCACAGTGGTCTCCGACATAGAGCCAGTCGCGCACGTTAAGGCCGTCTCCATAGATGGGGAGAGGTTTGCCGTTGAGGGCGTTGAGGATTACGAGGGGGATGAGTTTCTCGGGAAACTGGTAGGGGCCATAGTTATTGGAACAGTTGGTGGTTAGGGTTGGCAGTCCGTAGGTGTGCTGATAGGCGCGCACAAGGTGATCACTGCCAGCCTTGGAAGCCGAGTAAGGACTGTTGGGCTGGTAGGTATCGCCCTCGGCAAAAGCCGGATCGGTTGGGCCAAGCGATCCGTAGACTTCGTCGGTGGAGACGTGGAGAAAACGGAAGCGGGACTGCAACCCGGGCGGCAACGCGAGGAAGTAGGCGAGCGACTCGTTGAGCAGACGAAAAGTTCCGACGAGGTTGGTGAAGATAAACTCCTCAGGGTTGGAGATGGATCGGTCGACGTGGCTTTCGGCAGCGAAGTTTACCAGGGCATCGGGCTGGTGAGTTCGCAGCAGGAATTGGACCAGGGCCGAGTCTTCGATGCCGCCCTGCACGAAAATGTGAGCGGGGTGATTCTGGAGCGAGTCAAAATTGCCGGGATTGCCGGCGTAGGTGAGCTTGTCGAGATTGATGATGCGGTCGCCTGCCGCAATCCGTTGTAGAACAAAGTTGGAGCCGATGAATCCGGCTCCGCCTGTAACCAGAATCGTCCGTCCCACTGGCTGACCTCCTGGAACTTCCATGGCTTAGGGCCGCTGAATTCCTGCTTTGATTGCGGAGCAAGAGAGATCCGTCACGGCTTGCCTGGCAAACGACGGCGCCCAGAGTTTCAAGCTTACGTGGCACTCCGCGCTACCGGTTTGCACCAGCGAGTAAGCATCAACCGACCGAAGGCAGACAACTTCGCGATCACTCCTGCTTCACGCTTTCTTCCTGCCCAGTCGCACGACGATTTGCAGGCTGCCAGGATCCGGTTGGCGGGCATCCCTGATCATCGTACGCCCCGAATCAGCACTTTGAATTCCAGATAGCGCCGATATGCACTATTGATCTTCCTGGGTACGCACGCCCAGGACACGAAAACTCACGATCGCTGCTTTGTTCACATAGATCAACAGGTTGTTGCTGCCAGGGGTGGAAGGACGAAGAAAGAAACCGTCGTACTTCAAATGATGGAGCGAATTGCGGATGCAACCCTCGATGATTTCACCATCGGTGAAGACAATCTCAACCCAGATGGTTTGAACTTGACCACTGGTGAAGAAGCGCACCGCTTCGAAGTCGCGGTCTCCCTCAAAGGTTGCCACGAAGAATACAGCTTTCACCTGCGACCAGTCCACCTCGAGCGGTGTTCCAGCTTCGGAGACACAAGTTCCCTGCATCTTGTGAAACTGAGATTGTGAACTACCTGCAATCAAACTCAAGTCAGCAGGCGCATCCGAACAATAGTATCCCCTGATGAGGGTTCCATCCTGCTTCCTGATAACAACCTTTTGCCGTCTTACAGCTTCCTCTTGCGAGGCGGCAGAATCAGTCATGGCAGTCCGCATCCGACAGCCGCAGCTGGCGGCTCGGATTCCGTCGTGGGTGATAGACCGTATTGACGAATCTTGTAAAGCAACGCTTTATAGCTGATTTTCAGCTCTGCGGCCGCGCGCTTTCTATTCCAGTTATGGTGCTTTAATGCTTCTCCCATGGCCTCAGCTTCGGCCTCGCCCATCGCGCTCCGGGCCAACTGCTTCAACCCACCAATCGAGCTTACATCCAATCTTGTCTGGGTCGCTTCAGCGGAGCGATTTCCCCTGGCTTTGCGCAGGTCAGCGAGCACGTGTTGCTCATCGCCAAGCACCAGGAACCGCTTGACACAGTTCTCCAACTCTCGCAGGTTGCCTGGCCAATCGTGCTCTGCGCAGGCGCGGAGCAACTGCTCTGACACGGTCAGCGGTTGCCGGGCATACTTGGCCGACAGTTTACGCATGAAGTGTCTGATCAGGGTGGGAATTTCCTCTTTCCGCTCCCGCAGTGGCGGCATCTGTATACAGAAGCCATTCAGCCGATAATAAAGATCTTCGCGGAACGATTTTGCTGCGATGGCTGCGTTTATGTCGATATTGGTGGCCGCGACGACCCTAACATCTACCTTGATGGTCGTACGCCCACCCAAACGCGAAAAACTTCCGTCCTGTAATACCTGTAACAGTTTCGACTGCAAAGATGGAGGCATCTCACCAATCTCGTCGAGCAGGATCGTGCCCATATTGCAGATTTCAAATTTTCCTGGCTTGGACCGCACCGCGCCGGTGAAAGCTCCCTGCTCATAGCCAAACAGTTCGCTTTCCAGCAAATCGGCCGGCATTGCAGCACAGTTCACTTTCAGGAACGTGCGGTGGGCGCGCGGTGACATCTTGTGGATATACTGCGCGATGATCTCCTTGCCGGTTCCACTCTCTCCCAGAATGAGCACGGGCAGGTCGACGCGGGCCAGGATTGCGGCCTGACCGCGGATCTCATTCATGCGCGCACTGGCGCAGACGAGGGATGCGTCGTCGGACAAGGGAGTCTCGTGCGCGGTTTGCCCTTGCGGTTCATCTCCCACCAGGGAGAGAACACGCCGCACCGAATTCTTCAGATCAACCATGTCAAACGGCAGTTGAATGCAGTCGGAAGCTCCCATCTTCATTGCCTTCACAATAAGCGGCAAATCATGGGAACAAGAGAAGGCGATGATGGGAACGGTGGGACGGGCTTCGCGAAGTGCGGTCAAAGTCTCCAGGGCCTGGTCACCGACCAACTGAAGCAAAATGACATCGGGAGTGAAGCCCTTCTGGAGCCTGATAAGCGCCTGCTCCTTTGTGAGCGGACTTACCTGCAAGTTATCACGCGCCAGAATATCCCGTACGTAGTTGAGCACCGCAAACTCACTACCCACAACAAGGACTCCTCGCCCCGCAGAGGCAGATGTGCCATGCACTGCCTTGTTTGACGGCGCACGTCTGGAAACCTGAAACGAAGGCGTAGCCATAGAAGCCTCAATTGTTGAAGTTGCGGATGATGTCCTGTCTAGCAGGACGAGTTTACCATGCGTACATGTACTGTTTCGACCTAAATAGCCCCAAAACTCCAAACCCCAGTAGGAGAAATATACCCGAGAAATGTCTAAAAGTAACGGAAAAAAATTGCCCATACCCAAACCGGGAGAGAGTCAGGGTATCCAAAACCTGGCTTCGTCAGGGCATCGTTATTCTCAGCCAGCGCGGTTAACTGGGATTAAAACCTGGGTGAATATTGGGTGAAAGATGCTGCTGGAAGGCGACTGTTGCCCTCTGCCCACTTCAGGGCGCTCGTCCTTGACGCAGCCG
>Ga0181529_10000142_pt1 | contig 98463 bp, 74 predicted proteins | sample PEATcosm2014_Bin_36_FD_119763 | JGI IMG/M metagenome (GOLD analysis project Ga0181529, IMG submission 119763) | Peatland microbial communities from MTU Mesocosm Facility, Houghton, MI, USA - PEATcosm2014_Bin10_30_metaG | ecosystem: Environmental > Terrestrial > Soil > Wetlands > Peat | place...
ACACAAGGGCTGCGCGAGGCCATGGGGTGGTGGGATTTTGTGCCCTGGGGATTTCCCCTGAGGCATATGCCCCAATTTGGGTGTCCTGGACCTGAAATAACGTGGTTACCGACGAAATTTAAGAGGTGCCTGACGTGAATCATTGCGACTTCCATTATTCTCACCTGCTCCCCAAAAAGCCGGGGATCCTCCCGTTGGAGGAAACCATGACGAAAAAGTGCCGCCGCTGCGGCGCCGAGTTCGTCACTCGTTCGCGCATTCGCAAGCGCTGCGATGCATGTCAGACCATTGTTTCCGCCGAAAAGCAGAAAAAGGCCAATGAGCGTCTGAAGGCCCGCCGCGCCGCCCGGCGGATGTGCATGCTCAAAGCCAGCTAGTCCGGCGTCCCCCACACTCGGGAATTCTCGGGCTCCACTAGTCTTCTATCGAGGCCGCCACCGCCTGCTCTCGCACGTGGCTCAAGTCGGCTTATGTGGGGCAGGATACCATCCTGTCCCACAAAAGACCGCGTGCGAAACTCAATCAATACCGGTGTCCGGTTGTGGGATAACAAAGTGGCATTGCGCAAATAGCGTGCGCCACAGTTCCCGGCATTTCCACCCGTGAAGCAAACGTACTAAGGGCTCGTTCCGAAATAACCCTGCCAACCGCTCCCCGCGCCGCGCCTCAGCATCTCCGCGGCGAGTTTCTCTCGCAACGGAACCGATCCCTCGGCCGGACTCTATTGTAGGGCCTGCGCTCCGCATTCGGCGCGGACGCGCCCGGTGGCCGAAAGTACCGCGGCTACCGGAAAGATCTCCGGTGCCAGGAGCCCACCCGCGAAAACACTGTCGGGCTGCCGAGTGACCTTGAGGATCCCGCGGATGGTCGAAGGCTGCATCCGGTCCATAGTCTCTTCGGCATACCCCGGCCAGGAGCGTGGCCAGGCGCGTGGCCACCCGCGTGGGCTTGACAATCCGTGCCGTCTCGTGCGAACAACAGGTGATGAGCGCCGATCCGCGGCATGACGTGACCGAACTGCTTGCCCGCTGGAGAGACGGCGACCAGCAGGCGCTCGAGCGAATGCTGCCGCTGGTCTACGACGAACTGCGCCGCCTGGCGCGCCGCCACCTGCAACACGAGCAAAAGGGGCACACGTTGCAGAGCACGGCCCTGGTGCACGAAGCCTACCTCCGCATGATGGACCAGAGCGCTAAGTGGCAAAACCGGGCGCACTTTTTCGGGATTGCCGCGCAAATGATGCGGCGCGTACTGGTGGATCATGCGCGCAGCCGCAGGGCGGCCAAACGCGGCGAAGGAATTCGCATGGAGACGCTCGATGCCGATCTCGCGGTCCCCCAGACGCGCGGCGTGGATATCGAAGCGCTGGACGAAGCCCTCGCGAATCTGCGCAAGATCGATCCGCGGCAGGAGAAAATCGTCGAGCTGAGGTTCTTCGCGGGGCTGTCGATCGAGGACACGGCGGAAGTGCTGCAACTCTCGCCGGCCACCGTTAAGCGCGAGTGGACTACGGCCAGAGCCTGGTTGTATCGCGAGTTGATGCCGGCGTCCGGTTGAGCGCGGCCCCCGTTCACCGGTTCGACGAAACGGTCGTGGCTACCGTCTCCGCGCTTCGGGCGACTTGCAGCGTCAGCCGTTGCCGCAGATGGGCCCCGGGACGCAACGTCATGCCATCGATATCCAGCCGCCTGAACCCCGGTTTCTCGGCGCGGAAACGGTATTGACCGGGCGGTAATGCGGCAAAGACGTAATCGCCCAGAGCGTTCGAGACGACCGCCATCTTCAGTCCGGTATCCAGGTTCAGGGCCGAAACAACCGCGACCGGAACCGTGGCTCCCGTAGGGTCCTCGACTTTGCCGGACACCACCGCGTCCCCGCCGCGGGCCCATGCGGCGGACGCCAGCAGGATCGAAACCGATAACAGTAGCCTCAAAAGCGTTCTCCTCGGGCGCCGCCGCAACGCCTAGCGCGACGAAGTCTGGTTGGCGGCCAGCAGGCGCTCAATCTCCGCAATGAACTCCTCTTTCGTCTGGTTGAACAGTTCTCCGCTGCCGGGGCTGGGGAACCCGGCGTGCACTCTCTTCACCAGCCCGTCGCGGCCCACGAAGAACGTCGTAGGCCAGGCGTCCCAACCTTCGGCTTGCGCCAGTTTCTCTTTGGCGGAACCGGTTTCGCCTGCCAACAGAACGGTGTACTTTGTCCCGTTCTGCTTGACCAACGCCTTTAGCCGCACCGGGTCGGCCAATTGCTCCGGTTCTTCGAAATCCAGGGCGACAATCTCCAGCCCCTGGGCGCGATACTTGTTGTAAAGCTGGGGAAGGAACTCGTCTTCGTCATGGCAGTTCGGGCACCAACTGCCGGTGATGTTGATCAGCAGCACCTTGCCCCGAAAGCGCTCGTCGGTATTGGAAACCAGCTTACCGTCGAGATCCGGAAATGCGAACGCGAGTGGCTTGGTCGGATCCTTGACGGCCGTATGCAGGTCGGAATCGACAGGCACATCGAGGCCCTTGGCGCGCGCCTGCTCCGGTCGAACGGCCGTCAGGATCGTCCCGCCCTGGCTCTTCTGATCGACGCTCAGCGTCCCGTCGGCTTCGGGCGTGATCACCACCAGCGATGGACGCGCACCGGAGAAATGGCTGAGCACAAACTTGCCGTCCTGGTAACTCCCGGTAAGCGTTCCACCATCGCCATCCACCCTCAGAATCGCGGTGGTCACTTCGGCGCCGTGCTGTTGGACGAAGAACTGGAAGGCCTTTTCGCCGTGCTTCCGGCTGCTCACCCCCTCCAGGTACCAGAGGCCGGAAATGTCCGGCGCCTTCACTTTCGATGACGCCTGGGGCACCCAGCGAACCGCGTGGATCGGCAGCGCGTCGCCGCGCCGCGGGCTGTACTCGCCAACCAGGACGCCGTTCGTCACCGTCGCCTTGAGTACGGAGAGGTAACCGTCGAATCTCAGAACCAGCGTGCCGTTTTCAAAGCTGCCGCTGGTGGAAATCTCACGCGCCTCTCCATTGAAAAACCAGCCTTTGACGCCGGCCCCGTCGCCGGAGAACTCGATTTTGAAAGGGATCTCAGTCCCGTTGACGCTTACGGTGGCGTTCCACAGCCCCGCAATGGACCCGGCCCGGGCGGCGGGCGCCCACGCGACGAGTGCGGCAATTCCTAAAACCAGTGCGCCGATCGACCGCGAACGTTGTGCCCGCCGCTTCGCCTCGACATGAGTCTTGACATCATCCATCATATTCCCCAATCTTTATGGATTATAGGGCCATTGCCTGAATTCGTCAACAGAGATTCGCCGGCGATGGGTGTCGCGGCTGCCCGAGGCCTCGCGGGTGCTTTACCGTTTTCGGGAACTCGTGGTTCAGCCGCGAAATCCGGCCGCGGAAAAGCTGAGACCGCATCGCAGTGCCTAAGTGGCGTGCGCACTCATGCGCGCCGCATCGCCACTCGTGGCGATGCCCGGCCGAGAACCTCTGAAACCGCGCGTGTTCGCCACGGGCTTCGGTCTCATGTAATTCCGCGGACGTGAATCGGCGAGAATTAGGGGACAATCAAGGCTATGCCATCCGCGGGGATGACGCCCGAACGTTGGGCCCAGATCAAACAAACCATGCAGGCCGCCCTCGACCTGCCCGAGCCGGACCGTGGCGCCTATCTGGACCGCGCCTGCGCCGCCGACGACGCTCTACGCGCCGAAGTGGAATCGCTACTGGCCGCCCACAACCAAGCCTCCGGCTTTCTCGACCTGGCGGCCTCTCCGCCGAAACCGCCCGACCCCGGCTACCTGGCGGCCGGCACGCGCCTGGGACCGTACGTGTTGGTACAGTCGATCGGCGAAGGCGGCATGGGTATGGTCTACCAGGCGCTGCGCCAGGACATTAGCAAACTGGTGGCCATCAAGGTCGTGAAGCGCGGCATCGAAAGCGAGTTTTCGCTTTCGCGGTTCGCCAACGAACGCCAGATCCTGGCGCACTTCGACCACCCGTACATCACCAAGTTCCTCGACAGCGGGCTGACCGGCGACGGGCGGCCCTACTTCGTGATGGAGTTCGTGGCCGGCCAACAGATCGATGTTTACTGCGACGAGCGCCGCCTCGGCACGCGCCCCCGCCTGGAACTGTTCCTGAAAGTGTGCGCCGGCGTGGAGTATGCGCATCGCAACCTGGTGGTGCACCGCGATCTCAAACCGCGCAATATTCTGGTCACCCCGGAGGGCGTCCCCAAGCTGCTGGATTTCGGTATCGCCAAAATCCTGGAGGAAGATCCGGTCACCGGGACGCTGCACGCCACCGTGACCATGGTGCGCATGATGACGCCGGCCTACGCCAGCCCGGAGCAGGCGCGCGGCGAACCGGTGAGCACGTCGAGCGACGTGTACTCTCTCGGCGTGCTGCTCTACGAATTGCTCACCGGCCACGCCCCGTACCGCCTGGCGGGACGCACGCCGCACGAAGCCGCCGAACTGATCTGCCATGCCGAGCCGACGCTGCCCAGCACCGTAGTGCGGCGAACCGAGCCGGCCGACGCCTCGATCGGATCGCAAGCCGTGACTCCCGAAAGCATCAGCGCCGCGCGCGACGCCGGTCCGGCGCGGCTGGTCCGCTCGCTCTCCGGCGACCTCGACAATATCGTTCTGAAAGCGCTCCAAAAGAAGCCGGAGCAGCGTTACCGTTCGGTGGAACAATTGGCCGAGGACATCCGCCGCCACCTGGACGGCCGGCCCGTGCTGGCGCGCGCCGCGACATGGCACTACCGCGCGGGCAAGTTCGTGGGACGTCACACCGCGGGGGTGATCGCCGCGTCGCTGGTGGCGCTCTCGCTGGTGGGCGGAGTGGCTGCCACGTTGCGGGAGGCGCACATCGCCAACCTGCAGCGGACGCGCGCCGAGCGCCGCTTTCAAGACGTGCGCAACCTGGCGAACTCGCTGATGTTCGAAGTGTACGACGCCATTCAGACGCTTCCCGGATCGATCGGCGCGCGGGAATTGCTGGTGCAGCGCGCGCGGCAGTACTTGGACAGCCTGAGCGCCGAATCCGCGGAGGACCCGGGGTTGAAGCGCGAGTTGGCCGGCGCCTACGAGAAGTTGGGCGATGTGCAGGGCGGGTACCGGTCGGCCAACCGCGGCGATACGGCGAGCGCCATCGACAGCTATCGCAAAGCGTTGGCCCTGCGCGAATCGGTGGAGCGCGCCGCGCCGCCGGATGTCCAACTGCAGCGCGACCTGCTGCGCAATCACGGCAAACTCAGCGACGTGCTGCTCTATTCCGGGAATCCGGCGGAAGCCCTGGTACACAGCCGCAAACTGTTGGCGATGGCCGAAGCCCTGGCGGCGCGCGATCCCGGCAACGCCCAGGACCAGGCCAACCTGGCATCCGCATATGTGGACGCCGGCTGGAAACTTGCCGGAAACGGCGACTGGCAGTCGGGCCTGCCGATCCTGCGCAAGTCGGTGGCCCTGTGGGAAGCGCTGGCGCGCACCAAGCCCGGAGATGCGAGTGTCAAACGGCGGCTGGCGATCGCCTACGACCGGACCTCCGTCGCCCTGGCCACTTACTCGGATGCGCTCGGCGAAGCGCTGGCGCTACTGCGCAAGGAAGTGCCGCTGGCCTCGGAGTTGGCCGCCGCCGATCCCCTCAACGCTCCGGCGCGGCGACTGGCGGCCTACGCCCGGGTCAATCTGGGGATGGTGCTCGCCCAGCAAGGCGGCGCCGCGCAGGCCGGAGCGGAATTCGCTCAGGCTCTGGGAGTCTTCGAGTCGCTCGCCGCGGCCGATCCGCGCGACGTGCAATATCGCCTCGATGTGATCGACGCGTCGGGCCTCGCCGCCAATGCGGCCATCGAAACCGGCGACACCACCGGCGCCATCGCTCGCTTGCAGAAGACGCTGGAGTTGCTGCAGGACCTGCCGGCCGGGCCGGAACAGGCGGCCGATCTGGCGACCGACCGGTTCCGGATGGGCAAAGCGCATCTCCACAGAGCGATGGTCTACGCCCCTGGCGATCCACGGGCGCGGCAGGAATTCGCCGCGGCGCGGGAGTGGTATGAGCGCAGTCTGCCCGGTTTGGTGCAAGCGCAGGAGCGGCGAGTTCTTCAGGGGCACGAGTTGAGCATGATCGACGAGGCGCGCGGCGCCATCCGGAAATGCGACCAGGCGCTGGGCGGCGGCCAGGAGCGATAAGCGCTCTAGTGCCATGACCGCGGGATTCGGTGCGAGTGCGAAACCGCTCGCTCACGCTCACGGCTCCGACCGGATCCACGACCGTGAGAAGCCGTGAAATTATTGGTGCGCTGACGTGGCGCGCGCACGAGTGCGCACGCCACAGGACTGCGTCTCGGCCTTGTGCGGGGGATTCTTTCAGGGCTTCTGAGGGAGTGGCTGCCGACAATCGAAGATCATCACGCGGTCGGAGACCTAGTTTCCCTCGATCATCTGCCGCATCGCGATGCCGCGCTTCGAGAGCAGACCCACCACGCCCTCGTTCCCCACCAGGTGCGCGGCGCCGACCACCATGAAGCAGCGGTCGGTGGTCTCCAGGCAATGCGCGATGGCGTCGGCCATGTGCGGATTGCGCTCCTCCAGGATTTGCCGGGAGAACTCAGTCGGCCCTTCGGAATGTTTGCGAAGGCTCCGCTCGAGCCGTGCGGCGTCGCCGCTCAGCCACGTGGCGATCAACTCCTTGGATTCGGCCACCGGGTCCTCGCCGGTTTGAAGTGCGGAAACCAGCAATTTCTCCTGGATTTCGGGCGGCTGGCTGGTGAACAGGCGGATTTGCCATTCGGCAGTCTCCAACTGATCTACCCGTTTCTTGCCCGACTCGTCGAGAAAATGCTGGTCCAGACCGAGGCTGACGTCCATCCCCGCCTTCTGATACGGCAGAACCGAAAGGGTCATAGCGGCCAGCCAGGGCTTCATGCCCGCAAACATATCGACCGGCAGGCCGGAGCGTTTGCAGTAGGTCTCCATTGTCTTGCGGGTCTCCGCGGAAATGTGGTTCCAGAGAGTGTCGCCGGCGGAGTACATGCCATCCTTCATCACAGTCGCCGCCATGGCGACCATGTCCACCTTGCGCGTGTCCACCTCCACGATGAGCACGTCGGAAGCGGCGAAGGCATTCTCCACGGTTGGCGGCAGCGGGTAGAACGACTTGTCGCCGATGTGCAGCGATCCGAACAGGTAGGCGGTGTTCTGTCGCGCGGTGGCCTTCCAGAGCAGCAGCGGTTTCGCGGCCGGAGGCGCGGTCTGCTGGCAGAACGCGGCGGCCGCAAGGAACAGCGGAAGGGCGTAGCGCAGAGGTTTCATCGCTTGCCCGTAAGTATACGCCAGCCGCGGTCCGGGAAGCTGCGACGCCTTTCCGAACGCCGGGTGCAGAATGCGCCGCGGCGAGTGCAGTCTTTGCTGCGGCGGCCCAGCCGTCACACCCGCGTTCCACCACAACTATCGCCAGATCCTCGGATCCCGCCCGCGTCGCGGTATTCACCTGAACGGTGACGCGCGTGCTCTGACATAAGAACGACAGCCCCTGGAGGGACATCATGAAGACTGACTCGACTACCGCAATCGCCGGCGCCGTCCTAACGACGCTTCTGTTCGCGTTCTGCGCCTTCGCGCACCAACACAACGCCCTGAACGGCACGTGGACGCTGGTGCCCGCCAAGAGCGATTTTGCCGGCCAGCGGGTCGTTCAAACCGGCACCGTGACGATCGACGAGCGGCAGGGCATCATCACCGTCTCCCGCAATTTCGTGTATGAAGGCGCTACCGAGACGTTCTTCTACAGGGACATCACCGACAGCAACGACAACGCCACGATTCACTCCGGCAAGGACGTCAAGAGCAAGACCCGGTGGGATCACGACGTCCTCAAGGTGACGACCACTGAATCCGGCGCGGTGACTCTCGAAAGCTACTCCCTTGCCGCGGATGGCACCATGCTGGTCAGCGTGGTCAGGCCGCAGCGGAAGCCGATCACCCTGGTCTTCCAGCACCAATAGCGCGACCGCCGCGATGACCTACTTTTGGCCGGTCAGGGCCTTCAGGAAGCGGTAACAGAAGTCCACGCCTTCAAAGTAAGAGGCCACTCGCACCCGCTCGTCTTTGCCGTGGGCGCGAATGTCGTCCTGGTCGATTCCCACGCCGTTGACGCCGTAGCTGGGAATGCCCGCGGCCATGGTGTAAATGCTGTCGGAAGCGCCCGTCTCCATTTCGGGGATGACCGGGGCGCCCGGCCACATTTCCGCCGCCACCCGCTCCAGCGGCCGCAGCAATTCGGGCGTCGGCAGCGCGATGGGAAAGCCCTTCGAATCCGGCGCCTGGTCCACTTCGCCAATCGCACCGATATACCGCACCTCGACCTTCGGATCGTCGAACACGCGCACCAGCGCCCGCTCCGTCTCCGCCGGGGAGTGGCCCGGCAGGATGCGGCAATTCACATTCGCCCGGGCCGTTTGAGGCAGCGCATTGTTGGCATGGCCGCCGCTCAGCCTGGTGGCGACACAGGTGGTCCGCAGCATGGAGTTGTAGCGCGGGTCTTGGCTCAGCCGCGCCACGGCCTCCGCATCCGGAGGCACGCGTAGAATGGCGTTCATATCGGCCTTGACCCGCGCACTCTCGAGCGGCGCGCGCCGTTCGAAGTAGGTCCGCGTCACCGCGTTCAACTCCACCGGAAACGGCGACCGCTCCAGGCGCGAGAGCGCATCCGCCAGGCGATAAATCGCATTGTCCGGAGTGGGCAAGGAACTGTGCCCGCCGGGGTTACGCACCGTCAATTCGAAATCGGCATACTGTTTCTCGCTGGCCTCGACATCCACGTTCACGGCCTTCCCGTTCATGGTGGTCACGCCGCCCGAATCCGCATTCAGCACGAACGCGGCATCCACCAATTCGCGGTGATTCTTCAGCAGCCAATCGACGCCATTCGATTTGCCGCCCTCTTCGTCGGCGGTCAGCGCCAGAATCAGATCCCGGTCGGGACGGTAGCCCTCGCGACAAAAACGGATGAACGTGGTCACCAGAATGGCATCGTCCACCTTCATGTCTTGCGTCCCGCGCCCGTAGAAATAACCGTCCTTCTCCACGAACTGGAATGGATCGGTGGTCCAATCTTCGCGCCGCGCCTCCACCACGTCGAGGTGCCCGATAATCAACACGGGCTTCTTATTGCCGGCGCCGCGCAGGCGGGCCACCATGTTGCCCTTACGATCGTTGGGACCCAGCACCTGGATATCGGCGGCCGGAAATCCGGCATCCTTCAACCGTTTCGCCATCGCTTCGGCGGCCCGCGTGGTGCTGCCCACCGAGTCGGTCGTATTGATCTCGATCAGTTCCCGGAAGATGTCGCGGCTCAACTGGCGCGTGGCATCGTCCAGCGCCCCGCCCCACAATGCACCACCAATCAACAACAAGCCTGCAATTCGCATGGGAACCATTGTACGTTACGCTGCGGTGCGGACGGCGGAACGACAACGTCTTCCTTTCAAATCGCTTTCAAATCGCTGCGGCCTTCGCCAGCGTGAATTGGCGAACATTCGGGTTCCGGATGTCCCCGGGATTCGCCGCTGAGTCTTCGATCACGCTCTGCCGATCCTGGCCAAATAGCGCCCACAGCCACCGCTCGGCGGCATCCGCGTTCCACGGCAAGTAGTCGTCGGAATCCGCGAAGCAGAGCGAAGCGTACCAGCGGTTGTCGGGTTCCAAGCGCATGAAGATCAACGACGCGCTGGTTGGGAGGTGCCGCGCGGAAACCGTCCGCAGGTAATATTGATTGACCTTCGCCATGTGTCCGCCCGTGGTTCCCGCGTTACGCCAGACGCCACGCGCGGCGTTGGCGCGCAGAAGGGTGGCAACGTTGGCAATCGACCAGTCCGTTCCGAAAATGCGTCCCTCCGTATGCGGACCGGCGATCGGCGTCCTGCTCATAGATCGATCATCCCATGAGGAGCTGCCTCTCCGGCTGAAGTCTCTATTCGCGACTCACTCTCTGACGATCCGACGCGCTATAATAAGTGGTGCCTCCCCCACCTAACCTGAGAGAGTTCAAACTCCCGAATCCCCCGACAGGCCCACGGAAAGGAATGTATTAGAACTGCCTTATGCTGTTTGAAAGCACTGCGATTCTATTGCACGGCATAGTTAACTCACTTGACGATTGCCGTGAAACCCGGTGGGACGACGATTTGGAATCTGGAAATCAGTGTCTCTACGAACTCCACCAGATGGCCCGTTCCTCAAACCGCAAGTACAGACTCGAGTCGGACGCCAAGTTTCAGGTAGGCGCCCCGGCGTTCCAACGAGCCATGCGCGCCATCCCGCATGTGAAATCGATGGTGAGATCGATTCGCCGCATGGATCAAGCGGGAGCGGTCGAAAGTGGCAGGGCCGCAATCGCCGAGATGAATGGCGCCATCGATTCGCGCCCTTCCGTTCCAGCCATTGCGCCGAGCGCCGGCAACAAACCGCCAGTGGATCGGCCAGAGGCACCGGCAATCGCGGTTCACCGGCACAAGAAGCCTGCGCCAAAGGGGCGGGCGGCGATAGCCGTGCGAAAACCGGCACGAGCTTCGGCGGCAAGCTAAGGACAAGAGCCGCGGCGCAGGAACCGAAGGTTGTGGACTCCGGGCGTGGTTCAACCGCTGTTGGCCGGACCCTCGCAGATGTGCGTGAGTTCGCCGCCTTGGTTCGATGGCGTGAACAGACCGGTTCGCTGGGACCGCTTGGAAGTCATCCGCCCGGCTTTTAGAGACGTACGCAGACGACTTGGAGCGGTTGCCGCCGGAGAACCGAAGGCTGAACCGGCGCCCGCGAGTAGTCTCCGATTGGCATTTACGGACCGGGCGTGCCTCTATCCCGCCGCTCTCGCCGCGAGGACGGCTCCGGTTTCCCGTTTTGGCGGCTTTGAAGCAAGGCGAGTTCCGGTGGTCAGTTCAAGAGAGAATCCCCTGTAGGCGGCGACGATTCTCTCGATCAGGGCGGGACCGGAAGTCTCCAACAATTCGATAAATGGCCTGGTCTGCTCTGGCATCTCCTTCAGGCGGGCCAGTGCCAACATCGAAATGGGGCTCCTTCGGGCCTTCACTGCCTTTTCCACGGCGGCCACCGGAACGCTGCAATAGCCGAAGGTGCCATCCGAACTCCACGGACCCATTAGACGCACGGCAGATCCAAATCGTCTTTCGAGAACTACCAGTTCATCATTGGTTAAGACAATTGCTTTCATTTGGGTTTTCCCCCGGGCGGCCTATGATCCATTCGCCGCCTGCACCATCGCTTTCGTTCGACTGCCTTGGATTTCGTGGGCATGGTTCCAATGCAAAGATGCCAGGCTGAGAACTCGAATCACTTCTTCGGTGTCGAACGGTTTCGCCAGCACATCGTAAGCCCCGAGGTTCAGGGCTTCCGCCCACAGGTATTCATCGGCAAGCCGGGAAGTCACGATCATAAGAGGCGGATCGGGCAAGAGGGAAACGTCCGCCAGCATCTCTCGCCACGAACCCGGTTGAAGATCGCGCTCGCAGACAATCAGTGGAAAGCTATTGCGCCGCAATACCCCCAGAGCCGATTCGACGGTGAGGCTCGATTGAAGTGTCCATTCCAGATCCGTGTACACGGCCCACTCGGATCGTCGAAAGATGCGTCTGAGCGCACCGTGGTCCTCTTCAATCGGGCTGATGGATAGGACAGTTATGGTCTTAGAGGAGTCAGTCCGGATTCCAGGGTTGGTAAGTTTGGTGAAGTTAGATTCACCAGCTAAGAAAGATGGCCTTGCACTTACGGCCATTCCTCGGTGCGGCATAGTAGTGCTCCATTTCTTTTGTTAGAGCGAGTCTCAATTGCTCGCCTGGAGCCACAGTTCTGACGACCGCGGCAGTGCAGTCGCACGCGGCCGTTTCGTTCATCTCGGAAGCGTGGACAAGGTAAATTCCAGCGGCCACGCCAAATTACCGGATGACCTCTCTCCGAGCATCGGATCTAGAAGTGTTCTTCTCACCTTGGAACTGATTCTACGGCGGTTTTCCGGTGGGTTCAACAGTTATTTTCATGGTTTCCACGGTGTTCCCTTCAACATGATTAACAACGACTTATGACTTCAAGTTAGTCCGCCTAGTGCCTAACATCACAAAGCCGCTTCCGAAACAGATAAGTCCGGTAGTACCGGTCCCATCGCCCGAATGGTAACGCCTCGGGGCAAAGTGAATTCACTCCACTTTCGATCGGCGTGCTCGCGGTCCGCCATGTCGAGTAGGGGAGCTGTGTGCGCCAACGTACTCCAAGTATCCCGGGAGTCCGTTACGGCGCCGATGAGACATCGTTCGTCGATGGGGGGGCGTGGAAGGTGTTGGTGCGGATGATAGGACTTGAACCTACACTCCCTCGCGGGAACTGGAACCTAAATCCAGCGCGTCTGCCAGTTTCGCCACATCCGCAAGCTCCGATTGTGATTATACCGTAGGGGCGCACGCCGGCGGCTGCCCCCGCACCCCACGCCGCTCCGTTCTACAATTGAAAGTCACCATTGAAGGTCACCATGGCTCGCGAACTCTCCATTCAGTGTCCCGACGGCCAGATGAAAACCGTCCCCCTCACCGGCCGGGTCTCGGTGGGGCGGTCGAGCGCCGCCGAATTGTGCTTCCCCGAAGACGCCGGTCTCTCGCGTCAGCATTTCGCTTTCGAGCCCGAAGGCGACGAGTGGACGGTGCAGGATCTCGGCAGCAAGAACGGCACCTTCGTCAACTTCATCCCGCTCAAAGGCAAACTGCTGCTCGCTCCCGGCGACCGCATCACCGCCGGACACCTGGTGATCGTCTACTCGCCGGGCGCCGCGCAATCCGCTCCGGGCGTGGTGGTGTTCGAGGGCGGAGACGCGTCCGGTTCCCCCACCTCGTCTACCGTCGTCACCAGCCTGGCAGGCGCCTTGGCCAACCCGACAATGGCGTTCCAGGGAAGCGGTCCGAAGGCGTCGGCATCCATGCAGGCGTTGATTCGCGCCGGTCAGGAACTGACCAGGAACCAGAAACTCTCCGAACTCTTTCCGGTGATTCTCGATCTCGCCATCGAAGCCGTGAATGCGCAGCGCGGCGTGCTCATGATCCTCGAAAACGGCAACCTGGTGGCCAAGGCGCACAAGGGCGAAGGCTTCCGCATCTCGTCGGCGGTCCGCGACCGCGTGCTGCGCGAAAAGACCTCCATGCTGGTCCGCGACGCCCAGTTGGACGACGCCTTCAAGGAACGCATGAGCATCGTGGAGCAGAAGGTCCACACCATGATGGCCGTGCCCCTGCAGACCACCGCCGATATCATCGGCCTGCTGTATGTCGATTCGCCTTTCATCCTGCGCGAATTCACCAAAGACGACCTCAGCCTGCTCACCGTGATGGCCAATGTCGCCGCCATTCGCATCGAGACTGCGCGGCTGATGGAGATCGAGGAAGCCGAGCGTTTGTTGCAGCGCGACCTCTCGCAGGCCGCCGAAATTCAGGGGCGCATGCTGCCCGCCAAAGCGCCGACGGTTCCCGGCGCCGACCTGGCCGGCTTCAATGCAGCGTGCCGCACCGTGGGCGGCGATTATTACGATTTCTTCCCGTACCCCGACGGCCGCGTCGGCCTGGCCCTGGGCGACGTCTCCGGCAAAGGCATGCCGGCGTCCCTGATGATGATGGCGCTGCATGCGCGCGTACAGGTGCTGGCCGAGGACCCGGGCGACCTGGCCACCTTCATGACGCGGCTCAACAAGGCCACCTGCGCCAACTGTCCCAGCAACCGCTTCATCACGTTTTTCTTCTGTATTCTGGACGCGTCCAGCGGCGCCGTGGCGTTCGCCAACGCCGGACACAATCCGCCCATCGTCGTCCGCGCCTCGGGCGAGTCCGAGTTGCTGGAAGGCGGCGGTCCGGTGCTGGGCATTCTCCCCATCGCGCCCTACGGCGAACTGCACACCCGCCTGGAACGCGGCGACATGCTGGTGCTGTACAGCGATGGCGTGACCGAGGCCACCAACCTGGCTTACGACCAATTCGACGAGGAGCGATTCATCGACGTGCTGAAGCGGCATCGGACCGAACCGGCCGCCGCCGTGGTGCAAGCCGTCACCCAAGCGCTGGCCGAATTCGCCGCCGGCGCGCCCCAAGCCGACGATATCACGCTGGTGGTGGCGAAGCGGTTATAGACTCCGGCGGATGGTCCGAAAATAACGTTAAAGTAACCGCCAAAAGGATGTTATGCTCGTACTTCGATTCCTATGAAGTCTGCCCTGTTGGTTCTGGCGACGCTCGTGAGCGTGGTCTCCTGCGCCGAAGGCGCGAAGCTGAATTTCAACGCCGATTGGAAATTCACCAAGTCCGATCCGCAAGATGCCGCCAAGCCCGGTTTCGACGATAGCGGCTGGAGCGCCGTCTCCTTGCCGCACACCTACAACGACGTCGATACCTTCGACGACTGGTCCACACCGGGACACGTCGGCGAAATGAAGCAGTGGGCCGGCCGCACCTGGTATCGCAAGACCTTCACGGCGGCCCCGGAGTGGCTCGGACAAAAGGTATTTATCGAGTTCGAAGCCGTCCGCCAGGTGGCCGAGGTCTATTGCAACGGCAAGCTTTTGGGAACCAGCAAAACCGGCTTCATTCCCTTCGGTTTCGACCTCACGGGCTGCCTGCACTCCGGCAAGAACGTGATCGCCGTGATGGCCGACAACACCTTCACGCAGGAAACCGACATGGCCAAAATCATCCAGACGGACCTGCCCTGGAACAGTCCGCACTGGCATCCGGCCCACGGCGGCATCTACCGCGATGTGTACCTGCACGTCGCCGATCCGCTGCACATCTCCTTGCCCCTGTATAGCTTCCTGCAGACCGTTGGCCCGTATGTTTACGCCAGCGAGATTTCGGATCGCTCGGCGCGCGTCAGCGTGGAAATTCCACTGCAGAACGAGCGGACTTCCGCCGCCGATGTTCAAGTGCTGGCTCAGGTCCTGGACCGCGCCGGCAAGCCGGTCCTCGAACTGGAGCAATCGAGCGAGCTGGCTGCCGGCGAGAGCGCGTTGGTCAAGCTGTCCGGCGCCGTTGCCAATCCGCAGTTGTGGGAGCCCGCGTGGCCGTACGTCTACCGCGTGGTCTGCCAGTTGCGCGTGGCCGGGAAGACCATCGATTCGCAGGAGATTCCCCTCGGAATCCGCACCGCGCGCTGGGACGCCAATACCGGTTTCTACATCAATGGACACCATGTGAAGTTGCACGGCTGGGGCCAGAAGCCCACCGACGAGTGGCCCGGCCTGGGCGCGGCACTGCCCGATTGGATGCACTTCTTCACGCTCTCCCTCATGAAGGACGCCGGCGGCAACTTCGTCCGCTGGGGCCATTGCGCCGGATCGGCGGCCATGCTGGACGCGGGCGACAGCCTCGGCATCATCGCCGAACAGCCGGGCGTGGACGGCGAGGGAGACACCCAGGGCGAAGCCTGGAAGATCCGCGCCGCGGCCTTCCGCGACACTATCATTTACTATCGCAACCATCCCTCCATCCTGATTTGGGAAGGCGGCAACCAGAAGGTGATCCGCGACCACGCCAAGGAACTGCGCGGCTATATGGACCAGTACGACCCCCACGGCGGCCGCGTCTACGCTCACCGACGCGCCGACGAAACGACCGCCGAATTCATGGACATCGGCATCGGCACCGAGGGCGGCCGCGAGATCGCGCGCCTGCCCGTCGTGGAAGGCGAGTACGACCGCGAGGAATCGCCGCGCCGCGTATGGGACGATTTCTCGCCGCCCAACTTCGGCTACCCTGAGGGCAAAGGCCAGACCTATCAACTGACCAGCGAGCAGTACGCCGTCAACCAGGTGGCCCAATTCGTGAAGAAGCTGGGCGCGGCCAACCATTCGGGCGGCGCCAACTGGATCTTCTCCGATACCACCAGCGGCGGCCGCGTGTCGAGCGAAGTGGCGCGCGCCGGCGGCGAAGTGGACGGCGTCCGCCTGCCCAAGGAAGCTTATTACGTCTGCCAAACCATGTTCCGCGACAGTCCGCAGGTGCACATCATCGGCCACTGGACCTATCCCACGGGGACGAAGAAAACCATCTACGTCGCTTCCAACGCCGGCGACGTGGAGCTGTTCGTCAACGGCAAGTCGCTGGGCAAGGGAGCCGTGTCGAACCGTTACCTGTTCACGTTTCCGGATGTCGTCTGGGAAGCCGGCGAGATCAAAGCCGTGGCGTCGATCGGCGGGAAGACCGTGGCCACCGACAGCAAGCATACCGTGGGACCGCCGGTTGCGCTACGCATGACGCCCATCACCGCGCCCGGCGGCTGGCGCGCCGATGGATCCGATATCGCGCTCATCGACGTGGAAGCGGTGGATGCCCAGGGCGACCGCTGTCCCACCTTCCAGCAGCGCGTGGATTTCGAAACCTCCGGCCCCGGCGTATGGCGCGGCGGGTATAACAGCGGCAAGATCAAGTCCACGAACAATACCTATCTCGACCTGGAAGCCGGCATCAATCGCGTCTCCATCCGCGCCGCGCGGACGGCCGGCGACGTGACTGTGCGGGTTACCGGCCAAGGCCTCAAACCCGCCAGCATTACGCTGAAATCCACGCCATTCCCGGTGGCCAACGGGGCCTCGCAGATGCTCCCCGTCCGGCCCTCGGTGGAACTCGGCGCGCGGCCCGCCACCGTGGTGGAGCGCGTCGAGACCGAGCCGGTGGCGTCCCGGAAAGCGCCTGGAAAGTTCGTCACGGTCTTCTCGTATTCCGGTCCGGCCAGCAGCGTCCACGTGGAACCGGACGCGGAGAACGGCAAGGTCCTCTTCATCGACGCCACGCTTCGCGCCGACGCGCTGCCCGCCGAATTGAAAGGCGCCGACTATGTGCAGGCGTCGCAGGCCGACCGCTTGTATCACGCCGTGGACCTGATGGAGGTCGCGGTGAAGGCCGGCGCGACCGTGTGGATCGCGCACGACGATCGTCTGGCCCGTCCCGCCTGGCTCACCCAACGCTTCCGTCCGGCGGATCTCTGCGTCATGCTCGACGGCCACCCGATGCACCTTTTCCGCCATAAAGCGGATGTCGCCGAGAGCCTGACGCTGGGCGCCAATGTGGAGCGCGCCTCCGGCCAGCCCGCTAACATGTACCTGGTCTTCGTGACGGGGTTCTAATTCGGTGACAGGCTACTCAACTCCCGAACTCGCTCGCGGAATTCGGGAGTTGAGTAGCCTGTCACCGAATCTCGCGCTTCTCGCCTTATTGGGCGTGGCAGCGGCATGCGCGCAAAGTCCTCCGGCCCGCATCGCGATCGACTACCCCGCCGACGGGTCGGTCTTTCCACCCGACATGGCTGCTCCCACGTTCCTGTGGCGCGACTCCGCCCCCAGTGCCGTCTCCTGGCGGTTCGACATCTCGTTCGCCGATGGTTCCGCGGCCCTCCACGTGGTGTCGAAAGGCGAGCGGATGTCGATCGGCGAGATCGATCCTCGCTGCGTCTCGCCCACCAATCAGCCGCCCAAACTCACGCCGCAGCAGGCCGCCGCCCACACCTGGACTCCCGATCCGGCCACCTGGGCCACCATCAAGAGCCGCTCGCGCGCCGGCGCCGCGACCGTCGCCATCAGCGGCTTCACCGCGGAAAACCCTCGTCAGCCGGTCTCGGGCGGACACATGCTGCTGAGTACTTCGGCCGATCCGGTCGGCGCGCCCATCTTCTATCGCGATGTCCCTCTGATGCCTTCGGAACTGGAGAAGGGCACCATCAAACCGCTCGCCCCCAGTGCCGTTCCGCTGATTGCATGGCGCCTGCGCGACGTCGCCGAAACGCGCAGCCGCGTGCTGCTGGAAGACATGCACACCTGCGCCAACTGCCACTCCTTCTCGGGCGATGGCAAGACTTTGGGCATGGACCTCGACGGTCCGCAGAACGACAAAGGCCTTTACACCCTCGTGCCGGTGCAGCGGCGAATGACCATCCGCAATGAGGACGTGATTTCGTGGACCTCCTTCCGCGGCGAATTCGGAAGCGAGCTGCGCGAGGGCTTCATGTCCCAAGTCTCGCCCGATGGCCGCCGCGTAGTCACCACCATCAAGCCGCCCGGCGCCAAAGGGACGCAGTTCTACTATGTCGCCAATTTCGAGGACTACCGTTTCCTGCAGGTCTTCTATCCTACGCGCGGAATTCTGGTTTGGTACGATCGCGACACCCGCAAGCTCTCTCCACTGTCCGGCGCCGACGACCCGCGCTACGTGCAGACCGGCGCCGTCTGGAGCCCCGACGGGCAGTACCTGGTGTTCGCGCGCGCCGAGGCGAAAGATCCCTACCCCGCCAATGGCAAGATGGCCGCTTACGCCAACGACCCCGCCGAAATCCCCATTCAGTACGATCTCTACCGCGTCCCCTTCAATGGCGGCAAAGGTGGCAAGCCCGAGGCCATCGCCGGCGCTTCCCACAACGGAATGAGCAACAGTTTCCCCAAGATCTCGCCCGACGGCCGCTGGATCGTCTTCGTGCAGGCCCGCAACGGCCAATTGATGCGCCCCGACAGCCGGCTTTACATCGTTCCGGCGGGCGGCGGGCAGGCGCGCCCCATGCGCTGTAACACGCCGTTGATGAACTCCTGGCACAGCTTCTCTCCCAATGGCCGCTGGCTGGTGTTCTCCTCCAAAAGCCGTTCGCCTTATACCCAGATGTTTCTCACCCATATCGATGCGGAAGGGCGCGACACGCCTGCCATCCTGATCGACAACTCCACCGCCGCCAATCGCGCCGTCAACATCCCCGAGTTCGTCAACACGGCTCCCGGCGGCATCGAGCGTATCGACGCTCCGGCAGCCGATTTCTACCGCCAGTTCGATCTCGCCGCGACCCTGGCGAAGAAGGGCCAGTACGTCGCCGCCATCGCGGAGTGGACCAAGGCGCTCGCCATGAGCCCCGGCGACGCGCGCGCTCACAACAACTTCGGCCTGACCCTGGCGGGAGCCGGCAAGATGGACGAAGCGATCGCGCAGTACCGCGAGGCGCTTTCGCTCAAGGCCAATTACTCCGAAGCGCACAACAATCTGGCCATCGCGCTCACCGATGCCGGCCGTCCCGACGAAGCCATCGATCATTTACAGCGGGCGCTCGATGGCAACCCCGCCTCCGCCGACCTTCAGAACAACCTGGGCAGGGCGCTAGCCGATCGAGGGCGCGTGCCCGACGCTATCCGCCACTTCGAGGCCGCGCTCGCCGTCCGGCCCGATTACGCCGAGGCGCACAACAATCTCGCGACCGCCCTGGTCGCGCAAAACCGCCTCGACCCGGCCGTCATCCACTATCGCAAGGCGATCGAGATCGATCCCAAATTCACCGACGCCTACAACAACCTGGGCACGGCGCTGGCCCGGCAAGGCAAGTTCGCCGACGCCGTCGTCGATTTCCGCAAAGCGCTGGAATTGAATCCCGCCTATGCGGTCGCGGAGGGCAATCTGGGCCGCGCGCTGCTGGCGTTGGACAAGGTTGACGAGGCCATTCCGCATCTCCAGAAAGCGCTGGCCGCCGGTCCGGAAACCGCGGAACTGCACCGCGACCTGGGGCTGGCCCTGACCGGGAAGAACCGCCTGGACGAGGCCATTCCACACTTCGAGAAAGCCGGCGACCACGCCAATCTCGGACGCGTCTACGCCGCCCTCGAGCGCTTCGACGAAGCCATCCCGCAGTATCAGAAAGCGCTGGAGCGGGATCCCCGGCTCGGCGGAACTGCACGATCGGCTCGGGCTTGCCTTGGCGCGCCGGGACCGCATCGCCGAAGCCATTCCGCAATTCGAACAGGCGCTCAAGATTTCGCCTGGCCTGGTGGAGGCGCGCTACGGTCTGGGCGCGGCGCTGCTGATGACAGGCCATGCCGCGCAGGGTCTCGCGCAGTGGCGGCAAGTGTTGCGCCAGGCCCCCGACAACCTGCAGACACTCAACGACACCGCCTGGGTGCTGGCCACCTCCTCCGACGCCGCGCTACGCAACGGAACCGAGGCCGTCACTCTCGCCAGCCACGCCGTGGCGCTCACTTCCGGACGCCAACCCACGCTCCTCTCGACACTGGCCGCGGCCTACGCCGAAACCGGCCAATTCGCCAAAGCGCTCGAACTGCAGAACCGCGCCATCGATCTCGCCACACAACAAGCGAACGCCTCGCTGGCCGCCATCCTGCGCGCCCGGCTGACCCCGCTTCAGGCCAGAACCCCGATCCGGGAGCCTTGAAGTCCCACAACCGGACACCGGTATTGATTGAGTCTCGCACGCAGTTTTATGTGGGGCAGGTTGGCAACCTGCGGCCGAGTGGAACTCGGCCTGCCGACCAGCATGCAAACGCCGACCAGGCCGAGCACGGGGTGCCCACCTAGGGCCGGGCCGCAGGATGCCATCCTGCCCCACAACTTACGCAGCATTTCCGATATTGGGAATACCAAGTGGCGTACGCACTCGTGCGTCCCCCGTCGCCACTCGTAGCGATGCCCGGCGGACCACCTACTGTCGCCGGGCACGGTCAGAAGTCGAAGCGGGCGACTAACTGCAGGAAACGGGCCTGGCCGGTACCGGTGATCAATCCGTAAGTGGTGGAATTGAAGATCGGAGTGCCGGCGGCATTGGTCGAGATCGCCAGGGCCGATGTAGCGGGCGCCGAGAAATTCGTGTGGTTGATGGCGTTGTAAGCCTCCATGCGGATGGTGAATCGCAGCCTCTCGCGCAGTTCCACGGTGCGGCCCACCGAGATATTGAAGCTGAATTGCCCGGGAGCGCGCACCACGTTGCGGCCCAGGTCCCCGAGAATCACAGGCAGCACTTGAACTCGCGCCGAACCCGATCCGGTGAAGTACGGTCCGCTCGGAGCGAGCGGGAAATTCGAGGCTGTATCCGGCAGCAGATACTGCACGCCCGTGCCGTTGGGCGTTTCCGGCGTGCGCAGGCCGACGCCGGGCACCATCAGCTCGGGCCGCTGCTGGGTGGTCCCGGTCTGGGCCGCGTTTTCGTTGGTCTGGCCGATGTAGAGCGGCAGTCCGTTGTGGGCCGATATCATGGGGAAGATCTGGAAGTTACGCACCCACTTATTGCCCTTGGTCCGAAACTGAAGGGCCACCGTGATATCGTTGGGCCGGTCGAATTCGGTCAGCCCCTTATTGATATTGAGGTACTGCTGCGGAACCTCGCCGAGGTTGAGGCCGGATGGCTGGGAGAAGCTGTAAATCCCGCTAGCGTCGTCGATCGACTTGGATCGCGTGTAATTGACGATGAAGGTGAGGCTTGTGCCCACCTGTTTGCGCACGCTGGCCTGTAGCGCTTCATAAGTCGAGGTGCCTTCCATATTGAGCGAATTGAAGCTCCCGATGCCCGGAAACGGGCGCGCATTCTGAGTGGTGACGGAGTTATTCGCCAGACCCACGGCCGCGTCGATCGCCGGGCTGTAAGGGACGGTGTTGGTCGGCAGGTTGATCGCCAGGTGGACGCCGTGCGATCCCACGTAATTGACTTCCGCGATCACGCCCTTGGCCACGTCGCGCTGGATGCCGAAGTTCCACTGCTGTGCGTACGGCAGCTTATTCACCTGGGTGAAACCGTCGTAATCGGTGAGCGTCAGCGGATTGGCGGGAGTGCCGAACTGCGCGATGTTAGCCTGGGGATTCGACACGTTGTTAGTGGCCTCCAGGGGCAAACCCTGGGACAGCGAGAAGGGCTGCGCGATACCAGTCCCCAGGCTGGCGAACGACTGCACCACGGTGTACCCGGGGAACAGCACCTGGCCGCCCAGGTCCGAGAAAATGCCGGCATAAAACATCCCGAATCCGGCGCGAATCACGGTCTTTTGGATGGGCGACCAAGCCACGCCCAGGCGCGGAGCGAAGTTCAGTTTGGAAGCCGTGAGGTTCAGCGTATCCGAGGCGTTCTGGCCGGCGAACAGTACCGCGCCGGTGGTCGGATCGATGCGCGAGTATTCGTTATTGGCGGCCGTAAAGGGCGATTCGTACTCCCACCGCAGCCCGATATTCAAAGTCAGGTTCGGGCGGATCTTCCAATCGTCCTGAACGAACGCAGCCAGGTTGTGGTTGCGCCGGCCGATCAGCGGTTGTGCCAATGAGTAGGAACCGGTCTTGATTTTGCCCAGCAGAAAATCGCCCAGGTCGTTGATGGTGTCGTCGGCGGCGCTCTTGGTCGAAGTGATTGAACCGTCGAAAGTAAAGGTGCCGTTGACTTCGCCGGTGGGGTTCAGGTCGTCGAACTGGTTCTTACGGAGTTGCACGCCGAAAGTCAGCAGATGATTGCCCCAGACCTTGCTGTTGTTGAGCGTCACATGATAGTTGTTATCGATCTGCGTGCGCTGCGTGTTGCTGTTACTGCCCAGCATCGAGAATTGGCCCGAGCCGAAGTTGATCTCCGGCGCAGCCACGCCGTACGACGTTCCGATTCCCAGGGTCTGCTGAATGTTGATCCCCTCGCTAGGGGGGCGGATCTCGGAGTTGTTGCGGAAGTACCCGAAGCGCAGTTCGGAGACGAACGTCGAACTCCAGGTCTGGGTCAAACCGGCGGTAGATTCATAACCGGTGGTGTGGCTGTTTCCTACCGCACTGTCCAGCGGACTGCCGGCGAAAACCGGCTGCGTCGGCGAATAGTTGTCGAAATGCACAAACGTTCCGAACAGGCGGATCCGATCCGAGACGGTTTCATCGATGCGCGCCACGCCGGTGTTGTTCTCGGGATGGCTCGATCCTATAGAAACATAGTTATTGGTATTGACGTTGTCGGTAGTGTTCAGGGTTCCCGAGGAATTCGCCGCCGGCACCAGCGCGAGAATCTTCAGCGCGGCGGGATCGATCTGGCTGGCGGGGATAATGTTGCCGGGATACGGCGTGTGCGTGGTGGGAGCGGCTACCACGGTCGGAGACGCCGAGAAATTGCCCGTGGCATAAGCTCCGTAAGGCACCGACGACGTGTTGCTATACGGCGAAACCTGCATCAACCCCTCGTAGTTCAGGAAGAAGAAGGTTTTGTTCTTGCCGTTATACACTTTCGGTATCGACAGCGGCCCCCCTATCTTGCCGCCGAACAGATTGTACCGGTCTTCCGCGCGGTGCTTCCCAAGAACGTTGCTGAAGTACGGGTTGGCGTCGAAGTCCTCGTTGCGAAAATACCCGTACGCCGCGCCGTGGTAGAGATTGGTTCCGGAGTTCGTGACCAGCGTGATCACACCGCCCGAAGCTCTGCCGTATTCCGCGGAGTACGAAGACGCCAGCACTTTGAATTGCTGGATGGAATCGGCCGGCGGTAAGGTCTGCGGACCTCCCGTGGAACCCGTGACCACCGAGACGCCGTCGATCAGGAACTCGGTATTCAGCGTGCGGCTGCCGTTGATCGAGAGCTGCGCCGTGCTCACACCGCCCTGACTGGAGATGTCCCCGCCGGAGGAAACGCCGGGCGTCAGTGCCAGAAGGTTCAGCACGGCGCGGCTGGGCAGCGGGAGATCCTGCAACTGGTCGGGCGAGATGGTATTGCCGAGCGACGCGGTATCGGTGGCCAATTGGCTCTCGGTGGTGGCTTCCACCTCGATAGTCTGGGTGAGCTCGCCTACCTCCAAGGTGATCGCTATATCGGCGCGCTCATCCACGGTGAGCGGAAAGCGGGCCACATGCTGGCGCTTGAAGCCCGTGGCTTGAACGTCGATCGTGTAATTTCCGACCGGCAGGTCGGCCGCGCGGTAGACACCGCTGGCATTGGTCTTCCCGGTCCAAACGGTCACCCCCGTGTCGGCGCTGGTGATGGCCACCGTGGCGCCCGGGATCGGCGATTTGCTGGGGTCGGCAACCGCTCCGGAAATCGTCCCGGTGACCCCCTGAGCCCATGCGGCGGCACTGAAACCGATCAGCGCCATTAAGCCGCACAACGAAGAGCGGCAACTTTTCCTGAACATACGAATGCGAGCCTCCAAAACTAACCTGTCTTTCGCAAGCATAGGCGCATGGAGGACTCCCATTCAAGTTCTCAGTGGTTTCAAACCGTTACCGAACGGTTACTGAACCCCCCGCCAATCCGCATCCTGTGCCGTATCGTACGGTCTGGAACGTACCAACTCCGTCTTGTGTGGGGCAGGTTGGCAACCTGCGGCCGAGTGGCACTCGGCCTGGGCGCCTCTGCAACACTGGCCGGCAGGCAGGGCGCCATCCCGCCAATCCCTGCCAGTTCCAGTCCCTCCCCCCTTGCGCTACGGCACCAGCATCACCGGAGCCTGCCAGAAAGCCGCCCGGTTGCCCGTCGGATCCAGCACCGACACCTGGCAGTTGTACTTTCCGGGATGCAGTTTACCGAGCGCCAGGCTGAACTTCAGCGGCACCGCCTTCGACTTCAAATCCAGCCCCTCGTTCACCTGCAGCGGTGGCGTCTCGAACGCCTTGCTCTGCCCGCGGTAAAAGCTCACGAACGCCACCAGCGGCTGGGTAGCCGTGGCGCCGCGTTCGTACGCTTGCAGGTAGATGTACAGGTCGCGGCTCTTGCTGAACACCCGTGTCACGCTGGGAATCAGTTGCATCCCGTCCTGGATCAGTGGACTTACCGACGGCCCGGCTTTCTCCTTGGCGGTATAGAGCGCGTCCGTCATGGCCATGCGCTGTCCGCTCAGAACCACCGAACTGATGGGAATCCGCTCCTTCTCCTTGTTCAAGTTCGGGATGACGAACTTGGCCATGTAAGTGCCGATGCGCCCCGTTTCGTCGTCGCGCGCCAGCACCTTCAGAGTGTAAGTTCCCGGCAGCAGCGTGAAGGCCGTCTGGTATTGAATCGGCTGGCGCGACAACTGCGCCGCGGTTTCTCCGGTCAGCTTCTTGTCCACCTTGTCGCGGACGTTGGCCACCGTGGTATTGTATTCGTCCTTCACCTCGCCGATGAAATCGATGGACGTATGCTCGGCCCCGCCGCGCCGCGCCAGCGCCAGTTCGCTCCCCGGGATCTTCATCGTCACCGGCGTATAGTATTCCGCCGAGTTCAACTGGAAGTAATTCACCTCCGTGGCGATGGTCAGCTCGGTGATGGGGTCGCCCAGCATCAGGGCGTCTTGAAGCTGGCGTTCCTTGTCGCTGGCGGTGAACTTATTGAACGTCTTACCCGCCCAGTAACCTTGACGATAATCCAACTTAGCGGACGTGTCCCCAAGATAGGTCACCTTGATGCGCCGAAACTTTCCGTCCAACGCTTCGTTCTTCGAGTAATAGCCGATAATGTAATAGCTGGAAATGGCCTGTTCGGCATTTACGATCCCGGTCGCCAGCTCGTTATTGTCCAGCAGCGCCTTGCCCCCGGTGTCCGTGGCCAGAGCGTACAGCGTGTCCTGCGATTTCTGAAAGTTGCTCTGCATGGCCATGGCCGACCGGCCGTTGTACATCCCCGACCCTCCCGGCGACCCTTTTGTCGCGTCGCCCAGCGGCGCGCTGGCCACCAGGCCGCGAGCGTCCACCGTGAAGAACGCCACGTTCGAGCGTGCCGCGGCATTAACCGTCGCCTGGAACTGCGCCTGGTTGTCGGTGCCGTTGAGATTCAGGCCGCTGGCGAAGTACACCAGCACTTTCTTCTCATTGAGCGAGCCCAGCATCTTGACTGCGGTTTGCAGCGCCGCAAGCTGCCGGTCGGTATTGAACAGGTTGAATTCGCTGTCGTCCTCCCCGAAAGCCGTTCCGTAGTCGGCGGTGCTGTCGTCGCTCGTCCCCTCGTCGAACCCCTGCGCGTCGCCGACGAACAGCTTATTGACGGCTTGCTCCAGTTGCGTGCGGTCGTCGGTGAAATCCTGCAGCACGTGGACGCCGTCGGAGAACGATATCAGGGCCATCAGGTCCGCCGGCTGCATCCTGGTACGAATGAACTTGAGGGCCGCGGCTTGCGCGCGGAACTGGTCCTGCGGCGGCATGGCGCTCATATCGAAGTACAGCGCGATCATCCGCCGGTTACGATACCGGATGTCTCCCGGCGCCTCGGGCATGATCTGCATGCTGGTCACCGAGTCCACCTTGGGCTTGTCCGCCGGAGCCGCCGGCGGCGCATCGGGATCGGGCCGGCGCTTCAACTCGCCCACGTCGATATCTTCGAGTTTCTGGAACTCGCAGAAGGCTATCGCCTGTGGAACGTTGTCTTCAGTCACGGCAAAGTCCTTGGCGGTCAACCCTTCAATCACCTTGCCGTTCTTGTCCTTCACCGAGACCGTTTCCACTACCAACTGCGCTGTCGTCTTGAACTGCACGGGACTATCTTTGGCATCGGCGGGCGCGGCTTTCGATTGCGGCGCCGGCGGATTCTGCGTCTGCCCCGATAACATCGCCAGCAGGCTCACAGACAGCAGAAGGTACGCGAATGTCTTTTGGTTCATCGACTGCATGCTCAGAATCTCCATCGCAAAGTCAGCTTCAGGCTCCGCATGGAGCTGGGTGGGTTGGGCAGGCCGAATTGCGAGCTGCTGATGTTGGTTACCCAACTGGTGTACGCCACATGGTTGAGCGCGTTGCTGGCGTCCACCCGCAGATCCAGAGTGGTCGAGAAGGTCCGCGCCATCGAGCCATCCAGAGAGAAACGGTTGGGTCCGATAATCGAGTCGCGCCCCGCATTCCCCCAGAAGCCGGCCAGCGGCTGAGTGTATGCCGCGGAGTTCAGGAAGTGTCCGGCGGAGGCGGCGTAAACGTCGGCGCCCGTGTACAGCGGACGGATCGGTCCCACAACTCCCGTGCCCGCCACCGTCTGGCTGTAGATCGGCGTCAAAGGCGTTCCGCTGGCGGTATTGATGTTGCTGGTAATGGTCCAGCCCTTCACCACCGCGCCCCTCCATCCGCTCAACAGCGTTCCCCCGTGGACGCCCACACCCGTGGAATACTGCATCTGAACCGCCAGCACATGACGCTGGTCGAATGGCGAGAGCCCGCGTTCGGCGGCCAGGTCGAGCCAGTTCTGGGCGATCACCGCGGTCCCCTGCCCGCGCCCGCCGAGAGCCGCGTCGTCAATCGCCTTCGAATAGGTGTAGGAAGCGCTCGCCGCGATTCCACTGTGGAACCGCCGGCGCAGTTGCAGCGTCCCGGATTCACGCGTCGAGTTACCGTTCGAGGTCATGTAAGTGTAACCCGGCTGACACGTGGCGCACGGGTTCGCAACCCCGGCCGGATACGTGTTGGGCAGAAACGACTGCACCGCCCTCGTGCCCTTGATGCCCAGATACGTTACCGTCATCACCATCGACGCCGGAATGTCCTTCTGCATCGACAACTGCCAGCTCTGCGAGTATCCGATATGAAAGTCCGGGTCGATCCCGAAGGTGTTCGTGAGGGCTCCCGGAGCCGCGTGAAAGGCGTTCGCCATCGTCAGCGGATTGGCCGCCGTATTGGCCACGCTCAGGCTCTTCGAGAGCGGCGATTGCTGCGCCATTTGGTTGGCGATCGAGTTGTAACCCGAGGTGTCGTAGGTAATGCCGTAGCCCGCCCGAATCAGCATCGACGAACCCAGGAACGGATGCCAGGCGATCCCCACCCGCGGCTGAACGGCGTGCTTGTCCGGGCGCAACAGGGAATCCGGATACCCCAGGCGAGTAACTGGGCCGGTGGGACTACTGGCCACCACGGGAGCCGCGTTAGTGAATCCCGGGGCCACATCCAGGTTCACTAGGCGACCGTACTTTTCGGTGAGCGGCGCGCTATACTCCCAGCGAATGCCGACGTTGATCGTGAGCATCGACAGCGCCCGGAAATCGTCGTTGGCGTACAGGTCGTAAGTGCCCTGGCGGAAGTACTTATCGGCGTTGCCGAACGCTATGGACGCCGCGTCGGGCACGCCCAGCAGGAAGTCGGCGAAATCGAAACCCGTTCCCGATACCGCGGCCCCATTCACCATCGACTGCGTTTCCGCGCCCGTAAAGCTGAACGTGCCGCGCGGGTTCTGCTGCGCCAGGCTACTGAGCTGGATGCGGCGGAGATCGCCGCCAAAAGTCACGTTGTGGGGCCGGCGGATCCACATGAGGTTTCCTCCAACCGAATTGGTCTGGTTGCGCATCAAGCTCAACTGCCCATCCGAGAGCCCCGAAATACCGCTGTTGAACGACAGGTTCGGCGGACCCCAGTAACCCGGCTCCTGGTCGTTGCCGATGATGCCCGCGTCCCCCGAGACGTTCTCCCGCCCCGAGAAATACGGCGTGCTTCGCGACGAGTAGCGGCTAAAGTTATATGTAAACGTTCCGAACACCGTCTTAGCGAAGGTATGCCGCCAGGAAGCGTTCGAGTTGAGCCCGGCCGAACTGCTCGTGTCCACGAACCCAAACAGGTTGGGGTTCGACCCGCTCGTTCTCTGATACGCGATCATGCCCGTCACGAAATTCTTGTTGTTCAGCATGCGGTTCACGCGCGCTTGCATGCCGTCGCTTTCACTATGAGTAACCAGCGGAATCTGGAAGTTATAGCGCGAGTTAGCCAGGAAATTCGGCTGCGGGTAGAACTTCAGAAGCGTCGCCGTCTGTAAGCTCGATTGGGCGATCCGCGACTGCGGAATCACGTTTCCCGGAAAGGGACTCCCGGTCTCCGGATCGAAGATGGAGACCGGTAAACCCGACGCGTTCACCGCTTGCGAGAAATCTCCGCTGCGCTCCAGCGCGTTGGGCATGAGCGTGGGGTTGGTGCTGGCGCTGCGATTGCGCGAGCCCTGGTAGCCGATATAGAACTGGCCGTTGCGGCGCAGCACGTGCGGAATCCACAGCGGACCGCCCAACTGTCCGCCGAAGTTCGCGTTGTTATACGCCGGCTGCTCCGTGTTCTGTCCCGTTAGCGAAAAATTGCGGGCGTTTAGCGCGGAATTGCTTTCCGCTGTCATGAAGTTGCCGTTGAACATCGAACCCGCGCCTTTTCGCGCATTGCCGAATGCCCGGCGCTCCACGCCGTTGCTGGTCCTTCCGTTGACCACCATGGCTTCCGACGCTCCCTGGCTGGCGTCGGCGCCCATGCTGCCCCCCGAGTCCGGCGCCCCAGCGGCCGCGCCTTCCGAAGCGTTCACGTCGGTGCGCTGAAAGCCGGATTGCGAACTGGCGGCGGACGTCTGGCCCTTGGATTTTCCTTTCGCGGGCTTGGCGGCAGCGGCGGCCGGCGCGGCGGCTGCCGCGGGCTGGGGCGCTGCGGTGGATCCACCGTTTTGCGACCCGTTCGCACCGGCAGTGGAAGCCGTCGTGGCGGAAGGCGGCGGTGCGGGCGGCGCCACGGACTTGATATCGTCCAGCGACAGCATCTTCATCTCCCATTCCGCCCCCGGCGCGTCCGGAGCCACCGCAATTTCCCGCTTCACGGTGGTGAAGCACAACATCTCCACCTGCATCGACCAGACCCCGTCGGCCAGGTCCGCGAATGAGTAGATCCCCTGTGCATCGGTAACCGCGGCCACTTTCTTGTCGCCCTGCGACGCGGTTACCGTGGCTCCGGGCAGCGGCAATCCGCCGAATTTCACCAGTCCATGGTGCTCCGCGGCGGCTAACCCGAACACGGCCATGCAGGCCATCGCCCCGAAACGCAGGCTGTTCTGAATCGTCACTGACCAGTTCTCCTTGAAGCTAAGACGGTTATCGAAGCCGCTAAGTTCATCGATTCGCTAGTTTTCGGCCGGCAACTTCTCGGCTTTATCCACCACGATCGTCTCCACCGGAGCCTTCTTCGGTTCCAGCTTGAGCCCCAGTTGATTCTGAACCGCCGAGAAAATCGAAGGCGCCGACGAAGGCTCGCGCGCTTCCGCGCCGGGAGTCCCAGAGGCCGCGCCGCCGACCGGGCCGGGACCGGCGAACACAAAGGCGCCCGACGCACCGCCAGGACGCACTGTGTCGTCGGGAGCGAAGTCCAACGTAATATCGTACTCGCCCTTTAGATCGGTCTCATCGACGACCGGGCGGTTCAGTTGGGTCGAGAGCATGTTGGCCAGGTTGGAAACCGTGGCCTGCGTCCCGGTAATCTCGCTCAAACCGTTCCGCATTCTCATCCTCAGGCCCTTTCCGCCGCCGGCTCCACCCGAATCGCTGCGCACCACCATCATCGCCTGCTGCCCGCCACCACCGGAAGGAGGGGGCGGAACACCGCGGCCGGCCAGAGCGTCATCGGCCGACGTCCCTTTGGCGTCGCCGGTGGATTCCTTCAACTTGGGCCCGTTCTTGCCCACCACCAGGGCGTAAATCGGCAGATCCTTGGTCTCGCGGTGAACGGTCATTTGGAACCGGTCCGCGAGGAGCTTTTGCAACATCGGGTTCAACTGCTCCTGGGTGGCGCCGGCTGGTATTTTGGCGTTGATGTCAAATCTCTCCGAGTCGATCCAACTCGGGCCGAAGACCTGATAGTTCTTGAGGCCGTACGCCCTCGCCAGCAGCATCCGCAGCGGCATTCCGCTGCAGGTGAACCTTCCCGGATCCGGGCGGCTGCACCCCATACTAATGCGCATCGAGCCGCCAGCCATCAAGGCGCCCGTATTCAGCGGCGCGGCCGGCTTGACTGACGCCGCCTCGAATTCCGGCGCCGTCCCGCCTTCCTGGCCGAAGGCTCCGAATGCCGCCACCGCCAGCAATCCGACGGGCAGGACCGATTTTGTCACGATAGGGATCTCCTTAAAGCTGTTCGCACGGGCTCGTGTATTTGACGCCGGAAGTAGGCAAAGTGTTTGGCCAATCGCGAGGGAATCAATTCGCGGTCGGTGTTTTCTCGGCCTTGTCCACCACAATCGTCTCCACCGCGGTCTTCTTGGCTTCCAGCTTGAGCCCCAGTTGCTCCTGGAGCGCATTCGAGACGATCCCGGCAACATCGCTTTCCACGCCGGCCGCCGCCTTCCCGTCGGCGTCCATGGGGATGTAGGCCGTCAGATCGATGGCAAAATCGTACCTGCCCGTGAGCCCGGTCATGTCTACCACCGGAGCCCGCAAGGCTCCCGACAGTAAATCGGCCAACCGCGACAAGGGAACATGCTGCGCCGAGAGGCTCATCTCGCCGCCCTTACCGGGCGCCAGTTTGGCCTCGCCTTCGCCCTCCGAGACATGGAGTTTGTGGCCGCCTTTCCCGATCGAGAGGGCGAACACCGCCAGTTCCTTGGTCTCGCGGTGGACTGCCAATTTGAACCGTTGCGCCAACAGGCTCTGCATCATGAGCCGGAGTTGCGCCGTCGGAACGCGGCTTTCCGACTTGGCGGCGATGTCGTACCGCTCGTCCTCCATCCACCCCGGCGCGGACACCTGGTAGGATTTGACGTCGTACGCCCACTGCACCGCAGTGCGCAGCGTGACATTCACCATCGAGATGCTTCCCGGCCCGGTCTGCCAGTGGCCCGCCGCTCCGCCCGCTTTACCGGCCGCGCTCGCTTTCACGGAAGCCACGCCGAATTCGGACGGCGTCGCCGGGGATTGCCCGAAGGCAACGGACGACGCGATGGCCAATAGTCCCGCGCTCAGAATCGCTCTCTTCATCGATAGTTCGCTCTCCACATTGTAAGCCGTGGGAGACGCTGCTAAGTTTGTGGGGCAGGTTGGTAACCTGCGGCCGAGTGGCACTCGGCCTGCCGACCAGTGCGCCCAGGCCGCCCAGCATCAATGCTTGCGCAAGTCCGCCGTCAGTTCGGGAAACCGCCCGCCCGTCTCGCGCCCGCCAATGGCGAATAGCCAAAACTGCTCCGTCTGATGCCGCCCGTAGTCCGATTGAAACAGACCTTGCGACTTATACTCGGCGATGATCCAGTTCACCACCACCTGGTAGTTCAGCGCGTGCTGGTAACCGAACGACGCCGTCCGGTCGAAGACCAACGCCGGCTCCGCGCTGGTCGTGGCCGTCAGCGGTTCAGAAGGCAAGCCCGCGAAGCGTAACGGCGCGTCCTCGGCCGAAGCCGGCTGCGCGCCCAGCACCAGCGGGCGCGATTCCGCCGGCAGGTCGGCTACCGCCTCCAGCGCCAGCAGCGTCGCCGCGCGATGGTGCCCGTGAGTCGCCTCCGTGGGAAGCAGCGTGAACACCGCGTCGTAGCGCTCGCGCTGCAACAGATCGTGAAGCGTCGCAGAGAGCCGCGGCCGGTCCCAATTGCTGAAATCGGCCGCGGCCGCGTCGGCGCCGAACCCCAGATCTCTCTGCTCCAGGAAGTAATGCTTGCGGATCCCCAGAATCTTCCCCGCCCGCAGAACTTCCTGTTTGCGGATCTCGCGCAGCCGCTCGCGGTCGCCCGTGAGATCCACGCCGTAATACGCCTCGGCCAGTTCCGCATAGCGGTATCCGGCTTCCCCGTCCGTGATCACCACCTGCTCGGCCGTCCAACCCTCCTCGCGCACCAGCCGGTAGACCGCCCCCGCGAATGCGTATTCGTCGTCGGGATGCGCCACCACCAACAAAAGCTTGCCCGGTTTCCGCTGCGCCGCCGCTTCGGAAGTCAACAGCACCGTGCCCGCAACCGTCCACAGGAAGTCTTTGCGTGTGAATTGAAGCCCCTCAGACTGCATGGCTGGCCGCTTCGGCGGTGTCGGCATCGCCGCTTTCGATGATTTCCAGCGCCAGGTCGCGCATCGGCGTGCGACGCTGCCGGCTCGACCGCCGCAAAAATAGGTACGCCTGTTCCTCGCTCCATTCGAAGCGCGCCTGCAACATCCCCTTGGCCCGCTCCACCAGCTTGCGGCCAGCCAGTTGCAGCGTCAGCCGCTCCACTTCCTTTTGCAGATTCCGATTGGCTTCCTCGGCCACCAGCAGCGCGGCCACCGGCACACTAATGCTCAGTAGAAACGATAGCTCGTTGGGCTTCCACGGCGCTTTGCCGGCGCGGCAGACGTTGGCGATGCCCACCACTTCACCGCCGCTCCGCAGCGGGATGGACGCCACACCGGCAAACCGGTTCAGTTGAAATTCGGGAAGCGCCGCGAACCGCCAGTCCTCCGCTGCGCCTTCCTGCATCACAATCGGCGAAGTGCGCGCAATGTGCTCCCGCGCCGTCTTGCCGTGTAACGGCAACCGCAAAGTCGGGGCGCCCGGCGACTGGCCTACCCACGCCGCCAACCGGGCCACCACCTCGCCTTCGTCGAAGCGGTACACGTACACGCCCTGCGCGTGGGTCTGGCCCAAAGTCGCCTCCAGCAGGGGCACAATCGGATTATCGGCATCGCGCCGGACCGCGAGAGGTAAATCGTTGGTAAAAATACTGTTGTTTTGACGAATGGTGGCAATCTGCATATCGTTCTCCTGAGTTTTTGGGAATTAGGCCGAATACCGGCCGTAAGCACACCGGGCGGGACTAACAGCAGCAACAACAGGCGCAAACGCTAAGGGATAGAAACCGGCCCAAGACCCATGCTCCGACAATGTCCGCAAGCAATCGTACCATTGTCTATAGAGATTATAGAATTACGCGGTAAATGTCAACAGGCCAACAACAAATTTGCCAATCTACCACTTGTCGATCTATTATAGGGCATTAGGACAAACCATGAGATTCGACGACAACGCATTGAGCATCGGCAGAACCCCACTCGTCAGACTGAACCGCATCACCGACGGCAGTCATGCGACCGTTCTCGCCAAGATTGAAGGACGCAACCCCTCCTATTCGGTGAAGTGCCGCATCGGCGCGTCCATGGTATGGGACGCCGAATCGCGCGGCGTTCTCACCGCGGGCAAGGAACTCATCGAGCCGACCAGCGGCAACACCGGAATCGCGCTCGCCTTCGTGGCCGCAGCCAAAGGCTACGCCATCACGCTCACCATGCCGGAAACCATGTCGCTGGAACGGCGCAAGGTGCTGGCCGCTTTCGGCGCGCGCCTGGTGTTGACAGAGGGCGCGCTTGGCATGAAGGGCGCCATCGCCAAGGCCGAGGAAATCTATCGCTCCGACCCGAATCACTACGTTCTGCTGCAGCAGTTTCAGAACCCCGCCAACCCCGACATCCACTTCAAGACCACCGGCCCCGAGATCTGGGACGACACCGCCGGCCAGATCGACGTTCTGGTCAGCGGCATCGGCACCGGCGGCACCATCACCGGCATTTCGCGCTTCATCAAGAACGTCAAGGGCAGGAAGATCGTCTCCGTCGGCGTCGAACCCGCCGCCAGCCCGGTGATCGGTCAGCACCTGCGTGGCGAACCGCTCAAGCCCGGCCCGCACAAGATCCAGGGCATCGGCGCCGGCATCATCCCCGGCACCCTGGACCTCAGCGTGGTGGACCGCATCGAGACCATCACCAACGAAGAAGCCATCGAAACCGCCCGCCGCCTCGCTCGCGAAGAAGGCATTCTTTCGGGGATTTCGAGCGGCGCCGCCGCTGCCGTCGCCGCCCGCCTGGCGCGCGATCCCGAATTCCGCGGCAAAACCATCGTCACCATCCTGCCGGATTCCGGCGAGCGTTACCTGACTTCCATCCTCTTCGAAGGAATCGTGGCATCCTAGAAGATTGATGAAGTTCAAGACCCTCGCCATTCACTCGGGCCATTTGCCCGCGGAACATTCCGGCGCCGTGATGACGCCCATTTACCAGACATCCACTTTCGCCTTCGAGGGGGTCGGCCGCCCCGGCCCCTTCGATTACTCGCGCAGCGGCAATCCCACGCGGAAGGCGCTCGAGACCTGTCTGGCCTCGCTCGAAGGTGGATCCGCGGGATTCGCCTTCGCCACCGGGATGGCCGCCGAAACCACCGTCCTCATGATGTTCGATTCCGGCGACCGCGTCGTGGTCCACAGCGATCTCTACGGCGGCACCTACCGCCTGTTCCAAGGCGTCCTGCGCAGCAAGGGCATTACCGCCGACTACGTGGATCTGCGCGACGCCGCCGCCACCGAGCGGGCGCTGGCCTCGGGCGCTAAAGCCGTCTGGATCGAATCGCCCACCAACCCGCTGATGAACCTGGTCGATCTCCAAGCCGTCGCCGCGCTGGCCCACCGCTACGGCGCCATCGCCATCTGCGACAACACCTTCCTCTCGCCCTACTTTCAGCGCCCGCTCGATTTCGGCGTCGATGTCGTCGTGCACTCCACCACCAAGTACATCAACGGCCACTCCGACGTGGTGGGCGGCGCCGCCGTGGTGCGCGACGCCCAACTCGCCGAGAAGATCGGCTACCTGCAGAACGCCATGGGCACCTGCGCCGGCCCCCAGGACTGCTATCTGGTCATGCGCGGCATCAAGACCCTGGCCGTGCGCATGGAGGAACACAACCGCAATTCGCTGGCCGTGGCGCACTGGTTGGAGCGCCATCCCAAGGTATCCGCGGTGCTGCACCCCGGCCTCGAATCGCACCCCCAGTATGCGCTCGCCCGCAAGCAGACCACCGGCTCCGGCGGCACGTTCTCTTTCCGCCTGCGCGGCGGCCAGGATGCCGTATTTCGCCTGCTGGAGCGGGTCAAGGTCTTCACGCTGGCCGAATCGCTAGGCGGCGTGGAATCGCTGATCGAGCATCCCGTCACCATGACGCACGCCTCCGTCGCTCCCGCTGCACTGCAGCGCATGGGCATCACCCCCGATTTAATCCGCGTCTCCGTAGGCATTGAGGACGTCGAGGATTTGATCGCCGATCTGGACCAGGCGCTAGCCGGCGCGTGAGCACCCACTGAGACCCGCACGCTGTCTTATGTGGGGCAGGTTGGCAACCTGCGGCCGATTGTCAATCGGCCTTCCGACCAGCATGCAAATGCCGACCAGGCCGAGTACCATTCCTCCGCAAGACACCATCCCGCCCCACGAATTCCGCGGAATTTCCGCTACTTGGAAAACCAACCGCCATGGCGCACTCATGCGTGCCGGGCATCCCGATCGTTCGGGATACGGCGCGCATGAGTGCGCACTCGACGGCCTGCCGTCTCGCCCTCGTGCCGGGATTCTTTCTCACCTTCTCAGGGCCGCGCGCCGCGTGTGCCAGCCTTGAGCCCCGTTCCTTCGGGGATCGAGTCAACCTCACCAAGCCCGTCCCGTATCCTGCGGCTTAGTCCACCGCGCGGTTTCATCGGTTTCGCGCCCTCGCCATCGATCTCTTCCCCGGCCGCACGGCGCCGCGCCACCAATCCACGCGGCCCGCGAAACCCAATGGCAGCGGGAAAGTGAGCGTGCCGAAGATGGCCCGGAGTGCCACCTTCCAACTTGGGGTCTGTGCCGATCGCACACTCCGCAACCGATGGGATCGCCGCACACATCGTGCACCAGCGACACTCCCGCTAGGGGACCGCTGAAACATGCCGCAGTAGGTGACTCCTGGCCCAGTGCCTCGCTGCAATCTGTTCAAGGGCTCGCGGTCTGGCGCGAGTCCGGTTCTCGGCGCTCCCCCGTGAAGCGCGCCTCAACGCCGGCGCCCGGAAAATGGTACCAGTAGAGTTTGGAGGTGGAGAAGCGTGTTGGATAAGAGCAAAGTGGATCAAGAGCTCGCCCGGCGACTGTGTGCGGCGTTCGTAAGCTATCAGTTGGGCGTCGGCGTCGCGACCCAATACAAGAAGACGCCGGAGGACGTGGGGGATCTGTGGTACTTCCTGGCCGCATTGGCCACGAAACTCGCGACCGAGAGCCAGCAAGCGTCATATGGCGATCTTCAGCACCTGGCGACGGAAATGATTCAATAGCCCACCCCACCGCTGCAGAAAGACGGCTACAGGCTGCTTCGAAGGTTTGAGCGGCAGGTGCGTATTCGTCAAGAACCGGCCCTGCGAATTCCGGCCTTGCAGGAACGCCCCGCTTCAGTCGCGATTATTGCAAGCGGGCGCCTTGCGGCAGAGGGATACGGAAAAGATTAGCGTGTACGGACGGTTTCACGTACGCATATGTGGAAGGATTCGGTCCGGGCGCAATGGCGTCGTGTTCCACGATCTCGACTCCGGGAATTCTCGCCCATTCCGCCGGTTGGCGAACCGTTGCCGGAGGAATCGATGGCAAGGTCTTGCCGGGAGGGACTGGAATCGCCGCCGTTCTGCCAATGGGATTCTCCCGGGAAGCCGTCGCGGTCTCTACGTAAAAGTACCGCCCGTCCGGAGACCAGGTGGCCGTGCACAGACCGTCGCAGATCCGTTGCACCGGGCCGCCATCGAGCGGAACCGCGAGGGTGGGAGGGCTGATGTGGTTTGGATCTCCGGGTACTACGGCGTCGATAATGATGAAGCGGCGATCCGGAGAGATACCATGAATGCCCAGGACTCGACCGGGAAGAACCTTCCGCAGGCCGGTTCCGTCGCGCTTGACGGAGCCGAGGTAGTACGCCGTCCCATCCGTAAAACGGAAAAGCACTTCGTTGTTCGGGCCAAAATGCGGATCGCTTTCGCCACCCGCCGCGATCCGGCGCGGGGGCCCGCTCCGGTCCAAAGGCGCCATCCAGAGTTGGGACGGTTGTCCGGCGGGTTGGATCGAAAAGGCCACTTCTTTTTCGTCGTTCGCAATGTCATACTCGCGCATCGAAACTCCGGGTACCACCAGCTCACTCTTTCCGGAGACGAGATCGGCGCGCCATAGCTCGGCGGGCGATTCGGGCGAATCGCGACGCAGTAAATAGTAAAGATGCCTTCCATCCGAAGAAAACACAGGAGGCGTTCCCTCGGCATACCCTTGGCTGGAAAGGGCGCGGTCGCCGTGGGCATCGTGAATCCAGACCGTGTTCTGCCGCGTGAATATCGAAGTTATCAGAGAGCCGCCGTCGGGCGTTATAGCAATGCCATCTTCTTCCGTGGCGCCGGACGTGATCCGCTCCGGTTGTCCATCCGGAAAGCGCTGACGCCACAAGTGCCGCCGTCCGGACACCCGGGCTCCGAAGTACATCCACTTCCCGTCCGGAGACCAGGCCGTCGAGGTGCAAGCGCCGGCAGGCCCCACTTGCCGCCCGAGCGAGCCGCCGGCAAACGGGACTAAGCGGCACGGACCCCATTGGGGGTCCATTTCCGCCAACAGAACCCATTTCCGGTCCGGCGAAAGGTAAGAATAGTGGGCCATGCCGCGGTCGAGGACTGGGAAATAGATTTCATGAAGCTCGGACCGGCCCGGTCTTGCAGTAACGATTCCCATGTGAACGCCGGTCTTGACTTGCGAGAAAAGGTATTGACCCTCATTCAGCCAGCTCAACCCCGCGGCGTTAGGCAACAATAGTTCGGAATCGCCGCCTAGCGAGGAGACCGTATAGGTCGAAAAGAGATTATTCCCAAACACGGTATAAGCGATCCGCGTGCTATCCGGGGAAAAGGCGACATTGTATTTCGGCCGCGCATCGTGGGTAACTTGAACCGGCTCGCCATTGGGAAGGAGCTTGACCCAGATCTCATCGGGAGTGAGAAACGAATTGTCGCTTCGATAGAACGCCAGCATTCGGCCGTCGGGCGACAGTGCCGGTCCCACTGCGGAGTCGGTGAAGCTGGTGAGCTGGGTGTAAGAAAGCGAGCCGGTCGAAGCCGCATCTTGCTGCGCGAGTGGCCGATCAGATCGTCGATAAAGCCAGGTCCCTCCGGTGGCCAGCACCAGAAGCAGTACGGCCGCGGCCGGTCGAAATAAGGAGCGGACTCGTGAAGGCGGAGCCGCCAGGCGATCGGCGAGCGTGGACAACTCGCGAGCCACCCCGGCAGCGGATTGCGGGCGCTCGGCAGGGTCTTTTTGAAGAAGCTTAGCGACCAGCCCATCCAGGCTGGCCGGAACCCCCGCGCCCGCGCGTGACGGCGGCGGCACGGCCGGCTGCGAGCCGCTCGCAAGCATCTGCCCTAACGACGCACCGGGAAACGGCAATTTCCCCACGGCCATTTCATAGAGCACCAATCCCAGCGAGAACAGGTCGGTGACACTCCCTGGCTCCCGGCCCTCCGCCTGCTCAGGCGCCATGTAAGCGGGCGTGCCCATGACGGCGCCCGTTTCGGTGATACCGGGCTCGCATTGACTCTTGGCTTCCGGCGTAGTCTTGGCCAACCCGAAATCCAGCACTTTCACGCCGTGGCGGGTGACCATGAGGTTGGCAGGTTTCAGATCGCGGTGCACGATTCCCAGTGCGTGCGCTTCAGCTAAAGCCTCCGCGATTTGCGCGCCGTAACGCGCCACCCTCTCGGGAGCCAGCGGACCTTTCTGTAACTCCGCGGCCAGCGTGGATCCCTCGATGAACTCCATCACCAGGTAATTCGGTCCGACATCGTAGAGCGTGCAAACATGGGGATGGTTCAGCGTGGAAATCACCCGAGCTTCCAGTTGAGATCGTTCGCTATACCGTTCGGACGCGGTCTTGATGGCCACTACCCGGCCCAATCGCGTATCGATTGCGCGGTACACAGTGCCCATCCCGCCCGAGCCGATCGGGAATTCGATTTTATAAGGGCCGAGTTGTGCTCCGGCGGCAACCGCAGGTTTCGTCGGGTCGGCCAGAATGCCGTCAAGCGACTGGTCGAGAATCTGGCCGCTCGATTTCACTTCCAGCATGCGCTCTACGCGGGCGCGGATCTTCGGATCTGTACACTTCAGCAGTGCCGCGCGCTCGTCGGGATGACGCTTCTGGGCGGCATTATAGAGATCCTCGATCTGACGCCAACGATCCGGTGTCATTTCCCCTCGCATCTCTAACGATTGTCTATATGTTATTCCAACTGCGTTCATCTTCGCGAAGGATTGTTTTATACTTCTCCAGAGAACTACCGAAATACATGCCGGACCCGTCCAGCGCCGATACCACCGAACTTCTGCGAGCGTGGGCGGGCGGCGATTCCGAAGCGCTCAGAGAATTGACTCCTCGCGTCTATCGCGAGCTTCGCCGTATGGCCGCGCGCTTATTGCAGAACGAGCGCCCAGGCTACAGCTTGCAAAGCGCGGACCTGGTTCATGAGGTGTATCTGAGGCTGGTGAACGCTCGCGAATTGGATTGGCAGCATCGCGCGCACTTCTTCGCCGTATCGGCCACCCTGATGCGCCGTATCCTGCTCGACCGGGCGCGACGGCGGGCGGCCGTCAAGCGCGGAGGCAAAGCCGAGCCCCTGGACCTTAACAAGACGCTGGACGTGGCGCAGATCAAAGCTCGGGAATTGGTGGCTCTTGACGACGCACTCCGGGCCCTGGCCGAAGTGGATCCGCGCAAGTCCCGGATTGTGGAGCTGCGATTCTTCGGTGGGCTGAGCGTAAAAGAGACTGCCGAAGTGGTGAATGTCTCTTCCGATACCGTGATGCATGATTGGAAGTTGGCCCGGGCCTGGCTCTTGACCGAGCTGAGTTCCCGGGCATAATCGATCGCCCCGAATGCCCACTGAAAATATTCCCCCCGAAGACCCCAGTTTTTCATGCTGGATTGCGCTTTAGGAATATCCGCGGGATTTCACCCGCGGCAGAAAGGGAAGTCAATGAAAGCAATCTCTCAGGCAATTACCATGACCCTTGGTGTGGGGACGTTCGTCATGCTGTTCGCCCCGCCGGCAACAGCCGGTTGTGGCGATCTCACGGCGTTGCAGGGTCCGTTTGTTCTTGCGCAGGGCGTGCCGAATGGAATCTCGCTCTCCCGGATGGCGGAAGCACAGAAAGGCGGGGATCGTGCTCCGGCGGACGCGTCGCTTGTCGGGATGTGGAATTTCCAACTTGTGTCCGAAGGCAACACCGCCCACAATCCTTCCATCCCGGATGGTGCGCTCATCGACTTTGGATACCACCAGATACATAGCGACGGAACCGAGATCATCAATTCCGGCGGCCATGCACCGGCGACACAGAATTTCTGTTTAGGCGTTTGGGCGCAGACTGGATTCTCGACCTACCAAGTCAATCACTTTCCGCTGAGCTATAACGCCACCACCGGAGCGCTAGCCAACCTCATTAACATCCGCGAACAGCTTACGCTGTCCCCCAGCGGAGAGTCGTTTACAGGCACATTCACCCTCGACGTCTACGATACGAAAGGAAACCATATCGATCACGTTGGGGGAAACGTGACAGCCGCGCGTGTGACAGTGGATACGACAGTGACGGCGGCGCCGTAGTTGCACGGAGGCGTGCGGGCGCGCTCAATTTCTATCGAAATCATGCGCGCCCGGCAAGCAACCACCCCGGATCCGGCAGGCAACCACCCCGGATCCGGCAGGCAATCACCCCGGATCCGGCAGGCGACCACCCCAGATCCGGCAGACGACCACCCCGGATCCGGCAGACGACCACCCCGGATCCGGCAGACGACCACCCCAGATCCGGCAGGCGACCACCCCGGATCCGGCAGACGACCACCCCAGATCCGGCAAGCGACCACCCCGGATATTGTTGGTGTACGAACAGTCGAAGTACTTCGAGAAAACTTAGCCGAGGCCGGCAGGAGCACAAAATGGACCTCGCGCACGCTGAGCTTGAGAAGCCAGAGATTTGGTCGTGGGCATGGCTCCATCGGGTAGAGCGGTGGGGGCAAGCCGGCTCTGGCGCTCTGTCACTGGTTACTCCCCACAAACGCCCCAGTGTCCGGCAACCCACCCGGCCGGTCCACCCTCGATCGAACTAACTACAATGCTAACCAGCGATGACACAACTCTCTTGACACCACCTTGATCGCCGCCATCTCCGGCCCTCGACGCACGCCCCCTGGAAACCCCTCCTCCCAGCGCCTTCACCCGTTTCCCCCACTCGCCACCACCGCCCGGACTCAGCCCACCTCGCCTTCCCACCCCGCCGTTTGCCCGACTAACCGTTTCCCGTTCACACCGCCTGCCCAACTATCTTGCCCTTCTTTTTCAATCACTTCCCCCTCCCGCCCCCCGATTCCCCCTTCCTCGCCTGCTATAACAAAGTCGCCATGCGCCACCAATCCTCGCTCGCCGGCCCCTCCGGCTTCCCCGCCTTCGACCATATGTTCGAACACGCCCTCTCCTTCACCTCCGCCGACGGCCTCGCCTTCGTCCAGGTCCCCGCCGCCTCCTTCGACGGCCGCCGCCTCCTCGCCGTCCGCTCCCCCGCCTTCCGCGATTGGCTCTTCGCTCAGTGCTACTCCCTCTACCAGACCATCCCCACCGCCCACGCCCTCAGTGCCGTCCGTTCTCACCTCGAAGCCCAAGCCGCCTCCGACCCCGCCCGCCTCAACATCCGCGTCTCCCGCCGCGTCTCCAGTCGCGGCTACGGCCCCACCCCGGACAGTATCCTCCTCGACCTCGCCAATCCCGAGGGTCACTTCGTCGAAATCTCAGCCTCCGGCTGGCAAACCACCGCCGCCAATGACGTCCATTTCGAAACCTCCCGCTCCACCCTCTCTCTCCCCGACCCCGCGCCGCTCACCCCCGATTCGCCCGCCGCCGCCGTCCTCGACGCCCTCCGCGTCACCCTCAACCTCGGCCCGCCCAATGCCCCCGCGTGGCTCCGGTCCCTCGCCTGGCTCCTCAACGCCTTCCGCCCCCGCGGCCCCTATCCCGTCCTTGTCCTCCGTGGCCCCTCCGGCTCCGGCAAGTCGTTCGCCGCCCGTATCCTCCGCTCCCTCGTCGATCCCTGCACCGCGCCCCTCGCCCCCATCCCGCCCTCCGCCCGCGAGCTCCTGTCCCTCGCCCAACACAATTGGGTCCTCGCTTTCGACCACGTCGCCGCTCTCTCGCCCCCTCTCGCCGACACCCTCTGCCGCCTCTCCAGCGGCACCGGCATCGCCTTCCGCGACGACCCCCACCGCGAACCCGCCCTGCTCTGGATCACCCGTCCCATCCTCCTCACCGTCACTGACGATTTCACTCCCCCGCCCTCGCTCGCCGCCCGCGCCCTCATCGTCGATATGCCTGCCCTCTCCGCCCAAACCCGCCGCACCCAGGAAGACCTGCTTGCCGGCCTCAATCGCGCCTTCCCGCTCACCCTCGGAGCCCTCTGCGACACCATCTCCACCATCCTCCACGCGCCGCTCCCCGCCCAGCCCCACCCCACCCGTCACGCCGACGCCCTCGCCTGGGCCGTCGCCGCTGCGCCCGCTCTCAACTGCACCGCCGACGAAATCCGCCGGGCATTCCACCCGTCGCCGCCATCCTATCCACTCGTCGAGTCCGTCACCGCCATGCTCCGCCGCACCCCTCGCTTCACCGGCACCGCCACCGCTCTGGCCGAGACTCTGTCGCTCTCCCAAACCCCCAAAGTCCTCTCCGCCCAGCTCAAGCTGCATGCCATCGATCTCGCCGACGCCGGCGTCCATCTGGACTTCAACCGCCGTCACGGCGGCGTCCGCACCATCGACCTCCGTGCGTCACCCACTTTTCCCGCCTCGTCGCAACCCACAGATTCCAAACCACTTACTCAGACCCCCGAGCCCGATCCCCCACCCGCCCCCTCCGTCACCCCTCCCTTATGTGGGGCAGGGTGTCAACCTGCGGACCGAATGTCATTCGGTCCAGGCGAGCAAAGCTCGCCCGTGCGAGTCCCGCTCCCCCAGCCCCCCCGCCAGTTGACACCGCCCCGCCGCAGGCAATATAGTGATTCGTAATCGAATGTCGAAAACGAACTCCGATAATCGGGACCTATACTCCGGTCTGATCCGCCTTCACGTCCTTCACCACGCTGCCAAAGAACCTATCTTCGGCCTGGGCATGGTGGACGAGCTCGCCCGCCACGGCTACCGCATCAGCCCCGGAACGCTCTATCCTCTGCTGCACAGCTTGGAGAAGAGGGGCTACCTGCGCACCCGCACCCAGCGCAACGGCAAATCGCTGCGCAAAGTCTACCAAGCCACGCCGCAAGGCCGAAAAGCCCTCCACGACGCCTGCGGCAAAGTTCAGGAGTTGTTCCACGAACTGATGGAAGGTGCCTCGTGAGACGCCACTCCGCGCTGGTGTTCTCCGCGTTGCCGCTCGCCGCGCTGGCCGCCCCGCTGCACGCCCAACCCTTGACCCTGACCCAAGCCGTCGATACTGCCCAGCGCAACTATCCGTCCATTCGCGTCACCGAAGAGCAGACGCAGGCCGCCGCCGCCGCCATCTCCCTCGCCCGCACCGCGTACCTGCCGCGCATCGACGCCCTGGCTCAAGCCAATCGCGCCACCCGTAACAATGTCTTCGGCCTGCTGTTGCCGCAAAGCGTCGTCCCTTCCATGTCGGGCCCCGTACTCGGCACCAATAACCTGGGCACCGCCTGGGGCAGCGCCATCGGCGTGCTGGTCACCTGGGAGCCTTTCGATTTCGGACTCCGCCGCGCCAACCTCGATGCCTCTACCGCCGAGCGCCGCTATACCGAGGCCGTGAGCAAACGCACCGCGTTCGAAGTCGCCACAGCCACCGCCGACGCTTTTCTCACCCTCGCCGCTGCGCAGGAGACCGCGCAAGCCGCTCAGGCCGCCGTGGAGCGCGCCGAGGTCGTCGTTCGTACCGCCGCCGCCCTGGTCAACGCCGAACTTCGTCCCGGCGCCGATCGCTCCCGTGCCGAAGCCGAACTCGCCGCCGCCCGCACCCAGGTCGCCCAAGCCCGCCAGGCCGTCGAGATCGCCCGCGTCACCGTCGCTCAATTCACCGGTCTCGATGCCGTGCGCATCTCCCTCGCCGCGCCTCGGTTGCAGCAACTTCCCGACGCGCGCGCCGAAGAGCCGCCGTCCCTCGCAGCGAATCCCATTGCCGCCGAACAGCAGGCCGTCGTCGAACGGGAGCAGGCTCGCCTGCACGCTCTGGAACGCGCCTACTTCCCCAAGTTCTATCTCCAGGGCGCGGCTTACGCTCGCGGCACTGGCGCCGAACTCAACGGTGTCAACCTCAGCGGGCTCAACGGTCTCGCGCCCAGCGTACAGGACTACGCCCTGGGGTTCACCGTGGTGTTCCCCGTCATGGACAAACCGGCCACCCGCGCCCGCGAAGCCCAGCAATCGGCCAACCTGCGCGCTCAGCAGGCCAAGGCTCGCCAGATCGCGGCCGACCTGCGCGCCCAGTGGGACCGCGCCGTCGCCACCGTCGATGGCGCCCGCCACATCGCCGCCAATACGCCCACCGAGGTCTCGGCCGCGCACGCCGCGCTCGAACAGGCCCGCGCCCGATACGAATCTGGACTAGGCGCCATCGACCCCGTGGCCGAGGCCCAGCGTCTCCTGGCGCAAGCCGAAATCGACGACGCCCTGGCGCGCCTCGCCGTGTGGCGCGGCCTGCTCGCCCTAACCGCCGCCGCCGGCGACATCCGCCCATTCCTCGCCGAGGTGGGCCAATAACATGCGACCGTCTTATCTACTACAACTGCCTCAGACCTTCGCAGCCTACGACAATTTGGTGGGACAGACGATCGTCTTTTGTCGTCTGTCGGGTTCCTCCTGGCTGGGCGAGACGCGACAGACCACAAAAGGCGATGGTCTGTCCCACCATTGGTTGCGGCTATGCTGCTTTGTGGGGCAGGTTGGCAACCTGCGGCCGAGTGGCACTCGGCCAGGCCGATGGCCCTCCCGCTCCACGACCCGCGCGTTCGTCCCCAAGGTGGCTTCATAATGCGACTCGTTCTGGCAGCCCTCAGCCGTCCCGTCACCGTGGTAGTCGCCCTCCTCGCCGTGGCCCTGTGCGCCGTACTCGCCATTCAGCGCATGCCCATCGACATCTTCCCGCAGGTCGGCGACCCCGCCATCTACGTCGCCCAGCCCTACGGCGGCATGGACCCGCAGCAGATGGAAGGCTTTCTCACGTACTACTACGAGTATCACTTCCTCTACATCACCGGAATCGATCACGTCGAGAGCAAAAGCATCCAGGGCGCCGCGCTCATGAAGCTGGTCTTTCACCAGGGCACCGACATGGCGTCCGCCATGGGTCAAACCGTCGGCTACGTCAACCGCGCCCGCGCTTTCATGCCCACCGGCACCGTGCAGCCCTTCATCACCCGTTTCGACGCCGGCAGCGTGGCCATCGGACAGCTTGTCTTCAGCAGCCAGACCCGCACCCTGGGCGAAATGCAGGACCTCGCGCTCAACCGCGTGCGCCCGCTCTTCGCCACGTTGCCCGGTGTCTCCGCTCCTCCGCCCTTTGGCGGAAGCCAGCGCACCATCGTCGTCACGCTCGACCCCGACAGGCTGCATCGGTACGGCATCTCGCCCGAGGAAGCCATCGCTGCCGTCAACCGCGCCAGCGTGGTCGCGCCCTCCGGCAATATGTGGACCGGCGACATCCAGCGCATCGCCCGCACCAACGCCACTCTCGGCGCTAACCTGCCCGAGTTGCTCTCCGCCCCCGTCCGCCCGGTTTCCGGCGTCACCGTCTACCTGCGCGACATCGCCACTATCGAGAACTCGACCGACCTGGTGACCGCCTACGCCCACGTGAACGGCCGGCGTACCGTCTACATCCCCGTCACCAAGCGCGCCGACGCCTCCACACTCGATGTCATCGCCCGCGTCAAGGCCGCCCTCCCCGATTTCCGCAAGATCGTCCCCGACGATATCGACGTCCGCCTGGAGTTCGATCAATCTCCGGTGGTCCGCAATTCGCTGCGCAACCTGGTCGCCGAGGGCCTGCTGGGCGCCCTGCTCACCGGCCTCATGGTGCTCATCTTCCTTCGCGACTGGCGCAGCGCCCTGATCGTGGTGACCAATATCCCGTTCGCATTGCTGGCCGCCGTGGTGCTGCTCTGGGTCACGGGACAAACTCTCAACATCATGACGCTCGGAGGCCTGGCTCTCGCCGTCGGTGTCCTGGTGGACGAAGCCACCGTCGAAATCGAGAACATCCACACCCGCATGCTGCCCGGCGTTTCGCGCGCGCGGGCCGTCCTGGACGCCTGCAGCCGTACGGCGCTGGCGCGGCTCCTCTCCATGTTCTGTATTCTGGCGGTCTTCGTGCCCTCCTTCCTCATGGTCGGAGTCGGCCGGCAGCTTTTCGTCCCTCTGTCGCTGGCCGTCGGCTTTGCGATGATTGCGTCCTACCTCCTCTCCAGCAGCCTGGTGCCCGTGTTTTCCGCGTGGATCATGCGCCAAGCCCATCGCGGAGAGGAACACGGCTTCCTTCGCCGCGCCTACGACTCTTATCTGAGAGGCGTCCTCAAGCTCCGGTGGCCGCTTGCTGTCGTTTATCTAATCGGCGCTTTCGCCATGATCTTTATACTGGTTCCCCGCCTGGGCACCGAAATATTTCCCGAAGGCGACGCTCTGTTCTACCGCATCCGCCTGCGCGCCCCCGTAGGCATGCGCATCGAGCAAACCGAGCGCGTGGTGCTGCACGCGCTCGATATCGTCGGCCGCGAGGCCGGCGCCGGCAAAGTCGCCATCACCAGCGATTTCATGGGCGTGCAGCCATCCAGTTACCCGGTCAACCTGATCCACCTGTTCACCGCCGGCCCCCAGGAAGCCATCGTTCAGGTCTCGCTCAAGCCCGACGCCCTGCGCGGCGAGCCGCTCCGCGAACGCCTGCGCGCCGCTTTCGCCCGCGAACTGCCGGGCACGCGGATCTCCTTCGAGGCCGGCGACATTGTCAGCCAGGTGATGAGCTTCGGCTCGCCCACACCGGTCGAGGTCGCCGTGATGGGCCCCAACCTGCAAGACGATTATGCGTACGCCGGGATGGTGCGCGCGCAACTCGACAAGCTTCCCTTTCTCCGCGATCTGCAGTACGCGCAAGAGCCCGCCTATCCCACGCTCGATATCAAAATCGACCGCGCGCGCGCCGGACAGTTCGGCCTCACCATGGCCGACGCCATCCGCTCGGTGGTTCCCGCCACTTCGTCGTCGCGCTTCACCGAACCCAACTTCTGGCGCGACCCGGTCTCCGGCAACGGCTTCCAGATTCAGGTTCAGATGCCGCAAAACCGCATGCAGAGTATCGACGCAGTCGGCGCCCTCCCTCTGATGCGCGATGGCCGGCCGGAGCCGCAGCTCTCCGATATCGCCACCTTGGAGCCGGGCACCATGCCGGGCCTCATCGAGCGCTACAACGGACAGCGAGTGGTCAGCCTGACCGCCAACCTGCACGGCATCGCGCTCGGGGATGCCGCGGCACAGATCGCGCGCGCCTTGCCCGCCGCCGGGACGCCGCCCAAGAGCGTCAGCGTGCGCACCCGCGGCGAGATTCCGGCTTTGAACGAAACCGTGGACGGCCTGCGCACCGGCCTGCTGCTGGCCGTGCTGGCGATCTTCCTCCTGCTGGCCGCAAACTTCCAATCCTGGCGTCTCGCCATCGCCATTCTGCTGACCGTGCCCGCGGTTTTGTGCGGCGTGGTGTTGATGCTGCTGGCTACCGGCACCACGCTCAACATTCAGAGTTTCATGGGAGCCATCATGGCGATCGGCATCGCTGTCGCCAATTCCATCCTGCTGGTCACCTTCGCCGAGCACAACCGCCGCGCCGGGCAGCCCACCCTCGAAGCCGCGTGCGAGGCCGCAGGGAGCCGTCTCCGCGCCATTCTGATGACCGCCGCCGCCATGATTGCGGGCATGACGCCGCTGGCCATCGGCACCTCCGAAGGCGGCGCTCAAGCGGCATCCCTGGGCCGCGCCGTCATCGGCGGCCTGATCGTTTCCACCTTCACCACCCTGACGGTTCTGCCGTCGATCTACGCCATCCTGCAAGGGAGCGGCCGCGCCACCTCGCCCTCCCTCAATCCGATGGACCCAACGAGCCGATACTATGATGCGACCTAGCGGTATCCTCCCCATCCTCGCCTGCCTGGCCTGGTCCCAGTCCGCCGACCTGGTCTCGGTAATCTCGAAACCCGTCTCGCGCACCGTCGAGCTCCCGGGCGAAATCCAGCCCTACCTCCGCGTCGCCGTCCATGCCAAAGTCTCGGGCTTCGTCGAGAAGATCCCGGTCGATCGCGGCGCCGCCCTCAAAGAGGGCGACCTGATCGCCGAGTTGAGCGCTCCCGAGCTCACCGCGCAGATCGCCGAAGCCGAATCCAAAGTGCAAGCCGTCGCCGCCACGCGGACCGAAGCCGAGGCCCAACTCGCCGCCGCGCAAGCCACCTACGAACGCCTTCGCAAAGCCGCTGAGACTCCCGGCGCGGTCGCTGGCAATGAGGTGGTGCAGGCGCAGAAGCGGGTGGACGCCGCGCAGGCGCTGGTCCGCTCGCGCGATCAGGCCATCCATGCCGCCCAGTTCGCCGCCGATTCCATTCGCGCGATGCAAGCCTATCTGAAAATCGCCGCCCCGTTCGAAGGCGTGGTCACCGAGCGGTGGGCCCACCCCGGCGCGCTGGCCGGCCCCGCCACCGACGCCTTGGTGGAGCTGCAGCAGATCTCGCGACTGCGCATCGTGGTCGCCGTGCCGGAAGAGTACCTGGGCGGCTTGGTGCGCGGCGCTTCGGTCTCCTTCAAGGTCCCCGCCTACCCCGACCGCAAATTCTCCGCGCCCATCGCTCGCGTGGCGCACGCGCTCGACCCCAAGACACGCACCATGCCCATCGAGCTGGACATGCAGAACGCCGATGGCGCACTTTCTCCGGGCATGTACCCCGCCGTGAGCTGGCCCGTCCGCAGCGCGCACCCCGCGTTGTATGTGCCCAAGACCAGCGTGGTTTCGACCACTGAACGCACCTTCGCAATCCGCGACCGCGACGGCAAGGCCGAGTGGGTGGATGTCAAGAAAGGCCCTGCCGAAGGCGACCTGGTGGAAGTCGCGGGCGACCTCAAACCCGGCGACAAGGTAGTGCGCCGCGCCACCGACGAGATCCACGCCGGCGCTCCGCTCGGCGGGAAGAAGTAGCCATGGTCTTCAGGAATCGCCCAATGTCGCAACGCCGGCCTCGGCACGCACGGCGCTTACCCACAGTTTTCGCCGGTCCCAGCCAAGCGTCGCCCGGGCCGTCGAATGCGCGGGTTACTTCCTGTCGCCGTCGTGGTCCTTATCGAGCGCCGCTTTCGCTTGGGCGCTCAGTTCTACGCTGTCCTGTTTCTGCTGGGCCTGCTCGGTCTGCTGTTTCTGATGCGTCGCGGGCGGGGCTGTTTGGACGTTGGCGGATGAAGTCGGAACTCCTTCAATCCGCCGCGACCACGGCGACCACCGTCACATCGTCGTGGCGCTCGGGACCGCTGAACTCCACTACGTCGTCCACGATCGATTGCACCAGCGATTCGGCCGACCTCCCGGCGCCCCGCCCCAGCAGTCGCAACAACCGCTCCTCGCCGAATTCCTCGCCGCTGTCGATGCCGGCCTCGGTGACGCCGTCGGAATAGATCGTCAGCCGGTCGCCCGGTTCCAGCATGGTGCTCTCTTCGCCGCACGCCCAGTCCTCAAAGGCGCCGAGCGGGGTTGCGGTCGGCTCCAGCCTTTCCACCGCGCCCGAAGCGCGCCGCAGCAGGGGCGGCACATGGCCGCAATTGACGTATCGCAAGCGGCGCGAGCGGTCGTCGTACACCCCGAAAAACAGGGTGGCAAAACGCTCCGCGGCGGTCGATTCGTAGAAGTGCCGGTTGACCGTGCGCAGCACGCGGGCCGGTTGCATCAGCACGCCGCGATCCTGACTGCGGAAGCAGGCCTGCAAGTTGGCCATCAGGAGGGCGGCCGGCACGCCTTTGCCCGACACATCGCCCAGCACGAAGCCCATCGTGCGATCGGCCGCGCCATCGCCGGTCAAATCCAGGAAATCGTAATAATCGCCACCGATCTCGCGCGCCGCCACGCACTGCCCCGCGTAGTCCACGGTGTTCAGCCGCCGGCTCCCGTGCGGGAAGAGTTTCTGCTGCACGTTGGCGGCGATTTCCAGCTCCGATTTCTTTCTCCGCCGACCGTCCGTCTGTTTGCGGATAGCGGCGATCACGCGGTCGTTGTCCCAGGGTTTCTGGATGAAGTCGCAGGCGCCGCGCCGCATGGCTTCGACGGCCAGGTCCACGCTGCCCCAGGCGGTCATGACGATCACCGGCGCATGGCTCCCCTGTGCTTCCAGGCTGGCGAGCAGGTCGAGACCTTCTTTTCCGGAGGTGGTGTCGCGGGTGTAGTTGAGGTCCGCCAGGATGAGATCGAACGGCTCAGCGCGGGCGGCCTCCAGCAGCGCCCGCGGCGAATCCACGGTGCGCGCCTGGTACCCGTTTCCCTTCAGGAGCAGGCGCATGGCCTCCAGCACATCGGGCTGGTCGTCGCACACCAGAACCCGGCATTTGATCGCTTCCATCGAGCCCTTCCAATTCAAAGACGGTCGAAGAGCACGTTTGGTGCCTAAGACCGCTCCTCTGTTTCCCATGTCGCGGAAGCGCGCAGTGTCCGGTTTTGAGACGGCCAGGACACCCGCGTCCGCACCGCGGCTAATGCCGCAACGCGTCGTTGTAGAGGGTATCCATTTCGCGCATGCGGCTACGCAATAGCAACAACTGGCATGCTTCCCCCGCCACGTTGGTGTAGGTTCCTCCTTTGTATAGGCCATATATGGCGTCGCACTGCGCCGCGCTGTATTTGTCCCAGGCCGAGGCTGCGTCGTCGAACGCCCGCAGTACTTCCTCCCGGCTCGGGGTTTGGCCGGTAGGCCCAAGAATCGTATCCTTGGCATCCGATCCTTCCAGGCTGAGAATCGACCGGATCGCGCCGGTGAACGCCTTGAAGTTTGCCGTGGTGGTCGAGATTTCGTTCCCCAGGCACTCGACGATGGCCCGCGTGTAGTTCGCATTGGGGCAATCGCCCGCCTTCTCGCGCGCCATCTCACGGTCGTAAGCAGCTTTCGCCTGGGACTGCAAGCGCTCCAACTCGGCCATGAAGTCCTTCTGCTTGTCCGGCCGGGAGTCCTGCCCCCACATCGCCGCGCAAATCGCTATCGCCGCCAGTGCTGTCCGCATGGCTATATCGTAGCGTTATCCGCCTCGATCCCGCCGCTAGCCGGAGCCCGCCGCGCCGGTCGTTGGTGGCGGCCCTCAAAAGTCGGCCCTGTCTCTGTGTTTTCATGGAGGAGACAACCATGAATGGAGCTGAATGTCTTCTGCGGACCCTGCTGGCCAACGGGGTCGATACGTGTTTCATGAACCCGGGTACCTCCGAAATGCAGTTTGTGTCGGCCCTGGACCGTGTGCCCGAGATGCGCCCGGTGCTGGGTCTCTTCGAAGGCGTCTGTTCCGGCGCGGCCGATGGGTATGCGCGCATGGCGCGGCGGCCCGCGGCCGTATTGCTGCACCTGGGACCGGGCTTGGCCAACGCTCTCTCGAATCTCCACAATGCGCGCAAAGCCGGGTCGCCGGTGGTCGCTATCGTGGGCCAGCACAGCACGCTCCACCTGCTCCACGATGCCCCGCTTACCGCCGACATCGAGGCGCTGGCGCGTCCCATGTCCAGCTTCGTGCGCACCGTGGGCCGCGCCGGGGAGATCGGCGGCGATGCGTCCGCCGCCGTGCAGGCTGCCTGCGCCGCGCCCGGTCAGGTCGCCACGCTGATTGTGCCCGCGGACTTTTCCTGGAGCGAAGCGGGCGAGCCGGGCTGCGCGCTGCCGCGCCTCTCCGCGCCCGTCCCGCAGGTGGCGCGCATCCGCGAGGTGGCCGCGATTTTGCGTTCCGGGGAGCCCGTCGCGTTTCTGCTGGGCCGCGGTGCGCTGCTGGCCGCGGGCTTCGAACCGGCAGCCAGGCTGGCGGCCGCGGCCGGGGTCCGCGTATTCGCCAACCGCTATGCAGCACGCTGCGAATGTGGAGGAGGCCGCGGCGTGCCGCTGCGGCTGCCGTATTTCCCCGAGCCGGCCGAAACCCTGCTGGCGGGCTTGAAACACCTGATCCTGGTGGAGAGCCAGCCGCCCGTTTCCTTCTTCGGATATCCCGGCCGCCGCAGCCAGCTTGCACCCGAAGATTGCGCCATGCACGTGCTGGCATCGGTCGAGGAAAATGGCGCCGAAGCCTTGCGCCTGCTCGCCCGGGAATGCGGTTTGGATTCGGCGCCGCTGCCGCCGATGCCGGTGTCGAAACCGGATTGGCCGTCGAACGGCAGCCTGACCACCGACGCCATCGGCCGCGTGCTGGCCCACCTGATGCCCGAAGGCGCCATCGTCTCGGAAGAAGCGGTTTCGTCCAGCGAGCCGATCTTGCGGCATCTGGCGGCCGGCGCGGCGCACCACCTGCTGCCGGTCACGGGCGGCTCCATCGGACAGGGACTGCCGGTGGCCGTAGGCGCCGCCGTGGCTTGTCCCGATCGTAAGGTGATTGCGCTCGAAGGCGATGGCAGCGGCCTGTACACGGCGCAAGCCTTGTGGACGATGGCGAGGGAGCGGCTGGACGTGGTGGTGGTGATTCTGGCGAACCGCCGCTATAGCATTCTGGATATCGAGATGCGGCGGACCGGCGTCGCGCAGATAGGCCCGCGCGCCAACGACATGATGGACCTCACGCGCCCCGATTTGGATTGGGTGAAGCTATCGGAAGGCTTCGGCGTGGAGGCGGCCAGGGCCACCACCGTGGACCAGTTCGCCCAACGTTTCCAGGCGGCCCTGCGCCAACGCGGCCCCTCGCTTATCGAAGCAATCCTTTAGGTTTCTGTGCGGGAGATTGTCAACCCGCCTCGCCAGCCTAAACCTGGACGAAGCGCTCGGCTTTGGTTCCGCAGATGGGGCAGTTGACCGGGGGCTTGCCGAACTCGATGTTGCCGCAAACGGGACAGAGGTAGAAGCCGGTTTCGGCAAGGTCCTTGCCCTGGGCCACGGCCTCCAGCGCGCGCTGGTAGAGCGCCGCGTGAACGGCTTCGGCTTTCAGCGCGTATCCGAACATGGTGCGCGCACGGTGGTTATCGGCCACGGCCTGCTCCAGCATGGGCGGGTACATGGTGGTGTACTCGTAAACCTCGCCGGCCTTCGCGGCTTCCAGATTGTCCTTGGTGGACCCGACGCCGTCCAGGCTCCGGAGGTGGCCTTCGGCGTGGATGCGCTCGGCTTCCGCGGCGGTACGAAAGAGGCGCGCGATATTGGGGAGTCCATCCTGCTCGGCGCGCTTGGCGAATGCGCGGTACTTCTGGTTTGCCTGGCTTTCGCCGGCGAAGGCCTCTTTCAGATTGTCGGTAGTGCTCATTTGGGAATCCTCCTGTAACTCAATCGAGCATAACATCCGGCGCGGATCGAAACGGATACTGGAGTCTGTAAGTCTGGAATCCGAATCGTTGGCGGGCCGCTGCCCGGTGCCATACACTTGGAGAAACCATGCGTCTAATCGCCATCTCAGCCTTACTGCTGCTCACCGCGGCCTCGGCCCCCTTGGCCCGCTCCGCCGGCCGGCACACGTTTGTCCTGGGGAAAGACGACTTCCTGCTCGACGGCAAACCGTTCCAGATACTCAGCGGCGAGATGCACCCGGCGCGCATTCCACCGGAATACTGGCGGCACCGCATCCGCATGGCCAAGGCCATGGGCCTGAACACCATCGCGGCTTACGTCTTCTGGAATTACCACGAGACTGAAGAAGGCCGTTTCGATTTCGCTTCGCCGGACCACGACATCGCCGGTTTTCTGAAGATGGCGCAGGAGGAGGGTCTGTGGGTTTTGTTGCGGCCCGGTCCTTATGTCTGCGCCGAGTGGGATTTCGGCGGCCTGCCGGCCTACTTGTTGCGCACACCCGATATCCAGGTGCGCTGTTTGAATCCGCGCTACATGGCAGCGGCGGAACGGTATATCCGCGCCCTGGCGCACGTGGTCGCGCCGCTACAAGTCACCGAAGGCGGACCGATTCTGATGGTGCAGATCGAGAACGAATACGGAAGCTACGGCAACGACCGAAACTATCTGCTGCGCTTGCGGCAAATCTGGCAGGAGGCCGGCATTCGCATCCCCTTTTATACGGCCGATGGCGCCACGGCGTCGATGCTGGAGGCCGGGTCGCTTCCCGGAGCCGCGGTGGGGCTCGACCCGGGGTCCAGCGATCTGCAGTTCGAACTGGCGCGGCGGATGAACCCCGGGGTTCCGGTATTCTGCAGTGAGATCTATCCCGGTTGGCTGACCCACTGGGGCGAGAAGTGGCAGCGCCCCGGCGTGGAGAGCCTGCTTCAGGATCTGCGGGCTCTGCTCGACAAGCGGCGCTCCTTCAATCTCTACGTGGTTCACGGCGGCACCAATTTCGGCTTCTGGGCCGGCGCCAACTCCGGCGGGAAGGGCTACGAGCCGGACGTAACCAGTTACGATTACGACGCGCCCATCGACGAACAGGGCCGCGCGACCTCGAAATACCGGGCGTTGCGCGATCTTCTGTCGCGCCATCGCGACTCGGGCAACACGTTACCGGAAGTGCCGGCGGCCATTCCCGTCATGGCCATTCCGCCGATCGCGCTACATCCGTTCGCCTCGCTGTGGCACAACCTGCCGCGTCCGGTGGACTCCGTGCAGCCGCGGCCGATGGAGGAGTACGGGCAGGGTTTCGGAATGATCGTATACCAGACGCCGCTGATCGGACCGAAGAGCGGGACGCTTACGGTGACCGACGTTCACGACTACGCGACGGTCTTCGTGGACGGCCGCTATATCGGCGCGCTGGATCGCCGCGAGGGGGTGAACTCGATCGCGCTGCCGAAGACCGAGAACCCCACGCCGTCGCTGACGATTCTGGTGGAAGCGATGGGCCGCATCAACTTCGCGCAAGCCATGATCGACCGCAAGGGGATCACCGCCCGCGTGACCCTCAACGGCATCACGCTGATGAACTGGAAAGTGTATCCGCTCCCGCTGAAGGAGGATTTCGTGCAGCGACTGACAGAGGGAACGGTGGACGAGCGGCCGGGAATTTTCTTCAAAGGAACGTTCGACCTGGCCGCAACCGCCGATACGTTCCTGGACCTTTCGGGATATCGGAAGGGCCTGGTCTGGGTGAACGGCCACAACCTGGGCCGCTACTGGAACATCGGCCCGCAGATGCGCTTATATTGTCCGGCAGGCTGGCTGAAGCGGGGCGCCAACGAAATCGTGGTCCTCGATTTGCACCAACTGCAAGCCGCGCCGGTGGCCGGGTTTGTGGAGATGGAAAGCCGCGCTTTGCGCTGACCGGCGGCAGAATGCCTGGGGGCGCTGACTGACCCACACTGCACCACACTGGTGGAGGAAGCGTACGATAGGAATATGCCGACCCGAACCACGACGCCGACCCGCCGTACCAGGATGAAGCCGGTGCGGCAGAGCGTAACCATCCCCGCGCCGCTGGCGGCTGAAGTTCGCCGCGTTGCCAAGGAGCACAACCTCACCATGAGCCGGGCGCTGGTCTCCCTGGCGGAGCGCGGCGTCCGCGCCGAACTCGATGCCAAGGAGAATCTGAAGGCCACTTACAAGCGCTTCCTGGACGAACGGGAGCCTGTCCTCAAGAACGAAGCCGGCAAAGATCTCATCCGCGCGATCTTCGGGAAGGACGCGATTGCCGAAGATACGGTTCTCTGATCTTCCGCGCGGTCTCTGGCAGCACCTGCTCCACCGCGCCGCGCCGTTCGGCAAAGAGGTCAGTTAGCCCGCCCTGGCTTCCGGTCGATCGTCAGCGGGTATTCCGGTCGGAAGGCCACGGGAAGCAATCGCCCTTAACGGCGTCGTAGTTCGCGTTGAGGTCTGGCGTCAGCAGCAGAATCGCGGCGATTCGACGAACCACGTCGGTGATGTATCGGGCTTCTTCAACCGTGAGCGACCGCCCGAGCAGCGCCCTTTCACGGTAACTCAGCCACTTCTTGACGACCTGGTAGCCGCCAATCGTGTACTCCCAGGCGCGCACCGGCACATTCTTCCAGTAGGCGGTCGCGTTCAGGTACACATCCACGGTCCTGGGCCCAAGAAGTTCCATCGCCGCCTCGTACGGCATTCCCAGAGCCACGCAGCCGTTTCGGATAGCGGCCAGTTCATCTGGCGTGTACTCCCGCTCGATGGTCTTGCCTTGCGCGGGCATAGTGACGCCACCCTTGCCTGTGTGGCCCCAGCCAGCCGTCACATCGAGGTGTCCGGCATCCGGGTCGAGCGAGCCCGACGCGCTCGACACCGTCCCGATCCTCCGCAGTTCACTGCGCAACGGCGACACGGTGACGCCCGCCACGCGGCATTCGGGATCGAGAAGCGCGGCGACCGTGTGGCCCAGGGGGGCGGATGCGATCAACTTATCGCCGGTCTTCGGCAGTGGCACGCGCGGCCAGTCCTGGCGCAGCGCGCCGCGGTTTTCGTTTCGGAACGACGGGGCGTGAAGGATCGCTATGGCGTGGTGGAAGAGGTCGCGCTCGGCGCCGGCGGCAGCCCCAAGATACGCTTCGGCGCGATCCGAGACATTCGGCATTCGCGTGTCGCCGCCGGCCAGGGTCGATTGTCCGGTCAAATACAGTGGGAAATAGTTCGACAGCCCGTTGCCCAGGTTGTCCGCCAAGTGCTTTACGACGTAGCCCCTGTCGAACTGCTCCATCGGCTGTTTCTGGCGCGCCTCGATCCACACGTTGCCCGCGAAGACATGTGGAAAATAGTCGGAGCGCTTCTCGTCGAGGAGTTTGGTCTCCGGCTCCCAATAAAGCCAACGGATGTCGAAAGGCCGATAGCAGTACCGCACAACATTCTGAGATTGGAGCCCCCGTTTGCGAAGCTGGTCGCGGACGGGCTCGGCCCTGAAGCGCCCCGTACTGCGCAATGCCGCGGGCGCGAGCCTGGCCATCTCCGTGTGCGTAACGTCCGGGTGAAAGTACTGCTGCATCCGCTCGATGAGCCGCCCGCGGTCGATGTCCACCAAGAATTCATCCCGGCTGGTCTTCACGCCGGGGAACGACACGGGAAACAGATCCGGCAGAAGCGGCCACGCCAGGTAATCCGCCGCCACGGTCACTGGCGCGAACGGCAGGCCCATGGCCACCGACGGCGTCAGCCGTTCGTAACGCGGTCTACCCGCCTTAGCGGCCGCGTCCAGCAAGCGAGCCCGCTTATCCTTGCCCCACAGGTGCCGGAAACGAACCGACGCCGGCCGCTTCGCGTCCGAAGTCCTGGCTAGAAGTGCGATCGCGGTGCCGACCTGAATGCCCTCCTTATTGAATTCCGTCGAGAAGACGCTGGGATCGGGTTCGCCCTCGGGCGTGAGTTTCCCCGTTTTGTACTTGTCGCCGTTCAGGCAATCGATCCAGATCCGGTCGAACACCTCCAGGTACCGCTCGCGCATTCCGGTGAACGACAGCCCGTCGAGCCACGAGTAATTGGAGATGAACGCTACGATGCCTTTGCCGGGTGTGCCCTCGACAATCCGCCGTTCGGCCATCCGGAAGAACCGGACGTAGAGGTCGTTCAGCCCTTGTCCTTGCGGCGACGGCGCAGTCTTGGTGGTCCGGTAGGAATCGCTCAACCCGCGCTCTTCCTCCATGCTGGCGATCCCCGCGAAGGAGTTGTAGGGCGGGTTTCCCAGGATCACCAGAATCGGACGCTCCCGTTTCACTTCGTCGGCCGCATCCCGTTCCTCTTCCAGTTCCAGGAACGGCAGGTGTTTGGGCCGATTCATCTCGTCCCACCCAGTAAGCGCGTTCGTAAGGAACACCCCGATGCGCTCCTTCTTTCCGTCGGCCAGCGGAGCGCCGAGGGTCTGGAGCAGCAGCCCCAACTGGAGATGCGAGACCACGAAAGGCGCCGGCAATATCTCGAAACCGAAGACCCGTTCCATGGCGGCGCGCTTGAGGTCCTGGCCGACGAGAGCGTCGCCGCCCTTTTCGCGCAGCGTCCCGGCGATCTTGCGCAGCACTTCCACCAGGTATGCGCCAGTCCCGCAACACGGATCGAGGATGTACACGTTGGGATCCGCCAGCCCGTCGGCCACACCGAGCGTATCCCGCAGTTCGGTGTCGATGCGCGCGACCATGTATTTCACGACCTCGACGGGTGTGTACCAGACGCCCAGGTCCTTGCGAAGTTCCGGGTCGAACGCCTCCAGGAACGGCTCATAAAAGTATTGAACGGCGTGCCCCTCTTCGAACGTGGCGAAGAACGACGCGCGATCCACGCGGTTTAACGCGGCGCCCGCCCAATCCAGCACCTCCGGCAGATTCATCGTCTCCAGTTGGCCCGGTTCGGCGACCTCGTGAAACAGCTTCCGGAGTATCGGCACTCGCAGGTATTGCGCCGACATGCGCCACTCGAAGCGATTTTCCTTACCGGTACGGAGATGCGATTTGTTCCATAGCACCCACGCCGAGAAGACGCCGTAGAACAGCGTCTGAATCAGCGCGGAGCGAAAGAAGTGATCCCCACGGATTCCCTCGAATCTCAGCCCAAGCGCCTCTTCGAGCGCGGTGCGGATGCCCGCAAGAGCCGGCAGTTCGCCGGTCTCTATTCGGAATTTCGACTCGCGCGCGTATGACGCCAGAAACCAAGCCAGATCTCCGGGGGTGGCGAGCGGCGCCTGATAAAGCATCGCCCGCTTGAGGAACTCCTCCAGACTCTCGCCCTGCTGGTCGGCGAACTGTTTCGGGTGCGCAGCCCGCTGCCAGAATTCCCGTTCATCCCGCGCCAACCGGTAGGTCTCGAGCACGGTGCGGTCGCCGTCGTCGCCGGCGCCCACCAGCAAGAAGTCCCGGTAGTTGGTCACGAGGACCTGGCGGTAGCGCGCCCAATAATCCTTAACCTGCTTCGACTCGGCAACCTTCCAGGCGTCGGCGCTTGTGGGCTTCGCCTCGATCGCACCCCTGGCGGGAATCGCACCTGTGGTCAGGTCCGCGGCGGCGCTTCGGGTCTGTTCTTCCGTGAACAATCCGCCATCTGGCAGCCCGCCGCCGGCGTCGCGAAGCTGCATTATGCAGCGGACCCGCGGCTTGAGTTTCTTGCCTACCTCGCCCAGCAGGTTGGCGAACGGAGGGTAGTATGCAGTCTCGGGGACTGCCGCGCCTGAAGAACGGATGGCCCAGAGTTCCTCGATGTAAGTTTCCAATGGATGCATGCGTGAACTCTGGTTATATCATTGCGCGGAGTGCGGGCGCTCCGGGCATTCCAGAGGACAATCGCCTCCACAAATAATTCGAGACATAATGGAACCTTGTGTGTTTAAGACTTCGGAGGTCTTCACGGGGATGTATATCCATAAACTCCTGTTTGGCGTCTGCCTCGCTGCCGCAGCCGCCCAGTCCGCGACTCCCGCCCCGGCTCTGAAACTGAGCCCTGGCGCGGCTTCGGTTCGGGTGGGCAGACATACCACCTTCTCGATTGCCGGTCTATCTAAGCCTTCCACCACCATCACCTGGTCGCTTGCCTCCACCGCGGCCCAACATACCGGCAGCCTCGGTATCATTACTAGAGCCGGAATCTACACCGCGCCGCTGGTCCCGCCCGTGCCGAATACGGTCATCGTTCAGGCGGTGGACACGGCCAGCGGCAGCCTTTCGGGGTCGGCCACAGTCGCGGTCCTCAACCCGGCGCCTGCCATCGCCAGTTTGTCGCCCAACTTCATCAACACCGGCCTGGCGTATACCATTGATATCAAGGGCTCAGGATTCCTCAGCACCTCGCAGGTTATGTGGAACGGAAAGACCGTCGCATCCACCTTCGTTTCGGCCACGGACCTCCAGATCCAGGGTACTTCGACGTTGGCCGCGGGCACCAAAGTGGCCGTGACTGTGGTGAATCCCGACCCCGGCGGCGCCACGTCGAACGTTGCCACGCTTACGGTGAACCCGCCCGTCGTAGTGACCCTTACACCCACCGGCAAAACCATCCGCTGCGGGACCACGCTGGCGCTCACGGTCAAGGTCGCGAACACCACCGACTCCGTGGTGTCCTGGCAGATCAATGGACAGGCGGGCAGTTCCACGCTGGGGACGGTCTCGTCCACCGGTGTTTATGCCGCCCCGGCCGATGTCCCGAATCCCGCGACGGTAACCGTGACCGCCATCAGCCATGCCGACCCCACGGCCAAAGCCAGCGTGACGGTGACGCTTCAGAACGGGCTGCCGGTAGTTACCTCCGTGAGTCCTAACCCGGTGAACCCGGGCAATGTCACGCTCACGGTCAACGGAAGCGGGTTTGCGCCGGGAGCCACGGTCTACTTTGCCGGCGCCGCGCTCACCACAACCGTGGTTTCCGACACCCAGCTTACGGCCACCGGGACGGTCGCCATGCCGGTAGGGCGCCTGGCGGCTATTAAAGTGACCAACCCCAACCCCGGAACGGCCACTTCGACGCCGCTGGCGGTGCCTGTCCGCGTGGCCAGCGAGCAGATGGCGTACGCCGACGCGGTCCGCTTCCTGGAAATGACCACGTGGGGGCCCACGCCGCAGAGCGTTGCGGACCTGCAGACGATGGGGCGCGACGCCTGGCTGGCCGCGCAGTTCGCCAAGCCGGCCAGCGCGTGGCCCGATCCCGACAACACCACTGAAGGCGTGGCCCGGCTGCAGAGCGCCTTCTTTTCCGTGGCCCTGAATGGCGACGATCAACTCCGCCAGCGCGCGGCGTTCGCTCTGGCGCAAATCATGGTGGCGTCGGCGGTGAAAGATATCCAGTTCGAGCAGATGGTGGGGTATCAGCGGCTCCTGGGCGACTCCGCTTTCGGCGGATATCGCGACCTGATGACCGCAATGACATTGAATCCGGCCATGGGCGACTTCCTCGACATGGTGAACAACGACAAGGCCAACCCCGCCAAAGGCACCGCGCCCAACGAGAACTATGCACGCGAGGCGATGCAGCTCTTCACCCTCGGTCTGGTGCAGTTGGATTCCCAGGGCATCCCGATCACTTCGGCCGGCGCCACGGTTCCCGAGTACGACCAATCCACCGTTACGGCAATGGCCAGGGTGTTGACCGGTTGGACCTACGGCGAAACGCCCGGTTTCGCCTCGGAGTGGACCAACATGCCGTACTATTTCGGGCCCATGGTGGCCTTCGAGGATCATCACGACACCACGGAGAAGGACCTCAATCTGCCCATCCCGTGCGTGATTCCCGCCGGCGGCACGGCGGAGAGCGACTTGAAAGCGGCCCTGGACTGTCTCTACAAGCAGTCTAACGTGGCTCCGTTCGTATCTTATCGGCTGATTCAGCGATTGGTGATGAGCAGCCCGTCGCCGGCGTATGTGGGCCGGGTGGCCAACGTCTTTCAATCGTCGAACGGCAATTTGCAGAGCGTGATTACGGCGCTGCTCAACGATTCCGAAGCGCAGACGGAAGGCACCGGCAAGCTGGCGGAGCCCATCCTTTATGCCACCGGGCTGCTGCGAGCGCTCAATGCGACGGTCACGAGCGCCGACGCGATGGCGGCCCAGGCCACGCTCATGGGCCAGACCCCGCTCTCGCCGGGCAGCGTATTCAGTTACTTCTCGCCGTTCTACCGCGTTCCCGATACGACGCCGCCGCCGGTGGCTCCGGAATTCCAGGCGATGAACGCCGCCACCGCCCTGGCGCGCGCCAACTTCGCCTACCGCGCGGCGACCAACGGGCTTTCCACCAGCATTAAGGTGGACCTGACCAATCTAACGGACATCGCCAACAATCCGGCCGACCTGGTGGAAGCTCTAAACCAGGCTCTCTACCGGGGCGAAATGGATTCCAACGTGCGCGCGCTTCTGGTCACGGCGGCCAGCGCGTCCACCAACCTGGCGGCGCGGGTGCGGAGCGCGCTCTATGCCGCGGCGGCCGCGCCGCAATACGAAATCGAACGGTGAGAGGAGAACCATAGCCATGACATTCAATCAACTTCGATCGCGGCGCGATTTTCTTCGCATCGGCTGCCGTACACTTTCGACCATCGGCGCGGCGGCGGCCTTCGGACAGGCCGGCCTGATGACTGCGCGGGCGCAATCGTCGGACGGTTACAAGGCGATGGTCTGTATCTTCCTGTTCGGCGGCAACGACTCCAACAATCTGCTGGTGCCCAACGACGCCGCCACTTACGCCAACTACCAGAAGATCCGCCAGAACCTGGCGCTGTCGCAAGCCTCGCTGGTGACTATTCACGACCCGGCCACCAACGCCAATTACGGATTGCATCCCAGCTTCGCGCCGCTCGGTCCGCTGTATAACACGTCTAAGCGGCTGGCGCTGCTGGCTAATGTGGGCACGCTGGTGCAACCGGTGCCGCGCGGGTCGAACGGCCTGCCGCTGCTCAACTCCGTGACGCTGCCGGTGAACCTCTACTCGCATGCCGACCAGCAGAACGAGTGGCAGAATGGCGTACCGCAGGGCGGCTCCACTACCGGTTGGTCCGGCCGGCTGGCCGACAGGTTGACCGGCATTTCGAGCGGGATCGTGCCGCCGACCATCGGCATCAGCGGCAATGCGCTCCAATTGATCGGCGCCAACACCCAGCCCTCCACAGTCAACACCAGCAACTTCTCGCTGGTGGCGCCGGCGACCGACCCGGGAACCACAGCCTTGCAGAACATGCTCACGCTTTCGAGTGGAGTCACGCTGGTCCAGGCGGCGCAGAATTCGCTGAAGGACGCCATTTCCGTGGCGCAGACCGTGGACGCCGCCATCAGTGGCAGCGCCAGCCTGGGCGTGACGTTTCCGACCAGCGACATTGGTACGCAATTGGGACAGGTGGCCAAACTCATTCAGGTGCGCGCGTCGCTGGGCGCCACCCGCCAGATTTTCTTTTGCAGCCAGGGCGGCTACGACACGCACTCCAACCAACTGGCGCAGCAGGTGCAACTGTATTCCAACCTGGCCGCGGCGCTGGTGGCGTTCGACCAGGCCATGGGCCAGCTCACGGTGCAGAACAACGTGACCACGTTTACCGAATCGGACTTCGGCCGCACCTTCCAGCCCAACGGCAATGCCGGCACCGACCATGGATGGGGCAGCCACGCCCTGGTCTTGGGCGGCGCTGTGAACGGCGGCAACTTGTACGGCAAATTCCCCACGCTCGCGCTATCCGGACCGGACGATTCGGGAAGCCGGGGCACCTGGGTCCCCAGCACGTCGGTGGATCAGTACGGCGGCGCCCTGGCGAAGTGGTTCGGCATCTCGGCGCAGGCGGATCTGGACTACATCTTCCCGAATCTGACCGGGTTCGGATATCAGACGCCGGGGGTGGTCTAATGTATCCAATGTATGCAAGAGCCGTTTTGTTCGCCGCATTGCTGACCTTCGCCGCCGGCTGCATCGCACGCGCCGATGACATACCCGCCTCAGGGAGCGCCGCGCCGGGCTTCACACTAACTTCGCAGGAAGGGAAGCCGGTCAGTCTGGATGACTTTCGCGGTAAGTGGGTAGTGCTGTACTTCTATCCGAAAGACATGACGACGGGGTGCACCATCGAAGCGCACAACTTCCAACGGGACCTGGCTCAGTACGATAAGAAGAACGCGGCGATACTGGGCGTCAGCGTGGACACGGTGGATTCGCACCGGGAATTCTGCACCAAGGAAAGCCTGACCTTCAAGCTACTCGCCGATAGCGGCAAAACGGTCACGGAGAAGTACGGCTCGCTGGGCCCATCGGGCATGGCGGCACGGAACACTTTCCTGATCGACCCGAAGGGAGTGATTCGCAAAGTATACCTCCGGGTGAGTCCCGGCCCGCATAGCGAGGAAGTCCTGGCGGCGCTGGGAGAGTTGGAGAAGTAGGGAGAAGGCGGCGGAGAGGGGGATTCGCTTACGCCCGCTGAACCCACTCCATCCACTTACCCAGGCCTTCGCCGCTGGTGCTGGAAACTTGGAGGATCTCGATTCCCGGCTGGATGCTGCGGGCGTTCGAGATGGCGTCCTCGAGGCGAAACGGCACGTAGGGAAGCAGGTCGATTTTGGTCAACACCATGAGCTTCGACTTGAAGAAAATGCCGGGGTACTTCAGGGGCTTCTCCTCGCCCTCGGGCACGCTGAGCAGCACAATTTTCGCCACCTCTCCCAGGTCGTAACTGGTAGGGCAGACCAGGTTGCCGACGTTTTCGATGAACAGCAGATCGAGTTGCGAGAGGTCCCAGCCTTCCAGCGCCTTGGCCACCATGCGGGCGTCCAGGTGGCACGCGCCGGCGGTGGTGATCTGGCGCACGGGGAAGCCATAGCGCGCCAGGCGCTGCGCATCGGCGTCGGTCTGGATGTCGCCGGTCAGCACGGCAACGCGCTTGGCCGGGTCGAAGGCTCCCAGCGTCCGCTCCAGCAGGGCGGTTTTGCCCGATCCCGGCGAACTGATCAGATTCAATACACGGATGCCGTTTTTGGCGAATTCCGCGCGCAATTCGGCCGCCAGGCGGTCGTTCTCATTCAGAACTTTGCGCTCCAAAGGCACTGTAGTCGTGGTTGTGCTCATGGCGTCGATTCCTCCAGTTCCAGGTAGCTCAATACCAATTCGTCGGCGGGCGCCTCTTGCAGATCGAGCACCAGCAGCTCTAACGGCGTCCCTTTGGTGATGGCTTCGAAACAGAACGCCAGCGAGTCGCGATCCACGCCCGACATAGCGCCGACGGTCACGCCGATCTTTACCGCGCGCGCGCCGGGGTGAGGTCGCAACTCGGTTTCGACGGCCTCCAGAATCGAATTGGCGATTCCCAGCTCGTGCATCTCAACAAATCCTCGGCAGTTGGTCGCCCGCCAGCATGTCCACAATGCGCGTGGTGCCGAAGGCCGTGCGCATGGTCACCATGCCCGGATGGGCGGCGGTGACCGATCCCACGATTGCGGCGTCGCGGCCCAGCGGATGGCGGCGCATGGCTGCGACCACCTCGCCGGCCGCCTGGCGCGCGACGATGGCGGCCAGCTTGCCTTCGTTGGCCACGTACAGCGGATCGAACCCCAGTAACTCGCAGGCGCCGCGCACCGCATCGTTCACGCGGATCGCGCGCTCGTCGATCTCGATGCCCACGCGGGATTGCCCGGCGATCTCATTGAGCGTGCTGGCGAGACCGCCGCGCGTGGGGTCGCGCATGCAGCGGATCTGCAGGCTGGCGTCCAACATGGCGTCCACCAGCGTGTTGAGGGCAGCCGAATCGCTGAGCACCTCGGTTTCCAGTTCCAGCCCTTCGCGTTCCGAGAGGATGGCGATCCCGTGATCGCCGATGCTGCCGCTCAGAATCACCGCATCGCCCACGGTGGCGCCGCTGGCGGAGAGATTGAGGCCGTCGCGCATCAGTCCGATCCCGGTGGTATTGATGTACACGCCATCGCCTTTGCCGCGTTCCACGACCTTGGTGTCGCCGGTGACGATCTGGACTCCCGCAAGGCGCGCGGCCGCGGTCATGGACTCGACAATCCGCCGTAGCGCATCCATTTTCAAGCCTTCTTCCAAAATGAACGCCGCGCTCAGGTAGAGCGGGTGAGCGCCGCCCACTGCCAGGTCGTTGACCGTGCCATGGACCGCCAGCGATCCGATGTCGCCGCCGCGGAAGAACAGCGGCTTCACTACGAAAGAATCCGTGGTGAAGGCCAGGCGCGCGCCGCCGATCGAAATGGCCGCCTGGTCTTCGAGGCGGTCGAGCACGGGGTTGGCGAACGCCGGGAGAAAGATGTCGCGCAGCAACTCGGCGCTGAGCTTGCCGCCGGACCCGTGGCCCAGCAGGACGGTGTCGCGGGTGGGGATGGGGGCCGGGCAGACGAACGGGTTCACTGTGCGCCTCCTTGCTGGACCGCCGGTACGCGCCGGCGGTAGGCATGATAGGCGGCACACACGCCTTCGCTCGAAACCATGGGCGCGCCTAGCGGGGACTCGGGGGTGCAGCGCGCGCCGAACGCCGGACAATCGGCCGGCTTCTTCAGCCCCTGCAACACCAGCGCGCTGATGCACTCGGCGGGCTCCTCGGAGACGATCCCCGCGGTGCCGAAGATCCGCTCCGCGTCGTAGTCCGCAAACTCCTGGCGGATGCGGAACCCGCTGCCCGGAATGGGGCCGATGCCGCGCCACTTCCGGTCGCACACCTCGAATACGCGATGCATGATTCGCTGCGCGGCCTGGTTGCCGTCGCGCGTCACCGAGCGGACGTATTGATTCTGCACTTCGGCGCGGCCTTCTTCAAGCTGCACGACCAGCATGCGGATGGCCTCCAGCAGGTCCACGGGCTCGAACCCGCCGATCACCACGGGCAGGCGGAATTCGCGGGCCAAGTCTTCGTACTCGCGCCAGCCCATCACGGCGCAGACGTGTCCCGGAGCGATCAGCCCCTGTACCCGGCAATCGGGCGAACGCAAGATGGCGCGCATGGCGGGCGGCACCAGGACGTGCGCCGCCAGCATGGAAAAGTTCGTCAGCCGTTCCTGTTTGGCTTGCCATACCGCCATGGCATTGGCCGGCGCGGTGGTCTCGAAGCCGATGCCGAAGAACACCACTTGGCGCGATGGATTCTCGCGCGCCAATTTGACCGCGTCCATGGGCGAATAGGCGATGCGCACGTCGCCGCCGGCGGCTTTCACGCGGAACAGGTCGGTGTGCGACCCGGGCACGCGAAGCATATCGCCGTAGGAGACGAAGATTGTCTCGGGGCGCGCCGCAATGGCCAGGGCCTTATCGATGATCTCGAGTGGCGCCACGCACACCGGGCAGCCGGGCCCGTGGACGAGCTCGATTTCGGGCGGCAGCAGTTCGTCCAACCCGTAGCGCATGATGGTGTGCGTCTGGCCGCCGCAGATCTCCATGAGCACCCACGGCCGAGTGACGCGCTCGCGGATGGCCTGGGCAATCGACTGGGCCAGCCCGGCGTCGCGGTACTCGTCGATGTACTTCACCGGGCGGTCTCCGGCGGGAGCTTGGAATCGGGGGCGGCGGCTTCACTGTCGGCAGCGGCTTCACTGTCTATAGCGGCGCCCAGTTCCTCCAGTAGCGCGTAGGTGCGTTGGGCCTCTTCCTCGTCGATCTTGCTGATGGCGAAGCCCACGTGAACCAGGACATAGTCGCCGACGCCGGCTTCGGGCAAGAGATCCATATACACGTTGCGCGTGACGCCGCCGAACTGGACTTTCGCGATCCGATTTGAGCCGATGTCCGTGGATTCCAGAACTTTTCCAGGCACTGCCAGGCACATGTGGTATTTCCCCACACTCAGGATAACAGAAAAGGGGACCCGATAGTCCAATGATGTCGCGAGTTATGGCCTTGGATGAACGAGAGAACGGGGTTCCGGAAAACGCAAAACGGCGATGGCGGCCCCTTGACATTCTACGATACTTCGACGAATATGGAAATATAGAGTTTCAGGAGGAACCGCTAATGGCATCGAAGATCAAGAACGAGGAGGTCACCCGGTACGCGGACATGTTTGCCGCGATGGGCAGCGAGCCGCGACTGCGCATCTTGCGCCTGCTGTTGTCGGCTCATCCCGATGGGATGGTGGTTGGTGAAATTGGCACTGAACTCGAGGTGACGGCGAGCACGTTGTCGCACCATTTGGAAAAGCTCAAGAACGAGGACCTGGTTTGCGTTCAACGGGAAGGGACGTTCTTGCGCTACTCGGCGAACACGGCGGTGCTGGAGCAGTTGCTCGGTTTTTTGTACGCCGAGTGCTGTACGCGCAATAAGGCCGTGGAGCCCCAGAAGATTGTTTGCTGCAAGTAGGGAAGGACGAGCGAAATGAGCGAAATCAAAGACGTTGTGAAAGAGAAGTACGGACAAGCGGCGCTGCGGGTTGTCGCGGGCGAGGGAAACGCTTGCTGCGGGAGCAGCCCGTCGTCGTGCTGTTCGGGCGGAGACCCGATCACGTCGGATTTGTACGATCAACTCCAGAAAGATCAGTTGCCGGAGGCCGCCGTTCTGGCGTCGCTCGGCTGCGGAAATCCTACGGCGCTGGCGGAGTTGAAGCTCGGCGAAGTAGTGTTGGACCTTGGAAGCGGCGGCGGGATCGACGTGCTGCTCTCGGCAAGGAGGGTATCCCCTGGAGGCAAGGCATACGGGCTCGACATGACGGACGAGATGCTGGCGCTGGCACGCGACAATCGAAAGAAGGCCGGTATCGAGAACGTGGAGTTTCTCAAAGGCGAGATTGAGAATATCCCGCTGCCGGACAATTCGGTGGACGTCATCATCTCGAACTGCGTGATCAACCTTTCCGCCGACAAGGATGGTGTATTGCGGGAGGCCTTCCGGGTGCTGAGACCGGGAGGGCGATTGGCCGTCTCGGACGTTGTGACGCGTGGCGAGATCCCCGAGGAGATTCGGAAGAACATGCTCTTGTGGGTGGGTTGTGTTGCCGGCGCACTCGACGAGGACGACTACCGCGCGAAGCTCGCCGCCGCGGGTTTTGCGAACATCCTGATTGAGCCAACGCGGGTGTACCGCGCCGAGGACGCCTTATCGTTCCTCGCGGATAAGGGTATCGACGCGGAGAAAATCGGTCCGCTGGTGGACGGGAAGTTCATGAGCGCTTTCGTGCGAGCGAAGAAGCCGATGCAGCAGTAAAGGGGAGCTCAGTGGCCGTGGATCACCTAAGTCGCAAGCTATCGTTCCTGGACCGCTATCTCATGCTGTGGATCTTCGCGGCGATGGCCGCGGGGGTTGGACTGGGGTAAGTAAACTCCAAACGAGAGGAGAACACAACCGTGCGAGTTTTCGTGACACGGCATTTCAACGTCCTGTTCCTGTGTACCGGCAATTCGGCCCGGTCCATAATGGCGGAAGCCATCCTGAATGGGAGGGGCTTCCCGAATTTCACCGGGTATAGCGCGGGGAGCCATCCCACCGGGCGTGTCCACCCCGAGGCGCTCAAACAAATAGCCCACATGCAAGTAGACGGGCTGCGCAGCAAGAGTTGGGATGAATTTGGAAAGCCCGATGCACCGAAGATGCACTTTGTGTTTACGGTGTGCGACAGGGCTGCGAGCGAAGTGTGCCCGATCTGGCCGGGACATCCACTGACGGCCCGATGGGGAGTTCCCGACCCCGCCGCCGTCGAAGGAACAGCGGAACAGATTGAGCGCGCCTTTTTTGAGGCGTTCACCACTCTGGATCGAAGGATTGGTCTGTTCCTGTCGTTGCCTTTGGAGACGTTGGAGCGAGAAGTCGTCCAAAGCGAGATCGATCGCATCGGCCGACAGTAGACGGGTTGAAACGCGGACTGACCCCGCCCGGCAGTACGCGCCGTGCAGGGCTCTCGTAATCGATTCCTATCGGCCACGATCGATCCATTTCGCAGCCTCGGCGACGGTGATCATTACGGTCAGCGGGTCGGTGGGCGACGCGACAAAGCCATACTTCTCATAAAAGCGCTTCGCCGCTTCCGAAATCGCATGGACCAGGATGGCGCGGATGCCGGCAATTTCCTCGACCTGGACAGTGCGCAAGACGGCATCCCGCAGGAGTCCGGTGCCCATACCTTCACCATGAAACGCCTTATCGACCGCAAGGCGGCCCAGGACCATCACCGGGACCGGGTCGGGCATATTGCGTCGGATTCGCCCGGGCGCATCGGCTTGAGCCACGGCGCCGGCGGCGAGCGTGTAGTATCCGACAACCCGCCGCCCGGCACAGACCACGTATGTCCGCGAGGCGCCACTTGCCTGATTTTGCCCGGCCCGCCGGCGCAGCCAGTCGTTCAGTGCCGGCTCACCGCAATCGAACCCGGAGAGATCGTGCACGGAGGACAGTCTTTCGGGCGGGCCTATCTCACGGGTGCCGCTCATCGGTCCCAAGGCGCTTTCGTCCGAAGCAGACGGCGCAGCCGGGGATTGTCCTTCGGCGGGCTATCGAGAATACTCGTGAACCGTGCGAACGCTTCTTCCGACAAGGCAAAATAGCGCCGATCCAGCAGCACCGACTCGGCTTCCCGGCAGGCTGCGTCCAGCATGAAGTCCGATCGGCTTCTCCCTAGCGCCTCCGCCGCACGGTCGATCAGGGCCTTTTGCTTCCTGCTAGCGCGCAAGTTAATTGTCTCGCCGCGCGCCGTCGATTCCTTCGCCACTGTGCCGGGCATCGCCCCCTCCATGTCTACACAACTACTATACATTACTGTCCTCACGTTGTAAATACACCCCGTGGGCTGTGGTTTGCCGCCGGTTCGCGCTAGAATCGATTGCAAGGAGGCTCTATGCGGATCCTCATACTCGCCGCCTGGCTCGGCGCCGGGCTTTTCGCTCAGACGCCACCGTCGAAACCGGCCGAACAGGGCACCGATCCCTCCGCTCAATGGAAGGAGACCCGGCAGGCTTTGCAGTCCCTGCGGAACTTCGCGAGCAATCTGCGCGCTGGTCTTCCGGAAAGCCGTTCCAACTCACTGACCTTCGATGTCCGGCGTCCAGGTGTGATGGCGCCCGGAAAGGCGTGCGCCATCCCGCTGCTGAACGCGATGCCTAAAGGCGGCTTCACGGGCGACCCCAAGATGGTGATTCCCGGGTCCGAGAAGCCCTCTAACATCGACCACATGCCGATCCTCCTGGAGGCGCCCTCCTGCGCGGACTTCAAGCGGTAGCCGGCGGGATCACGCGGCGTGGGTTCCTCGCCACGGTGCCGGCGGCTCTCTCGGCCGCCACGCGCGTGCCGCCCCCTCAGCCCTACGGGGCCATCCCATCCAGCCGCCAACTGCGCTGGCATGGGCTTGAGACCACGGCGTTCCTCCACTTCACCGTCAACACCTTCACGGATCGCGAATGGGGACTGGGCGACGAAGATCCCAACCTCTTCAACCCGGCGAAACTGGACGCCGACGCCATTGTCCAGCCGTTGGCCGAAGCCGGGATGCGCGGCGTGGTTCTCACCTGCAAACACCACGACGGCTTCTGCCTGTGGCCAACCAAGACCACCGGCCACTCGGTGCTCGCGTCTTCCTGGAAGGGCGGCAAGGGCGACGTGGTTCGTGAAATCTCCGACGCCGCCCGCCGCCACGGCCTTCTCTTCGGCGTCTACGTGTCGCCCTGGGACCGCAACCATCCAGCCTATGGCAAGCCCGAGTATCTCGCGGTCTACCGCCGGCAACTTACCGAACTGCTCACCGGTTACGGCCCCATCTTCGAAGTGTGGCACGATGGCGCCAACGGCGGCGACGGCTATTACGGCGGCGCGCGCGAAAAGCGCACCATCGACAAGACCACTTATTACGACTGGCCGCGCACCTGGGACATGATTCGCACGCTGCAGCCCGATGCCGTGATCTTCAGCGACGCCGGCCCCGACGTCCGCTGGGTGGGCAACGAGCGCGGCATGGCGGGCGACCCCTGCTGGGCGGCGTTCGATCCGGTGGGCTCAAATGGCGGGCCGGCATCTCCCGGCGATGTCCGCGAGAAGGACTCGCCGACCGGCACGCGGCACGGAGCCCGCTGGATACCCGCCGAGTGCGATGTTTCCATACGCCCCGGCTGGTTCTGGCACGAAAAGGAGAATGCCCGCGTCAAGACTCCCGCCGAGCTCATCGATCTCTATTACAAATCAGTGGGCCGCGGCGCCACCTTGCTACTAAATGTCCCGCCCAATCGCGACGGCCTGCTGTCGGTCGAAGACATCGCGTCGTTGGGGGCCTTTGGCGATTACCGGCGCGCCACCTTCGCCCACAATCTGCTGGCGCAGGCGAAGGCCAGTTCCGCGCAGGTGAGGGGCAACTTCCGCGCGTACGGACCCGCGAATCTTGTGGACGGCCGCGAGGACACTTGCTGGGCGACTAACGACGACACACGTCTCGCGGAAGCGGTTTTCGATCTTCCCCGCCCCGCCACGTTCAATGTAATCCGCATCCGCGAGGAGATTCGTTACGGCCAGCGCATCGACGCGGTGGCGGTGGACGTCAGGCAGTCGGGGACCTGGGAGCAGGTGGCGGCCGCTACCAGCATCGGTCCGCGGCGGCTGATCCAACTGGCTAAACCGATCCGCGCCCAACGTCTCCGATTGCGCGTCACCGAAGCCTCGGCCTCGCCCGTGCTGACGGAGTTTGCGGTCTTCGCGGAGCCGGACATCGCGCACCCGCCGAAAACATCAAAGCACTAATGGGCCGCCGATGATCGCGGCGCGCCGGATTGCGCCATGCGTGATATGCTTTGGGTGCTGTGTCGCCGACACCTCCGCAACCGCCGCAACTCCCGGCCTGTGCCGAATGCCAGACCTCCACTCAGTATGCGCAGGGTGGGGCTCCACAACAATCGGCTTCGCGCATGATCCGATCGAGCGACGGGAAGATGCGCATCGATACCGGCACGACATCGCTCATCACCGATCCCAAAACGCAGCAGGCCATGGTGCTGGACCACGTGAAGAAAACCGCCAGCTTCATGCCGATCACGCCGTCGCCGCCGCAGATGCCTCAAGCGCCGCAGGCCGGCGCCGCGCCGTCCTTGAAGCCTCCCACTATGCCATCGGTGGGGGTTCAGGATCTGGGTAAGAGTTTGATCGAAGGCCACGAGGTGGATGGGAAGCGGTACATCGTTCAGCCGCCGCCGCCGTCGCCGCCGCAGGCGCCCGGGGCGCCGCAGGTTCCCCAGAAACCGCAGGCCCCCACCATCGCGGATGTGTGGACCAGTTCCAAACTGGGGATGCCGGTGTTGACCACGGTGTCGGGACCGTTTGGACAGCAGACGTCTTATTGCCGGGCCGCGCAGAGCGGTGAACCGCATCCCGCGCTGTTCCAGATGCCGCCGGGTTACAAACCTATTATGCCGGCGCCGCCGGCGCCGACGAAGTGAGACATGTGGGACAGGTTGGCGGGTTAAAAGCCCGCCGCAAGTTGAAAACCCAATGCCGCATACTTTTCCCGGAATCGGGAATGCTGCAGAATTCGTGGGGCAGGATGGTATCCCAATGCCACTCACTTGTCCCAGCGTTGGAAATGCTGCGGAATTCGTGGGGCAGGATGTCAGCCTGCGGCGGGTTGTCAACCCGCATGGGCGGCATTTGCAAACTGGTCGGCAGGCCGATTGACAATCGGCCGCAGGTTGCCAACCTGCCCCACATAAGACAGCGTGCGAGATTCAGTCAATATTGGTGTGCGGTTGTGGGCAAAGTAAGTGGCATTGGGTTGAAAACCTGCCCCACAATTTCCGATTAGTTCACCTGTATCAGGAGTAAGTTGGAATACTGCGCGTCGGGGTTGACCAGTTCCAGATACCATTGGCGCTTCGAAGTGCCCACGTTCACCTGGATTTTGACCTGAGTCGAGGTCACCGAGACCAGGGCGCCCGAATACTCCGTCACCGTGTAGGAATTGGTGGGTTCCATCAGAAGGACGATGCCGCTCTGAAAGCCGGTACCGTTGAGGGTCAGGGTCTGCGTGGCGGACGACGCCGTCAGCGAAGCCGGGCTTAGCGAGGAGATGGTCGGTGGCGGGGCGGGAGCCGTCACCGTCAGGCTTACCGCACTCGACGCGGAATTGTTGGCGTTCACCACCTGCACCGTCCACGCGCGCGCCGTGGCGCCTACGTTGACGCGCACTTGAATCTGCGTGGCCGTCAGACCGACGATGGAGTTGCCGGAATATGTGTAAGCCGTGTTCCCGGTGGTCAGAACGACCTTCGGGTTGGCCTGGAAGCCGCTCCCGTTGATGGTCAGGGTCTGCGTCTGGGCCGACCCGGTCATGGGGTTTGGACTGAGCGAAGCGATCGCGGGCGACGCCGAAGCGGTAACCGTAAGGCTGGCGGCGTTCGACGACGAGCCATCGGGGTTCACCGCCTGCACCGTCCAGGTCGCCGCCGCCGTGCCCACATTCACGAGCACTTGCACCTGCGTAGCCGACTGGCTGGCGATGGAGTTGCCCTGGTATGTGGCGGTGGTGCTTCCCGAGGTCAGATTGATTTTCAAACCGGACTGAAATCCGGTGCCGGTGAGGGTCAGCGTCTGGTTGGCATTCGCCGCCGGCATGGGATTCGGACTGAGCGAGGCGATGGCCGGCGGCACGCTCACCACCAGGTTGACGATGTTAGAGCTGCTGGTGGCCGAGTTCACCACCTGCACCGTCCAGGTGCGCGCCGTAGTGCCCACGTTGACCGTCGCGGTGATCTTGGTGCTGGTCAAGGCGGTAATCGTGGGATGTACGACGGCGCCGCCCGAGTAAGTCAAATTCACGGAAGCGTTCGCGGCAAAACCGCTGCCGTTGATGGTCAGCGTCTGGTTGGCGCTGGACGCCGGCATGGGGCTGGGGCTGAGCGAGGTGATGGTGAGTGCCGTCGAAGCGCTGCTCCAGGCAATCGCCAGGGCATTGGCGTCCACCGATCCCCAACCCGTGGCCAAGTCGAAGCCGGCGGCTGCGCTGAATCCGTTCATCACGCCCACGGTTCCGGTGGTCTTGGAGGAGCAATTCGCGCTTCCTCCCTGGCACGGCACGGCGTTGGTGCCCGTGGTGGTGTCGTGGAACGCCGAGGGAGACTGCGCGGCAATGGGATACAGCCGCAGGTTTGGATTGCCCTGCCGCGACCCCGCACGTTGCACCAGGATCGCCATGATGCCGGCCATCGACGGCGTGGCAGCCGAGGTGCCGCCCACCAGGTAGAGCGAGCCTTCAATGTAGACCAGGTATCCGTCGTGCCCGGCCGCGTTGAGCGAAACGTCCGGCAGGTAGCGGTGATGGCCGCTGGTGGTGCCGGGGTCCACCGTGGGAACGCCGGTACCGGTCTGCCACGAGGGCGTCGAGTAAATGGTGCTAAACCCGCCGCCGCCCGCCCACAGGCCGTTGGCCGACGCGCCCGATGTGGTGTAACTGCTCTCGTTCCACACGGTTTCCGGAATGTAGCTCTTGGCCGATGCGAGGTGCGAATCGTTGGACGTGTTCCAATAGGATCCGCTGCCTTCGGCGAACTCGGTGCCGCCCACGGCCACGTTGAATGGCGAGGAGGCCAGCCCGTTGACGCCGAAACCGCCTTTGGCCGGCACGGTGGTATTGGTCCCTTTGGAGCCGGTGCTCTCGGACACATCGCACGCCGCCGAACCAGTGTCGCCCGCGGCTACGAATACCGAGATTCCCTGCGCCGCCGCCTGCGACCACAAGCTGTTGTAGAACGCGTTCGAGGTGCCCATATCGGCCTCGCAGAGTCCATAGCTGAGGCTGATTACGGGCGCCAGATTGTTGTTCACGATGTATTGCGACGAAAGAGTGATGCCGTCGGAGCTATTGGTGTCGGCCGAGACCACCAGTTTGATGGCGGCGCCTTTGGCTACGGCTCCCGCCCACTCCATATCGAGGTCGGCTTCGGTCTCATCGCCCGAGAGCACTCCGGGGTCTTTCCCGTTCAGGACCACGGTCACGTTGTTGGCGCCCAAGCCGAACTGGCTGCGAAATGTCGTGGCGTCGGTCAGCTTGACGTTGGTATCGGCCACCACCGCGATGGTCTGGCCGGTGCCGTCGTAACCTTGATTCCAAAGCGGCGTCAGGTCGTAAATGGTGGCGAAATCATAGGGAGAAAGCGCATGGCTACCGCCCGACAGATCGGTCTGGGCGACGGGCGAACCGGCGCTCGTTCTGGAAGGCTGGGCCCGGCGCCCCAGCACGCGGTGCAAAGGCCGCGCGTGGAAATCGTGCATCGACGCCACGCCGCCGACAACCCCCTCCAGCGCGTCGGGAATCGCCAGATCCGTGGCATTGGCTACATGCGGCACGCCGTCCACCACATATTGATGGATCTCGGTGTGGAAAGCCCTCTCCACTTGCCGCGCGGTGCCGCTGAACTCGATGCTGCGGCGTCCGCTGGCGATCTCGCCCACGCGGAAGCCGTGCCCTTCGAGCCAATTCGTAATGACGTCGAGATCTTCCCGGGCCACCCCAAACCGTTCGCCGAACTCCGCCGGCGTGAGCCAGGCATGGAAGTTCGCCGACTGCGTATCCTGTTGCTCCACCAACAGTTGCTCCAGGGCGGCCTCCTGTTCCGGAGTGCTCTTGAGTTGGAGCAGCATGCGATCCATCGACAGGTCGCCGGACGCCCGGCCAACATCGTTGGCTGCGGTCGCCAGGGAGTGTGTGGTGCCCGACACCCGGACGAACCGGGTATCGTCGATGGGACGTGTGATTCGCGCCCGTACCTGGGCGGAAACCGTGGTGCAAAGAACCGCACTGACTAACAGGATTGTCTTCAATCGCATTCGTTGTACCTCAGACTCGTGACCGGAACATTGGGCCATTCGCGCCTCGCCATATGGTTCGTATTGCTGGTATCGAATGGCTCATCGGCTCATCTTGCTCCCACGTGAACAGGAAATCGCCCTACGAGTACTATTAGTACTGCCGAATAATTGGTACGATCAAGCCCCCAAAGGTTAGGGTGAGCCACTGAAATTGTGGATTTTTGTGACAGTCGGCGGGGGATGTGGGGAAGCCGTGGCGCACGGCGGACCGTGTACGGAGGCCGGGCGTCCCGATGAGTCGGGACGCGGCACACACGAATGCGTACGCCACTTAAGTGCGGTACGCTGAAGCCGAAAGGAGAGCTTCATGCGGTGTCGATGGGGTGCGGCCCTGGCCGCCGCGGCCGCGATTGCGTGTCTCGGTTTGGCGACGGCCCAGACCATCGCTCCCGACGAAATGCACGCGCGGACCTTTCCGTATTTCCCTCCATCGCCGCTCACACTGCGCACCGAGGCGAAGCTGGTGGAGGTTCCAGTGGTGGTTCGCGACGGGCGGCGGCGCGCGGTCGCCGGTCTCACGCGGGACGATTTCGAGATTTACGACGCCGGGACGAAACAGACCATCTCGGCCTTCTCGGTGGAAAGTTTCGGATCGCCAGGGAGCAAGGCGGACGCCGGTAGCGGCTCCGGGCCGAAGAGCCCGCCCCGGCCGCGCGTCATAGCGCTGCTGTTCGACGATCTGCATACCGACGCGCCCAACTTAAAGGCAGCCAAAGACGCGGCGCAACGATTCGTCAAGACCGCCCTGGCGCCGGGCGACCGCGTGGCGGTGGTCACTACGGCGGCGCCGTCGCAGAGCGCCGAGTTCACCGCGGATGTGCCGACGCTGGTCGAGCGGATCGCCAAGGTGACCACCCGCGAGAAAAAGGGCCCTTGGGTGTGCCCCACTATGGAGGCCTACGAGGCGTATCTGATCGTCAATCATCTGGACAACGCGCTACTTACGGCGAAGATAGCGGAATGTTCAGCCTGTCAACATACGCCTTGTTCGGAAAACCAGATAACCTCTCTGGCCAACTGGATCTGGGACCAGTCGATGAGTAACACGAAGTTGACGCTAACCGTGCTCGATAGCATGGTGGACGGCATGGCGAAATTGCCGGGACAGCGCGTGATACTGCTGACCGCGGCGGAGTTACTCATGGGCAATCTGGAGCACGACCTCAATCGGTTGACGACTAAGGCACTGCACGCGGAAGTGGTCGTCAACACGCTGGACGCCAAGCGGCTGTACGTGACGTTCAACCCGCGGACCGATGGCAGGATTCAGGGCGCAAAGGGCGACGGCATGGCGCTTCTGGCGGCCGGCACGGGCGGCGTGTTCTACCACAACAGCAACGATCTGGCGGGAGGCTTCCGCGAATTGGGCATGCTGCCGGAGACCCTGTACATACTGGGCTTCGCGCCTTCGGACACGGCAGCGGACGGCCGCTATCACAGCCTGAAGGTGAATCTCACGGCAAGTGAGCGGTATTCGCTGCAGACCCGCCTGGGCTACACGGCGCCCGCGGCGGCGGCCGCTTCACCGGTTCCACAGCTTTCCAAGTTGGATAGTGAAGCCATGGCCTCGGACACCGTCACGGACTTGCCTGCCTCGTTCACCTGGGAGCGGCCAGCGGGGCGGCCGGGGATCACCATGGTCGCGCACCTGGATATCGGCCATTTGCATTTCCTGACCTGGAAGGACCGGCGGACGCAGCGGTTGACCCTTGTGGCGATCCTGATGGATGCCCACGGCGCGTTCGTGACGGGCAAGCGGAGCGAGTTCGAGCTGAACCTCACGGAGGCGACATTCGCCGGGTTGACGAAGACCAGTTTCACCGCGTCGATGACCATCGAAGCGCCTCCGGGCAATTACTCGGCGCGCGCGCTGGCGGTGGATGGCCTGGACGGTAAACTGACGGCGGCCAATGCGAGCGTGCAGGTGAAGTGAGGCCGCCGCTGCGCCCCCGGAACCGCGACTGCGGAGGAGCGGCCCGAGCGGCGGGGTGCAGTTTTTGTGGGGCAGGTTGGCAACCTGCGGCGGGTTGGTAACCCGCCTGGGCGGCATTTGCACGCGGCCGACCAGGCCGAGTGCCACTCGGCCGCAGGATGCCATCCTGCCCCACATAAGGCGTAAGGCTTCGTAAACGTCTCCGCTAACCCCTTGAAAGCGCGGCTAATTTTCTTCTTGACGACAATCGCAGATTGCAATATAGTAATCACATATTGCGATATGAGACTAGGAGAAAAACTTCGGTACCTGCGGGAAGTGGAAGGCACGTTGCGCGGAATGAAGCGCGAACTGTCGCAACTGGAGCTGGCGCGACTGATCGAGAAGGAACTGGGGAAGTCCATCAGCCAGAGCTACCTGTCGCAGATTGAGAGTGGCGCGCGTCCGCACCTGACGAACTCTTCGCGCATGCTGCTGGCCAAGTTCTTCAAGGTGCATCCGGGGTACCTGGTGGACGACCCGGAGGGCTTCCAGAACGAGCTCATCTCGGAGTTGGGCGCGGTGGAAGACAAGATCGATTTATGGCTGGTGAGCGGCGCCGAGCGCTTCCGCAAGGACGCGGACCTGCACCACGCGCTGGTGACCTTGGCGCGGCACGACGATTCGCGCATGTGTCTGGTGCTGCTGGGGACGATTCTGGAGAACCCGGGGTTGGCGGAGCGGTTGATGGATGTGCTGAAAGCTCCCGCCGCCGGCTCCAAACCTAGGAGACGTGTATGAGCTGGTCGGATTTTTACTTCTTCTGTTTCCTTGTCGGATTCGGCTTGAGCGCGTTGTCGTTCCTGGCCGGCAGCATGCATGTGCATTTGCCCCACCTGCACGTACACCACGGCATCCACGTGGGGCATGCCTGCCAGCCATCGAGCGGCGGCAAACTGGGCAGGGTGGGACGAAGCACGATTTCGTACTTCAATTTCGCGACTATGGCGGCGTTCCTGGCATGGTTCGGCGGCACCGGTTATGTGCTGGTGCATTTCTACGCCGTCTGGTTTCTGCTGGCGCTGGGGATTTCGGTGCTGAGCGGCCTGGGCGCGTCGTCGGTAATGTTCTGGTTCCTGGCCAAGGTGCTGATGGGCCGCGAGGCTCCGCTCGACCCGGCCGATTACGACATGGTGGGCGTGCTGGGGAAGCTGAGCATCTCCATCCGGACCGGCGGCACCGGGGAGATCGTGTACTCACAGGGTGGCACGCGCCGCGTTTCCGGCGCGCGCAGCGAGGATGGCGTGGCCATCCCCAAGGGCGTCGAAGTGATGGTGACCCGGTATGAGAAGGGGATTGCGTATGTGCGTCCATGGAAAGACGCCATGGACGAATTAGAACTCGGGAGGTAGAGAAAGAGAACGAACGGGCGGAATGCCCGCCCAAGGAGAAACGAACAACTTTATGGAAAACCAAGTTTACATCATCGCCGCGCTGGCGATCCTGGCGCTGTTCTTTCTGATGGCCATGTTCGCCAAGCTGTTTCGCAAGGCGGGGCCGCACGAGGCAATCATCGTGTATGGGTTCCGTGGGACTCGCGTCGTCAAGTCCCGCGGCACGGTAATTCTCCCCATGGTTGAGAACTACAAATGGTTGTCCCTGGAACTGATGTCGTTCGACGTCGCGCCGCAGCAGGACCTGTACACCAAGCAGGGCGTCGCCGTCACGGTGGAGGCCGTGGCGCAGATCAAAGTGAAGAGCGATCCCGAATCGATCCTGACCGCGGCGGAACAGTTTCTGACCAAGGACCCGGGCGAGCGCGAAGGCCTGATCCGTCTGGTGATGGAAGGCCATCTGCGCGGCATCATCGGCCAGCTTACGGTGGAAGAGATCGTCAAGGAGCCCGAAATGCTGGGCGACCGCATGCGCTCCACCTGCGCCGACGATATGAACAAGATGGGCCTCGAGGTCATTTCCTTCACCATCAAGGAAGTCCGCGACAAGAACGAGTACATCAGCAATATGGGGCGGCCGGATGTGGCCCGCATCAAGCGGGACGCCGACGTGGCCGGGGCGGAAGCCGAGCGCGATACGGCTATCAAACGCGCCGAAGCCTCGCGCGAATCCGCCATCGCCAAAGCCAACGCCGACCAGGCGCGGGTGCTGGCCGAGACTCTCTCGCTGACCAAGCAGGCCGAAGCGCAGCGCGATTTGGAAGTGAAGAAGGCCGAATACAACGAGATGGTCAAGAAGCAGCAGGCGCAGGCCGATAAATCGTATGAGATTCAGACCAACATCATGCAGCAGAAGGTGCGCGCCGAGGAAGTCAACATCCACATTATCGAAAAAGAGCGCGAAGCCAAGGTGCAGGAAGCGGAAATCGTACGCCGCGAAAACGAGTTGATCGCCACCGTACTCAAGGACGCCGAATACTCGCGCAAGCGCATCGAAACCCTGGCCGAAGCCGAGCGGCAGCGCACCATTACGGAAGCCGAAGGGCGCGCCTCAGCCATCCGCGCGCAGGGCGAAGCCGAAGCCGAGATCATCTTCAAGAAGGGCGAAGCCGAAGCCAAGGCCATGAACGTGAAAGCCGAGGCGTACCAGCAATTCAACCAGGCGGCGATTGTGGACAAGCTCATCACGAGCATGCCCGAAATCGTGAAGGCACTGGCCGCGCCGCTGGCCAACGTAGACAAGATCACCGTGATATCCACCGGCGGCGAGACCGCCGGGTTGAACAAGATCACGGGCGATATCACCAAGATGGCCGCGCAGATCCCCACACTTTTCGAAACGCTCTCGGGCATGCCGCTCAGCGAGTTGTTCTCGAAAGTGCGGACGATCGGCGGCGATAAGGCCGAGAAGCCGGGCGATAAAGCCTAAGTGGACACAACAGACCGACCGTAAGACACGAGGTAGCGGCCTCAAGGGGCCGCTACCACAGAAAGGACTTTCCAATGGCACTATTAGAACGAGTTGCAACCCTGGTTCGGGCGAACCTCAACGACCTGGTGGACAAGGCCGAAGACCCGGAGAAAATGATCAAGCAGGTAATCCTGGACATGGAAAACCAGTTACTCCAGGTGAAGACGCAGGTGGCCATATCCATTGCCGACCAGCACGTGCTGGCCAAGAAACTGCAAGAGAGCGAAGACAACGAGAAGCAATGGATGCACCGCGCCGAGTTGGCCGTGCAGAAGCAGGACGACACGCTGGCGCGCGCCGCGGTGGAGCGGTCGATGAGCTCCAAGACGGTCACCGAGAACTTCCGGCAGCAGGTGGAAGACCAGAAGACGCAGGTGGAGAACCTCAAGACCGCGCTTCTGAAGCTGGAACAGAAACTGGCCGAGGCCAAGAGCAAGAGCGATATGTTGATTGCGCAGCACCGCCGTTCGCGCGCCCTCTCGAAAGCCACCGACGCCGGCCGCGCCATGGGGGACCAATCCAACGCCGCGGCTTTCGACCGCATGAAGAATAAGGTGCAGCACAGCGAAGCCACCGCCCAGGCGGCGTCCGAACTGGCGGCCGACAATGTGGACGAGAAATTCGCCGCGCTCGAAAAGCAGGATGAAGTGGAACGCCTGCTGGCCGAGCTGAAGGGCAGGATGAAAGCGCAGTAGTATGGTACACAAAAGTCGCAACGACTGGTGGCTTGTCGCCGCCTTCCTTCTCGGTGTGTCCGCCAGCCTGGGCGCCGGTCTCTATTGGATCGGCGGTCCCGCGCTGCTGCTCTTCGTGCTGTGCGTGTACCCGCACAAGTATGAGACCACGGATCGCGGTCTGCTCATCCGCGCCACCCTGTTTCGCCGCCTGATACCTTACGGCGCCATCACCCAGGCGGAACCTTGCAGCGGCGGCCGGAGCCTGGCGCTGGCGGTGGATGGAATCGCGATCCGCTACGGCCTGGGGTCGGAGTTGCGCATATCGCCGGCCGACCCCGAGGCGTTTCTGGCCGATCTGGCTTCGCGCACCCCGCACTTGAAGCGCGAAGGGCACGGCCTGGTACTGGCGCTGTCGTAACCCGCAAACCGGAGGCTGCCATGGAGAAACTCTTCCACTTCGACACCCCGGCGGAAGTCTACAAAGCCGATGCGTGCGTCGTCTCGTGTTACGACGCACGCTTCGAGCTGGTATTGCGGAAGTTTCTGAAGCGCCGCGGTCTCGCCCTGGTGGACCACCTGAAGATCGCCGGGTCGGTGAAAGGCCTGGCCTCGCCGGAGCATGAAGCCGACCGCGAGTTCATGCTGCGCATGATCCGCATCTCCATGCGCCTTCACCAACCCGAGTTAGTCGTCATGGTGGGCCACAACGAGTGCGGCGCTTATGGCAGCGCGCCACCCGAGACCATCGCCCAGGACCTGCGTCTCGCCGCGCAGATCGTACGCGCCGCCGAGCCGTCCATGCAGGTCGAATGTTACTTCGCCGATTTCGACGGCATGTATCGCGTGCTCGAGACCGGCCAGACGAGGACGGCCACAACAGGGTGGTGAGCATCTTAATGGTGGTGCTCTTGCCGGCGCCGTTGGAGCCGGGCAAGCCGAAGCGCCGGGTGAGAGCTTAGAGGTCCAGAACGGTTTCGCCGATGGGACTCAAGCCAGTTCGACGATCATCTTGCCGACGTTTCGCCCTTCAAATAGGCCGATGAAAGCGCCTACCGCCCGATCGAGTCCCTTCTCGACGGTTTCCTTGCTCTTCAGCTTGCCCGCTTTGAAATAGCCGCCTGCTTCTCTTTCGAAATCGGCTCGACGGTCCATCCAGTCCGAAACGATGAGACCCTTCATGGTGAGCCGCTTGGTGGTGATGTTGAATAAGTTACAGGGGCCGGGAGCGGGCTTTTCCGAGTTATAAAGGGAGATGCCTCCACACGCTATGATTCGACCATGCACGCGTAACGCCGAGAGCGCCGCCTCGAGAGTCTCGCCGCCGACGTTGTCGAAATAGACGTCGATCCCACCGGGCGCTTCGCGATTCAACTGTTCCAAGACGGGGCCCGCTTTGTAATCGAAGGCGCCGTCGAATCCACATTCCTCCAGCAGGAACCGGACCTTCTCCGCCGAACCAGCCGACCCGACGACACGGCACCCGCGGAGTTTCGCCAGTTGCCCGGCGACGTTGCCGACCGCGCCGGCGGCTCCGGAAATGAAGACGACGTCTCCGGCTTTGACATCCACCAAATTCAACCCGGCCCACGCCGTCATACCCGTCATGCCGAGGGCGCCCAAGTAGACCGAGAGCGGCTGAATTTCGCGGCCGACGCGGTGCAAGTCCTCGGGCGAAGCGGTGAAGTACTCCCGCCATCCAAAGTTGGACGTGACGACGTCGCCCGGCTTGAATTCCGGGGCGCGCGACTCGATGACGTCGCCGACCGCGCCGCCTTCGAGCGGCTTGCCGATCTCGAAAGGAGGCACGTAGGACTTACCTTCGTTCATGCGGCCCCGCATATACGGGTCCACCGACATGAAGAGGTTACGAACCAGCACCTCCCGGTCTTTTAGCGGTTCCGAGGCGGTCCACTCCAGCGTGAAGTTGGCGGGGGTCGGAATCCCGGTAGGGCGGGAGGCCAGGCGAATCTCTCTGCTTGTAAGTTTCGACATCCAGATACTCTCGTTCGGTACGCGACAACTGGGTTTCAAGACAAGGACTTTGCGCGTTTCAGATTCTCGGCTTCGACGAACTCCAGGACGTCGAAGCGGTTGACGGCGCGGTCGGGGAAGAAGCTGTCAATGGCGTCATGTTCGTCGCGGAATACCTCGAATACAGTTTCCAGCCGTGCTTCGGTCAGCAGGCCGATATGCGTCGTTTTGATTTCGAAGAGCGCCAGATTTCCACCGGCCTTTCGCAGCTTCGCCAACGCGAAAAGCAGAGTGCCAAGGCCGGTGGTATCGAGTTTGCTCAGGTTCTTGAGATTCAATGCGACGCTGGTTTTTCCGGCTTTGACCAGCCGGTCCACCTCGCTTCGAAAGTCCAGATCTTCCTGCCCGAAGGTAAGATGGCCGTTCAGATCCAGAATCTCGATGCCTTCAACCTCCCGGGTCGTGATGTCTAAGGACATAGATAACCCACTGTTGCACATAACGCCCGCGATCCGGTAACTACTTCAGGTGACCTTCCGCGCGAGATCGCAGCTCTTGCGAGGCACGGAACCAGTCCTCTTCGGGAGATCCTTGCGGACAGCCTCTGGCTTGCCACAGCTTATGGGCCAGTGCGGCAGTCTCCTGGTGGCCAAAGATCGCGATGCCGTGCTCATTCACGGCTGTCGCGCTCATCTGCTCGGTGTGTTCGTGAGCATGTTGGGAATGCTCGAGAGCTCGCCTGGAAAGCTCTTGTCCGGTTTGGTGGTCCTGCTTCTCATGGGCTTCGGCGGCGCTCCGATGAGCGTGGGCGGCGGCATCGTGCAACTCCGCGGCCCGCTGATGGTTCTCGTAATGCGATCCGTTGTTATAGCGAGTGGACATTTAGAGTCTCTCTATCTCCCCCGACTTATTGTGGGCTTCCTTTGCGAGGCCAAAAGCGCGACTCGAGTACTCTAGCGCTCGCTGCGAATGCCATACGGCCTTCGTGAAATCGCCTTTTTCATTGTGCTCGGCAGCGGTACGGTGGGACTGCGCCGCCAGTTCGTGCTGCTCGGCCGCTTTCCAGTGCGCCTCGTGCATGGTGTTTCCTCCTATAGTCGTAGATATCGTTCTTCTCATGTGCACGAGGCGGACCAATCTCCCGGAAACCGGGAATGCCGCGCGCGCCTATCGACGATTGTCCGGTTGGCGGGCGGCGGCGTCCATGGCCGAACCGGCGACATTCGTTTTCGGTGCGGACTCTGCACCTGCAGCGGCAGATTCTGCACGAGGCGGGTCCGACGCGTAGGGTTTCGCGATCCAAGCGGATCTCATCCGGCACTGGACTGTCACACACAAAGAAGTCTTTCGGGAGCCTCGCGAGTGGTGCGTTCCCAGTAAGCGAGAATTGCCGCCGGATTGTCCAGCGGAAACTCCGCTATCTGGAATAGCGACTCCGGCTACTTCTTTTTTTGGGCCTGCATCTTCTCTTTCCAGGTGGCCATCATGTCCGCGAAGACCTTCGGTATGTCCTCGGGACGGTGGATCAGATCCAGAAACATGCGCCGCATTTCAACCGGAAACCCCAGGAAAAGCCGCCGAGCCTCTACGGGTGGCGGCCCTCCAGGCGAGCCGGCGGGCGGGATGGGCGCAGGCAGACGCACGGCGAACATGGCGCCGCCCGCCAATGGCTCAAGCGGGTAACCGGTCAGCCAGCCACAGTTGTGGCCATCCAAGATCATGTCGGACGAGATCACGGCCCATAGGCCGGCATCGGTGGCCGAAGGCGCCTGGCAATCCCACAACCGGGACTCCGGCACGAAGGCTGTGGTGTCGGAGAATCCGTAATAGTCCAAAGGGAGATCCTTGACATGGTGCTGCCGGGCGAATCGCTCCACTTCCGGAAGCGCCTGGTTCCAGTCGATATTGGAATCGCTGGCCAGCCAGTATCCGGGATGCCCGGAGACCAGCGGGTCGAGATACGAGAAATAGTATGGATAGGCGCGGAGCGCGGTCGCGAGGCAACTGGCGGCGAGCAGGACCACCAGGGCACCCGAGACCCATGCCAATTTCGGGGACGCCATCCGCATCCGTCCGAGCAGCCGCGGAAGCGGGGCCAGCAGCAAGATCAGCAAAACCAGGGGTATGGTGAAATGCCGGATGCTGACGTTGAAGTGGCCGAGTATGCAGACTCCCGCGAACACCATGAGCGACACCCAGAGAACCCGCCAAAGTGTGCGGCACGATTCGGGAATTACGGATGACCAGCGCAAGCGCTTCCCGGTCCAAGCGGCCGCCAGCGCCGCCACGAGCAGGCCCAGAAAACCCAGTGGCGATTTCAGTACCAAAAGGACGGGAAAGAAGAACCAGATCCCGTGCGGATATGCGTGGCCGAGAAGGAACGTCGGCCGGTTGCCGCTCAACACCACGATGGCCAATCCACGGAGAAACAGCCAGGGCGGCATCAGCAGGCGGCCAGGGATGGCTAGCCAGGCATGTCCCGCCAAGCCCGGGATGTCCATCGGCTGGTTCCACGAGAGGAGAAAGTAGACCGCATACACTACCAGCGCCGCCCACCAGGTTGCCTTGCGCATGGCTCGCCAACGCAGCCGGCGCCACTGGCGCGCCTCCGGTTTCGCGGCGGGCTGCGCGGCGACGGGCCGCCAGCGGGCACTCAGCACCACGGCCAGGAAAACCAGGAAGAGAACGGCGGCGGTGAACTTCGTGAGAACGGCGCCGGAGAGCGCCAGGGCCATCAGAAGTGTGTTCCTTCGGCTGGGATTTTCCCACAATGCGGCCAGCGCCCAAAGCACCAACAGCGAGAAAAAGGTGATGGGGATGTCGGTCAGCACCAGGGGACCGAAGACCAGAAACACGGGGGTGGTGGCGTAGACAGCCACCGAAAGCAGGCCGCCCCAATCGCCGCCCAGCCGGCGCGCAATCAGGAACACCACCCAGCCGAGGGCGAGGGTGAGGAGCAGCATGGGGAGTCTGGCCCAGGCGAGCGTGGTCTGTGGGTTGTTCCAATGCGTCAGAACATATTCGCCGAAAACCCACTCCCCCATGTAGGCGGGGAAGAATTCGCGGCTGACGTTCCAGATGGTCCCGGAGTAGTTGGCGCGGGTTCCGCGCATCGCCAGCGGCAGTGCGGCGAGCAACTTGGCGAGCGGCGGGTGCTCTTCGTTGAGGCGCAGGTCGAGCCTTTGCAGGTAGCTCAGGCCGGCGCCGATGTGCGCCACCTCATCGACGGCGACGGACTCGCGGAGGGCGGCGCCCCCGGCCAGCACGAACATGAGCGCCAACAGCAGCAGCGCCACGATCGAAACGCCCGCACGAACGGACATAGGTCTCCTTTGGGTATTATCCGATTGTAGATAACTTCCTACGTTCGAAATGCGAATTTGTTCCGCAAAGATCGCGTTAATATGTAAGGAAACGCGATTCCCGGATCGACTCTATGAAGTCCGTTCTGATTCTGCCTATATTGGTCGCCGGCGCATGGGCCGCGACCGACGCCGGAGCCCTTGCCGAAGCCAATACCGGTCTGGGACTGGCACGCGAAGGCAAATACGAATTGGCCATTCCCCACTACCGGGCGGCTATTGGCTTGGACCCTCACTTGCCTGGGATCTATCTGAATCTCGGCCTGGCTTATGTGAAGTTGGATAAGTTGGCGGACGCCGCTACCGCTCTGGAACACGCGGTAACTGCCGACCCATCCAACTTTCAAGCCCGCGTGCTGCTGGGCATGAGCTACTACGGTATCCGAAGATTCGATGCCGCCGCGGATCAACTGAAACGCGCCGCTGTGCAGCAGCCGGAGAACGTGGAATTGCGGTACAAGCTGGCTCAAAGCTACTTGTGGTCGGGGCACTACCAGGAAGCTATCGGGGAATTCCGATTTCTGCTGGTCAAGAACCCCGAATCCGGTCCGGTCCACATGCTTCTGGGGGAGGTGCTGGATGCGGCCAACCAACTGGAGCCGGCGACGGCGGAGTTCGAAGCCGCGGTGAAGGCGTCGCCGCAGGAGCCCGAAGTGCACTTCAGCCTGGGATATCTGTATTGGAAGCAGAAGCGCTTCGAAGAGGCGTGCCCCGAGTTTCAGGCGGAACTGGCGCATCATCCGCAGCACATACAAGCCTTGACCTATTTGGGTGACGCGGAAATCCATGTGGATCGCGAAAGAGCGGCCGAGGCGCACCTGCGCGAGGCGCTGAGTCTGGATTCGAACATTCGGCTGGCGCACCTGGACCTCGGTATCCTTCTGGCCGGCCGTAACGAAGCCGAAGAAGCCGCGCGGCACCTTCGCGAGGCGATTCGCATCGATCCGAAGAAACCGGACGCGCATTACCGGCTGGGCAGGTTGTTACGTACCATGGGCCGCGAACAGGAGGCCGACGCCGAGTTCGCCAAAGTCAAAGCGCTAGCCGAAGAGGAGCCGCCGGCGCCGCTCATCCACGTACCTGGACGGCCGACGGAGAGGATTCCATGACAAAAGCGTCAAGTGAGCCGCTGAGGGGCCGATCGCTGTGGGCTGCCGCGGTGTTGCTGGCCGCCGCCTGGGCCATGGCTTCCGGACAGAACGCGGCCGCGCCCATCCACTTCGCTTACCGGCCCATCGATTTCAAGCTGGACAGTTGCGAGACCCCACAGCGCCATGCGCCGGAGACCATGGCCGGCGGTGTAGCGATCTTCGACTATAACAACGACGGCTATCTGGATATCTTCTTCACTAATGGAGCCGACATCCGGACACTGAAGAAGAGCTCGTCCAAATACTCCAACCGGCTGTTCGAGAACGACGGCAAGGGTAACTTCAAAGACGTCACTGTCAAGGCCGGTCTGGCGGGTGTGGGATTCGACGACGGGGTGGCAATCGGCGATTACGATAACGACGGTTATAAGGACATCTTCGTCGGCGGCGTCCATGGAAACCATCTGTACCATAACAACGGCGACGGCACGTTTACGGATGTCACGGCGAAAGCGGGGCTGAACCGGCCGGACGCCCAGTATGGTCCATTGTGGTCGGTGGGCGGGGCGTGGGTGGATGTGAATAACGACGGGCTGCTGGACTTATTTGTGGTCAACTATCTGGCCTGGGACATCGATACCGAACCGGCCTGCGAAGCGGGACCGGGGCAGCTCGACTACTGTCATCCGAAGTTCTATAAGCCGACAGCGAATCAGTTATTCCTGAACAACGGAGACGGGACTTTCCGGGATGTATCGGCGGAATCCGGCATCCGCGCGCATCCTGGAAAGGGCATGGGCGTGGGGATTGCAGACTACGACCTGGACGGCCTGATGGACCTTTTCGTCACCAACGATAAGATGGACAATTCCTTCTTTCACAATAAGGGCGGCGCGAAGTTCGAGGAGATAGCGTTCGATGTGGGCGTGGCGCTGGCGGAAGACGGGAAGTTTATCTCGGGAATGGGCGTGGACTTCCGGGATATCGATAACGATGGCTTGCCCGACATCGCTTTCGTGGCGCTCGACCACGAGACGTTTCCGATTTTCCGCAACCTCGGGAAGCGCGGATTCGCCGACATCACCGGGAGCAGCGGTATGGCCCGGCTGAGCGCGCCGATGGCGGGGTATTCGCCGACTATCGCCGATTTCGACAACGATGGCTGGAAGGATATCTTTGTGACGCGGGGGCACGTGCAATCGCTGGGTTACGCGTCCAAGGTTCAGGTGGAGCAGCCCAATACGGTGTTCCGCAACCTGGGCGGCGCTAAGTTCGAGGCACTTACTGGCGAAGCCGGTCTTACCGCGCAGACTGCCAGCCGGCATCGGGGTTCCGCGGTGGGAGACCTGAACGGGGACGGACGCCTGGACGTGGTGGTGACAGCGCTGGCCGCGCCCGCCGAGCTTTGGTTCAACGATAGCGCGGGCGGCGGGCACTGGCTGGAGTTCGATCTGCAGGGAACCGTCAGCAATCGCGATGGTATCGGAGCCAGAATCAAGGTGACGGCCGGCGGAAAGGTGCAGTACAACCACGTATCGTTCGCCGCCGGATATGCTTCCTCGAGCGCGGGGCCGACGCACTTCGGGTTAGGCACGGCGAAGTCGGCGGACGTGGTGGAAATCCGCTGGCCTTCGGGGATGATTCAGGAACTGAAGAACGTGGCGGGCGATCGGGTGGTCAAGGTGAAGGAATCGAAGAAGTAAGGGGGGGTATAGCGCCTGGCGCACACCCGCAGGTTCCCGTGTTCCCGCCAAGCGTCGCGAAGGGTCGCGACGCGGCAGGCACGAGTGCGAACGCCACATCGACAAAAAACCCGCCCGGGGCTTGCGGACCCGGGCGGGGTGGAGTTTTTCGAACTAAGCTACGCGGGGTTAGAACAACAGCTTCAGTCCAAGTTGGATGTTTCTCGGGTTGTAAGTGGAAGTCACGTGACCGAAATCGCTCGCGGTGTACGTGCTGCTAACATTCTGGAATTGCGTGTGGTTGAACGCATTGAACGTTTCCGCCCGGAATTCCATGCGGCAATTGTGAGCCTCGCTGAAAACGAAGCTCTTGAAGAGCGAGAGATTCCAGTTGTCGCGGCCGGGACCGTAGACCGAACCTCTGGGGAAGTTACCCCAGGCGCCCATCGCGGGCAAGGAGAACGAGGATGGGGCGAACCAGGAGTTAATGGTGTGCGGCATGGAGACGCTGCCGCTCTCATTTGGCCGGTTGGTGGCATTGGCGAGACCGTTGGAACTCTGCGCTCCGCCCAGGCTGATATTCAGGGGGAAGCCGGTTTCGATGGTGCCGATACCGGAGAGTTCCCATCCGCCCAGCAGGGATTTCGCCAGGGGAGTGGTGTGTTTGCTATTGAAGAACGGCAACTGGTAAATGAAATTCACCAGCGCCATCTGCCTGCGATCGAGCGGGCTGGGCCCGTTGTCGTAGGTGCGGTCGTAGGGATTGGAGACGTTCTGCAGGTCCTGAGCGTTGCCGCCCTGTGCTACGGGGTCGAACGACTTGGAGAACGTATAGGCGGCTTGCAGGGATAGATCGTTGCGGATCTGTCCGTGGAAGTTGATCTGCAATCCGTTGTAGTGGGAGTTGATGGCGTCCTCGGACATCTTAATGGAGTTGAATCCGAGATAGGGAAGAACCGTGTTGTAATTGACGGTTCCCTGAATCAGAGCCGGCAGGACGCTTTGGCTGGGGAGGTTGGTCTCGCGATAGTCGTTCTGGTGCCGGTTGGTATTGCCGACATAGGAGACGGACACGACGGTGCCCTTGGCCAATTCCTGCTGGACGCCGAAGCTGAACTGATAGCTGGCCGGCGCTTTGTAATCGGTGTCGGAGAGGCCGGTGATGCTGGCCACGGTGATCGGCGCCACCAGGGTCTGGCCGGTCAGAAGGCTCAGGTTCGGATTGGAGAGGCTCACGTTGTTGAACGACACGTGGGCGCTATACGGAACGTTAGTGCCGGCGTTATACACGTCGTTTCCCTGGACGCGTTCATACATCATGCCGAAGCCGCCGCGAAGGACGGTTTTGCCTTGGCCGGTAACGTCATAGGCGAAACCGACGCGCGGCGCGATGTTGGCCCAGTGGTTCTCGACCAGGCCGACCGGAATGCCGTTCTGTCCGGCCAAACCGATACCATTCAGGTAGAACTGAGAACCCTTCAGGATGGAGTTGGGGCTGGTACCGAGACCCGGACTGGTGGGGCTGATGTCGCCACTGGCGGTGAGGATGGCCTTGTTGGTCGCATTGTAAAGGCCCGGATAGAAGTTCGACTGACGGTTATTCTCTTCATAGGTGTGGGGAATACCGTCCCAGCGCAGGCCCAGGTTGACAGTCAGCTTCTTATTGATTCTCCAGTTGTCCTGCACGTAGATCGCATAGGACTTGTTGTCCCAGTGGCCGGCGTCCTGGACGCCATCTTCCGCGTAGTTTTGGGCGTAGCCGAGCAGGAAATCGGCGAAGTCGTTGCCGGTATAGCTGCCGTTGAAGGTGAATCCGCCCTCGGTGTTGGCAAACAGATCCTGGATCTTCTTGTAGAGAGCCCAGCTTGCACCGAGTTTCAATTGGTGCCCGCCTTTGGTCCACGAGACGTCGTCGCGGATCTGGTAGTCGTCGGCCTTGTTGTTCCACGGCATCCAGTTGAGCGTGTAATCAGTCCCGGTAGCGCCACTCAGGTTGATGGCGGGGATGCGGTTGTCGGCGTTCGGTCCGGAGAACAGTCTGGGGATGCTCAGACCGGAGGGTTGCGCGATGACGCCCTGCGGCAAAATGGCGATGCGGTTGCCGTTGTAATTGAAGGCCACTTCATTCAGCAGCGTAGGGCTAATGGTGTACGTGGTATGGATGACACCGCTGTACGAAGGGTTGCCGAAAGTGTTGCTGGCTGTCGGGACGTTGTCGCTACTCCACATGGAAGTTCCGTAATCGGAGGTAATGGCCTCATCCACCCAGTGCCCGAAAACCCAGAACTTGTCCGTGAAGTGATGATCGATACGGAAGAGCTCCTCGCGAACATTGGTCGGCGCATTGTTGCCGCCGATGTACTTGTTACCGATGGTGGGCGCCGGGAAAATGCCGGCCTTCAACAGAAGCTGGGCATTGGCATCCAGGAGCGAGGTGGGAATGACGTTGTTCGGGAACTTCTGGCCGGGGCTCAAGCCTGCCGCGGCAAACTTGGAAATCTGGGCCGCGGACAATTGGTTGGCTAGCGGAACGGTGATAGCCGTGGAGCCAAGGTTCCCGCCGTATTGGCTGGTCAAGGGCACGGTGGAATTCAGCGCGCCGCCGGTGAGCGCCTTCCTCCACTCCATATTGTAGAAGAAGAACGTCTTATTCTTGCCGGTGTTGTACACCTTGGGAATGTACACCGGACCGCCGATATTAAACCCATAGGTGTTCAACCGGTTCAAAGGATTGGGTGTGTTCGACGCATTGCGGAAGTAGGTATTGGCGTCCAGATCCTCATTACGCACGAACTCCCAGGCCGCCCCATGGAAACTCTGGGTACCGGACTTGAACACCATGGTCATGGTGCCGGCGGAGGACAAGCCATATTCCGCGCTGTAATTGGAAGTGAGCTGGCGGAACTCGGCGATGGCGTCCACCGAGGGCATGATGCTGATGCCGCCGGCGCCGCCGCGGTCGAGATCCTCGCCGCCATCCACCAAATAGATGTTATGGGACGAGCGAAGACCGTTGAAACTTACGGTGGAATCGCCGCCAACCGGCGTGGCGCTCTGGAAATCCGCCATATTGCTGGAGGCGCCAGCCGTTAAGATGGCCAACGAATAGATGCTTCTGCCATTGGTGGAAAGCTGGGAAACCTGCGCCCCGGTAATGAGGTCGCTGACCTCGCCGGACTCGGTTTGGACGGCTACGGCCGTACCCTCGACAGTGACGCTCTCCTGGGCGCTGCCGATCTCCAGCTTGAAATCGGTGCGGACATGATCGCCATTCGTCAAGACGATGTCCCTGCGCTCGGCCTTCTTGAAACCCGCGGCTTCGGCCCGGACGAGATAGTGTCCGATTTGAAGACTCGGCGCCGAGTACTGGCCTTCGGCGTTGGTAGTGAAGTGGCTGACCTTGTTGGTCTCCGCATGTATGGTTGTAATGGCCACATTCGGCACCGCGCCACCCGAGGGGTCGGTCACAGTTCCGACGATGGTTGCTTCTTGTGCGAGCGCCCCGAAAGCGAAAGCTCCCAGGAGCGCGCCTACTCGAAATACCGCTCTTAGACTAACCTTGTCCACGTTTTCCTCCCCATTCAGCCCAAAAAGAATCTCAACTCTCACACCGTGCCGTTGACCCTTGTGCAACTTGGCACACACCGGGCTGCTTCCGGAGGATCATATGCGGGCACTCCAGGCGAAAAAAGGACGCTACCGGATAGTACATTCTTACTATTTTGAAATCAGCATGTTACGTTCTGTAAATCGAGGCTAATGGAAAAGTACTATACATGCAAACGGGGGGTAGCGGCAAAGCGTTGGGTACCCATGTCTCGTAAGCCCAATGTTCAGATTCCGACGCCTCGACTCTCCTATGAAAATGCGGATAAAATCGGCTCCGAACTCGAGCAGGTACTGGGCAGCACCTTGTTTCGCGGCAGCCGGCGCCGCCAGAACCTGCCGCGGTTTATAACCGAGCGGACCGTGACGGGCGACAGGGGCTGCCTGAAAGAGCGCACACTGTGGGGGTCGAGGTCTTCGAACGGGAGCCGGATTACCACACCGGCGAGGACTCCATCGTCCGCTCCAGCGCCGCCCGGATCCGCAAGAAGCTGGCTCAGTACTACCAGGAACCGGGCCACGAATCCGAGGCCCGCATCGAACTCTCATCCGGCTCGTAGGTCGCAGAATTCCACTTCAGCGGCGGCGTGGTGGCTCCCACGAAACCTCGCAAGCGTTCCTGGGCTATGGCCATTGGCGGGGCCACTGCGATTGTTTTGATCGGTACAGTGGTCCTGGTATTGCTCGGGTGGAAACGCTCCGACCTGGATCAGGCTCGGGGACCGCCCGGCACGGATTTGATCTGCAGGGGCCAGCCGATCAGGTTCAATCTGCGGTCGGCGCCGGCTCGGGACGCGATCCAAGATTTCGGGCTTGCGACGATGTCTCAAGGGCAGGCGGAGCCGGTGATTCGGGACGAGGACTTGGTTGTGGTGCGGGATCGCTATGTTGCAACGGTGCGGCAAGCCCTACCGCATCCGCGGTGAGCAGTCCACTTCGTTCGCCGACCTGCGCGATACTCCTGTCATCCTGGTCGCGGCTTTCGATTGCCCGTGGACGCTGCGCGTCGCCGGCCAGCTTCGGGTCGCGGTCGTCAACGACCAGGCGGGAGAGACCGACGGACTACGCCATCGTGTCGCGGGTCCTCGATACCAGCACCGGCCAACCGATCGTCGTCGCGGTCGGCATTGCGCAGTACGGGACCATGGCGGCGGGGGATTACTGCGCAATGGCGAGTACTTCGCCGATGCGGTCCGGCAGATTGTGCTGAGCGTTCCGGTAGTGAATCGTATCTTGGGGCGTCCGAGAATACTGGCGACGCACGTGTGGTGAAAGGGGGCGTGCGGGCGACCAGGGCGGGTTGACAACCCAATGCCGCATAGTTTTCCCAGTATCGGGAATGCTGCAGAATTTGTGGGGCAGGATGGCATCCTGCGGCCCGGCCCCGGGTGGGCACCCCGTACTCGGCCTGGTCGGCATTTGCATGCTGGTCGGCAGGCCGAGTGCCACTCGGCCGCAGGTTGCCAACCTGCCCCACATAAGGAGGTCAGGTTAGAGTGGCTTCGACTGATATCGATCTGCCGGGTTTGTCGGGGACCGGGACCGTCGAGCCTGCGATCGGGACGCCATCGACCAGCAGCGATACGCGGTTCCCTGGGCCCGCGCGCTTGACCGTGATGTGGTACGTCGTGCCTCGAAATTGGCGCGTGGCTTGGAAGCCGGGCCAGTGTTGAGGGATTACGGGAGCAATCTCCAATCCGTCATAGGCCGGGCGGATGCCCAGGATCCACTGAGTAATGGCGTAGTAATTCCACGCGGCGGTGCCGGTGAGCCAGGAGTTTTTCGCTTCGCCGTGGGTGGGCGCGTCGCGTCCGGCGATCATCTGCGGGTACACGTATGGCTCGCAACGATGCACTTCACCGATACCCTCTCGCGCCGAAGGGTTGATCCGCAGGTAGTAGTCGTGGGCCTGACCGCCGTTTCCCAAGCGCGCCTCGGCAATCATCACCCACGGGTTGTTGTGGCAGAAGATTCCCGCATTTTCCTTGTACCCGGGGGGATAGGACGAGATCTCGCCCAACTCCAGGTAGTATCGCGAGTAGGCCGGCTGCTGCAAGACGATGCCGTGCTTCGTGGCCAGGAGCCGGCGGACGGAAAGCAGAGCCTGGGCCGCGGTGCCATCCTCCAGGCCAATGCCGGCCAGCGGGCAGAAGCCCTGCGTCTCGATGAAGATCTTACCTTCGTCGCATTCCTTCGAGCCGACCTTGTGGCCGAAGTCGTCATAGGCGCGCAGAAACCATTCGCCGTCCCAGCCGTGGCGGCGAACCAGTTCTTCCATCCGCGCCACGGCGTCGAGACAATGCGCGGCTTCGCTCTCCAGGCCGCGATGGCGGGAGATGGCCGCCAACTCGCGCCCACTGAGTGCAAAGAGCGCGGCGATGAAGACGGATTCCGCCACCTTGCCGTCCTTGTTTGTGGTGGTTTGGAAGGACTGTCCGGGGGTATCGGAGAAGCAGTTCAGGTTGAGACAGTCGTTCCAATCGGCGCGGCCGATGAGCGGCAGGCCGTGCGGGCCGAGGCGGTCGAGCGTGTACTGGAACGCGCGCTGCAAATGCTCGTAGAGGGGCTGTTCGGTGCCGGGCTGGTTGTCGTACGGCACTGGCTCGTCGAGAATGCTCCAGTCCCCGGTTTCCTTGAGATAGGCCGCCACGCCGACGATCAACCAATGCGGATCGTCATTGAAGTTACTGCCCACGTCGTTGTTACCGCGCTTACTCAGGGGCTGGTACTGATGATAGGCGCCGCCGGATGGAAGCTGGGTGGAGGCGAGATCGAGAATGCGCTCGCGGGCCCGCGGCGGCACCATGTGGACGAAGCCGAGGAGGTCCTGATTGGAGTCGCGGAATCCCAAACCGCGGCCGATTCCCGATTCGTAGAACGACGCGGATCGAGACAGGTTGAAGGTGGCCATGCACTGGTAGGCGTTCCAGATATTCACCATGCGGTTGGTGTGGATATCGGGCGTGTCCACCCGACAGATGCCGAGTAACCCGTTCCAGTAAGTGCGCAGCGCCTCAAATGCGGCATCCGCATGCGCCGCGTCCAGATACTTGGCGATCACCGGCCGGACAGTGGTCTTATCGACGGTCTGGGATCCGGGCGGATCGAACTTCCGGTCGCGGGGGTTCTCATGATAGCCCAGAACAAAGACGATCTGGCGTGTCTCGCCGGGTTCGAGAGAGAGGCGGACATGGTGCGAGCCGATGGGCGACCAGCCATGGGCGATGGAATCCCCCGCCCTGCCCCGCTCTACCGCCACCGGCCGATCCCATCCACGGTAAGGACCCAGAAACGCTTCGCGCTGGGTGTCGAAGCCGGCGACCGGATGGGAGCAGGCGAAATAGGCAAAGTGATCGCGGCGCTCGCGGTACTCGGTCTTATGATAGACGACGCCGGGCTCCACTTCCACCTCGCCGATGCTGAAGTTACGCTGGAAATTGGTGGCGTCGTCCTGCGCGTCCCAGAGGCAAAATTCGACGGCGGAAAAGACCGAGAGAGAGGCTGGGGTAGCGCGATGGTTGACCAGTGAGAGCTGCCAGATTTCGAGCGTCTCGCCGAGCGGCACGAAGTACCGGGTGTGGGCCTCGATACCCCGATAACGGGAACCGATGATGCTGTAACCCAACCCGTGGCGGCAACTGTAATCTTCTAACTGGTGGCCGGTGGGCTGCCAGGAAGGCGACCAGAATTCGGCGGAGGCGTCGTCGCGCAGATAGATGTAACGGCCCCCGCAATCGAAGGGGACGTTATTGTACCGGTAGCGGGTAATCCGCCGCAGGCGCGCATCGCGGTAGAAGGAATACCCGCCGGCGGTCTGGGAAATGATGCCGAAGTAAGTCTCGCAGCCGAGGTAGTTGATCCAAGGTAAGGGTGTATCCGGACGCGTAATTACATACTCGCGACTTTGGTCGTCAAAGTATCCGTATTGCATGTCTCCGCCTCAAGTTCGCTCAGATGGTCGTACCAGGTGAATTTCAGAATCAGCGACGTGGCAGCCACCACGGCCAGCGAAATCAGGGCGCCTCCGGATTTTCGAATCACGATGTAGACGGGCAGCGCGACCAGGCTGGTTTGCCAGCAGATCCCCACGGCCACGTTGAACATGTCGCGCCGGAAATCGGGATTGGGCCGGAACGAAGGATCTTCCCGCATGACTTTTCGCAGAACGGGACCCCAGAAGCCCCACGGGCGGACACGGCGGTAGAAGGATTTCAAGACTTCCTCGTCCTCCGGCGGTGTCAGCAGCGTGGCGGTCAGGCACCCGACCACGGAAATCAAAAGCAGCAGCGGGAACGCGTTGAGCGGAGACGTATGCGGCAGCGCCACAGGGAGGATGAGCGACGCCCCGATGCCGGTGACCATTCCCCAAAAGTAACCGTGGCCGTTGAAGCGCCACCAATACCACTTCATCACGTTGGACGCGGTGTAGCCGCCCCACAGCGCGGAGACGATCCACTGGATCACGGAATTGATGGAACCGACGAACCAGCCCACGCTAATGCCCGCAACCACCACGGCGAACGAGCTGAGGTAGCTCAGGCGGACATAGGTCCGTTGGCTGGCGTTGGGGTTGATGAAACGCTTGTAGATGTCGTTGACGATGTACGGCGGGGCGGCGTTGACGGTGGCG